>Ga0115842_100993_pt1 | contig 10995 bp, 12 predicted proteins | sample InSIn2SAF170_2_FD_83856 | JGI IMG/M metagenome (GOLD analysis project Ga0115842, IMG submission 83856) | reverse complement strand
GGGGCTGGTGCCAGACGACTCGGACGGGCGGCTGCTGCGGCTAAACATGTCGGTGAATGCTTGACCGACGAAGGATGAGCGACGACGTTGGTTGTAGGTGTTGTTGTTGGAGGATTGATCGTTCAGTGCTGAAGAAGAGCCAGAGGACCTTGAACCCGGCGAAGTCGAAACCGTCAAATACGAAGCTGCCGATCAATGGCTTGGCCAATGGGAGAGCAATCTATCGCTCGAAAGGAAGGGCAAGAACACGCCGACCAACATACGTGCGTACGCTCTATGGCATGTCCAGGGTCTTCCGCTTCAGCAAGTGGCCGAAGCAATGAGGCAACCACCTCTCGCATTGACGACTGTGTCCTCGTACGTTCTTGAGGTCGTAAAGTCGGAAAGTCTCCCTTACGATTCCCCGAGGTTGCAAGAAGCTCTTGACGTGATACCTCCAGTAGCGCACTGGAGATACAAGAGTCTGATACAAAAGACTCGGTCTGAAATTTAGTCTCAACGAGTTGGATGAGGCAGATTGATGAACCATTGAAATAAATGAATACCCATGTACATAATCACAGCATATTTACTACCCTCTTCAAAGTAATTGTCCCTCAAGGTCAGTGACTGGATACCTGAAAAGTTGTGCATCAGCGTTGCATATGCATGTTGGACGCATAAGGAAGCAAAGGTGGTGCCATGACACAAGACAAAGCTAAGCTCCAACGCCGTGAGACGGACAAGAGGTGATCTTCATACCCGGGCGTATCAGAAGATGGCAATCACCCCATGCTGATTGGGAGATTGGAAGCTTTGGGACCAAAAAGTACACAAAGAAGGAGGCATGTGACACAGCTCCCAGATAAGCACTCTATAAACATGGATAGAGCGACTGGATGCGGTCGGAGCGCTGGCCGCAGCAGATGGCGTAACAGCCGCGTGAGATGTGGTGATCTTAGACGTGGCTCTTGAGAGACGGAGACAAATCGGACCGGAGCGTTTGGAGTTACGGGCATTGAGTTTGACAAGGGCTTGCATGATGCATCTCGACGAGACGGTTTGTGCTAAGGTATGGGATCGTCGTGGGAAAATGTAGCCGTGATTGGATGGGCAGGGGGCAGATTGTGGCTTGTTTTACCCCGCATTTCTTAGCGGGACAAGGAAGCGTGATGTGGAGTACTCTGGGGATGGCTAGGGTCCTCGCAAGGGCCGCACCATGATTTATGCAAGTTATATGTTTACCTCTTCCTTTCTCCCTGCCCCTCCTTGTTCTTTCCCTCTCCTCTTTCTCCCTGACTCGTCTCTTGCACTTCAATTCTCCAACACCAAAGCGCAGCAGACGATCTAACAAGCGGTCGAACCTTGAACAACGGCCCAAGCAGCCCCGAAGCCGGAGGGAGCTGACATCATCACGCCATTCTAGAGCACAAAGAAGTCACGCCCAAGCACGTGGTTACCTCGCTTTCAACCCTATCAACACTCTCTAAGATTACCTAACATTTCCCTTTCCTCGCCCCTTAAAACCCGACACTGTCACTTTACCCATCACAATGGCAGACCAGAACGATCAATCCTCCAACAACAACACCTACAACCAACGTCGTCGCTCATCCTTCGTCGGTCAAGCATTCACCGACATGTTTAGCCGCAGCAGCCGCCCGTCCGAGTCGTCTGGCACCAGCCCTCCCGCCCAAGGACCCATCACAACAGCAGCTGCCGAAGCCAGCCGTCGTCGTCTTTCTGTCAGCACCCTCAATATGGGTGCTTCCCCCAACCAGGGCTCGCCCATGTCGGCTAGAATGCGAGGTGAGAGTGTTTCCAGCTCCAACGTCGGCTCTTTCGACGAGTCGGCAATCGACGACGAACCTTCTTCGGCCACAGCTGGCAACAGCGGTCCCTTTGCTCGCAGAGTCAGCTTTGGTGCTCGTGCCCTCAAGGATATGAAGGGTGGTTCAGGTTCGGTGCCAGCAGGTAGGCCCACCGCCACCATTACTATACCAGAAGAAGACGTAGACGGGGAGAAGAAGACTTTGGCCCCGACCTCCTCCTCACTGGGTCGTCGAGGTTTGTGTCTTCTTCTGGTGCCGCCGGCGTGCTTTCACCTAACGTCTCTTGATCATCATGCTGACTGTTTTTGTGTTTGCAGAGGGCTTCAATTGGGCCGACAACATGCGTTCCCGTGCTGAGAGAGGCTCCATCTCCGGCCTCTCGGCTTCTCCTCCCACCGGTGGCTGGACTCACTCCCGTTCCAAGAGCATTGCCGTCATGGATACCCCCGTCAGGGACAACCCCAAGCCGGTCAAGGTCCCCGACCAGTTCCAGGAGAGGATCCTCAAGGGCGATTTTTATCTTGACTAATGAGCTGCAACATCGCTCATTTCACGAAGAAATGCACCATACATGATATCACCTTTCGAAACGACGTTTACGACACCGCTACGAACAAACCATTAAGCAACAAATGTCTGTATTTCTGACATTCGCTGCCGTCTATCATCTACCATCCCATCCCTGGTGGCTCATGACGGATCCAAATGCACATTCTCATGCCATCATCATTCGCCGTCTGAAAAATGAGACGCTTGGTGTCAACTCATGATGCCGTGTAGTCGTCCACCACGACCTGCCCGTCACGACCGCCCCTCTTCTGCTTCTTGTATCTCTTTGTCCGCTGCGGGATCTTTTGTTATTCCTTTCTTCCAAAAACACTTCAGCAAAGAACAATAAAACAATCTTTGCAACGGCGTTGGATGCGAATGAAGGACTGGAATGGGGGCGTCTAGAGTGTGCAAACCTACGGGCAGAATATGTAAACAAAGGACCATCGCCAAAGGTGTCGTCCATCCGATTCAAGGATGTAATGGGACTGGGCCAAGCACTGCTTTGACAGATGCAAATCATTCACTCTGAGCATAGCGACAGAACTAGAAGTTACAGATTCTGACGAGATGGAGTTTACTGTTTATGCAGCAGCAATCAAACAAAACCAACAACCATACGATGCAGCTTCATCCTGATATGTATTGACGTGCTCGTTTCTTGTCAGATTCGTGACTTGTTGATTTGGTCTTTCGCCATCTTTCAGGAACATCCTCGTTTCGATCCATTGCGGTGCATGTCGACAACACAAGTTTTGTACATCAATGTCAGAGAATGCTGTGCTGTCCATCTGCACCTACGATTTGACCACCATTTGTTACTTGCGTGATTACACGATTGACCTTTGTCCACGGCCTCGACGAATCGAAGCCTTTGTGATTCCGTTGTGAATCTGCGAACATGAGTTGTAAAACCGAACTGATGGTTCCGCATATCTGTACAATGGATTTCGAGATTCAACATCATCGCGTGTTTTGATAGTCGTATTCCAGTGTGTCGTTGCCATGCCGGGAGTTGAGAGCTGTCAGAAATTAAGGCCAGGGTGCTCTGTTTAGCGAAATTTACTTGAGGCAGATCAGGCTCGAATTTAGAGATACGAAATCGACGTGTAGTCGTTAGAGGAAAACACGACAAGGTATAGGCAAATTACCCCTCGCAAGAGAAGGGCAGAAACTTAGCTTTGTCTCTGATCATAGCACGACGAAGGTCAGCACTCTATTGGCAAGGTTGGAAGAAATAGCGAAAAGGGGTAATAACGTGGAACAAAACAACGTGCAAATTTTTGATTTCCCGCTTCCCACAATGTGCTGTACACAAGAAAAGGAGGGCAGAAATGTAAAAGCGTTTCTCTCGTCAGGATCGTCAAGCGGTTTACTCGATGATCTCCTCGGTCTCCTCCAGAATCTCCTCGGTGATCTCCTCGACGAACTGGCCCTCGCCCTCGTCGGCGGCCTCGTCCTTGGCAGCGGCCTCTTCGGGGCTGATTTCGGGAAGACCCTCCTCCTCGCGCTCGTCGCGCAGCTCGGCGGCGGTGCGTTCGCGCCATGCGAGCCACTCGTCGAGAAGGCGACGGCGTTGCTCGATAACAGCGCGGTTGGCAGTGTTCTTGCGAGCAACGTCCTCCTCCTCGAACTGCTTGCTCCATTCGCGGAGGTTCTTGCGGACAGTCTTTTGTTCCTCCTTGGACAGGAGACGCTCGGGGCGTGGGCGCCAGGCGAATTGCTTGAACTGGTCGATGGGGTCCTCGCGGAGGAGTTGACCGCGGAAATCGTAAAGGTGGTAACCGTTTTCCATCTATTGCTGTTAGCTTTCTGCTTATATGGGAGGAGGTCAGCAAAACTTACGCGGTGCTTCCAGACACTCGCGCTGGTAGCGACGAAGCGGCCTGAGGGGTCCCAATCGATGTCAGTAACACCGTAGTGCTCGGCTGTATTCATCAGTGCAAGGTTGGCGGTCAAGTCCTTGTCCTTCTCATCCTTCTCGCCCTCGTAGTCGAAGTCGTAGAAGTCGAGGTCGAAGCTCTGTTGTGACAGGACAGTGGCGACGACGACGAAGCGACCGTTGGGAGACCAGTGGATGGCGTTGTTGTTCTTCTTGTCGACGGTTCGGATCAGCTTGAAGTTACCAATCTGATTGCCCTTTGCCTTTTCCGGGCAGAAGAAGGAGACGGAAGTCTTGGGAGGAACGGCAGCACCAACGGGGACCTCACCAGCGGTGATGAGGACGAAGCGGTCACCCTTGGGCTCCCAGGCGAAGTTGATGACGGTGTCCTTGATGGCATCGACAACCTCGACTGGCACGCCCTTCTCCTTGACGCGGAAGATCTCGAGGTTAGTGGCCATGGACTTCTTGCTCTTGCTGTGACGGTCGACCTTGACACAGAGGAAAGAGCTGTCGCTCTGCCAGTGCAACTTGGCGTCGGAAACGTTGAACAGGTTACGGGTACGGACGACCTCCTTGGAAGGAACGCTCATAAGACCGACCTTGGCGGGGTTGCTGCCAACTTCGGGGGTCCAGTAGCAGAACAACTGCTCGTAGGTCTTGATACCCTCACGGTTGGGGGTGGCAGGGCACCACTCGAAGTCCTGGATCTTCTCGATCTTGATCGACACCTTGTCGAGGAGGTTCATGCGGGGGAGCTCGTAGACGGAAATGCCTTGTTCGGGGTTCATGCGGGCGACGTACTTGGAGTCAGCGGACCACTTGAAGGCGGGCCATTGCAGCTTCTTCTTCATGGGGTTGCCAGCCTCGTCGACATTGGGACCGGCCTGGTCGAGAGTGACGAAGGAACGCAGAGGAAGGCCGGTTTCGAGGTCCCAGATGATGTAGTTCTTGCCGTCCTCGTCGAGCGAGAGAACGGGGTGGCCCTCTTCGATCTGCATGGGGCGGTGAGACCAGGTGGTGAGGTATCTCTCGTCGGGCGAGAAGTCGACGAGGTTGACTCCGGGGTGTGCGAAACGCTTCTGTCTGCTCCAGGACTTGCCTCCCCAGAGTTGGACACCCTGAGCGTGCATGGATGTGAGGTAGGTTCCCTTGGGCGACCACTGCACGAACGACTCGGTCCAGTGGGCACGGTCGACAATCGAGTCGGGCTGCTCGTCTCTCTCGTTCCAGAAGACACCGACGCTGTCGCCGCGGTACATGACAAACTGGTCACGGCCGTCGTTGTCACCCAACCACCAGCGCAAATGCTCCTTCTCTTGGAAGGGCTCGAGTTCCGGGGCTCTGTAATCCTCCTCAATGCGGCCTTCGCGACCGAAGCGCTCAATATCGGTGAGCTTGTTGACGGCCATGGTGTGTTTCTTGTCCAGAGGGGTGCCGTTAAGGGCCTTGACGGCGGCCTGGGCCTGTGCGGGCGACTCGTACTCGACAAAGGCGTAGCCCTCGGTCATGTTGGTCTCGTCGCTGACGGGCATGAGGACCAAGTCTTCACTGGTCTTACCAGCGCTGACGAGCTTGCGCAGGATGAACTTAATAAGCTTTCCCTTGCTCTCCTCGGGCACCTTGGGGAGACCGTCGACGACTACGAATGAGTCGAGACCCTCCTCCATGCGCACATCGAACTGCTCGCGCAGATCTGTAGGTCAACAGTCAGCATTACTGTCTGTGAATTTCTATCCTTGTTCTTTCCCGGCGCGCGCGCAGTCCATCTCTTTCTCTTATCTTCAGGGATGGCGTACCAGAGTAGTCGATTTCGACATCGTCAAAGTTCTCGTCATTGTCGAGATTATCAAAGCTTGGAGCCATGTTGGCGGTTGTATGTGAGGTGGTGAATGCGGCTGCCGCTATTCGATTTCGTGTGCAAAAAGTGCAGGCGCGGGCGGAATTTCGGGATCACGTGACTGGCCTGGGATTGTTGACGACTTCCTGCAGTCACCAAAGTTCGCTCTTTCCCAATCTCTGACTCCGATATTCGAACAAACAATATGTCAAAGGGCTGTATATGCAACTTTGTACTTGTCTGACATTTGATCATGTCCTCTATCTAGCCAAGGCATTGTGTGCTGCATACAATCGTTGTTGACGCCAAGCCTACCTAGCGGTTTAGTGGTTGCTTCTCCATACCGAAAGTGGCTTCTATGGTCCATCGCGTCCATGCGCGTCGTCTACAAAGAAATCCATCTTCACTCGCAAACATCTCGCAATTGACTCTTCCGTCGTCCGATCATCAGTACATAAACCCGTGCTAGGCGATCGTCCTTGTTGAAATTTGGATCAACCCATTTCCACGACCTCTTTTGACTGTCTTCCATCAACACGGCCGACGTCATCTGTCGCAACCATGTCCTACGACGAGAAACGCTACTCTGACCTGATATACGATATCCTACGCCAAAGCGATCTCGACACCGTCTCGGCAAAGAAGATTCGTAATGCTCTGTCAGAAAGACTTGGTTACGATGTCAGCGAACACAAGGTCAGTCAAATCTCCCTCCTCAAGCAGCCTAGGCCATGTCCAGTCACTAACACTGTGTCACACAGAAAGAAATCAGTCGTCTGATTGAATCATGTTTCGATAGAGTCACGTCAGAGAACGCGAATGGTACCAATGGCGCTTCTCCTTCCCCTTCACCATCCCCCCAAAAGCGCAAAGAACCCTCTGATGAATCAGACATGTCCGATGTAGTAGACGACAGGCCGGCAAAAAAGAAGGCACGCAAGCAGGATGCCGAGGAAGACGATGCAGCCTACGCAGCACGTCTGCAACGTGAGGAAAACACCAGAGCCAGACCGACCAGAGCAGGCGCAACCAGAAAAGCAGCACCCGTAAAGCGAAAGAAGAAGTCGGCAGCCAAGGTCAAAGACGGTAGTGACGTCGATACCAATGGCGAGCCCGTAAAACGCACAGGTGGCTTCCACGTGAGTCTCGCTCCTTCTCCTGGATACTGTTTTCTCTTCGCAAACTAACACGATCCGATCAGAAACCCATGAACCTCTCAGAACCCCTCGCAGCCCTCCTCAACGAAACCCAACTCTCTCGCCCTCAAACAGTGAAGAAGATCTGGGAATACGTAAAGTCAAACGAACTCCAAGACCCAGCCGACAAACGCCAAATCGTTTGCGACGACGCAATGCGTGCTGTCTTCAAAGTCGATCGCGTCCACATGTTCACCATGAACAAGATTCTAAATCAGAACCTGTACGCTGCGGAGGATGTCGTTGGCCCTACCCCTGCTCCTGCAGCCGAAACTGCTTCCGCACCTGCAACTGCCGCTCCGTCATCTTCGCCAGAGCCCAAGTTGGAGTCGTCGCCGTAACAAAAGGGCATTCAAATGGATGGTGAAACGACGGGATAATGAGATGATGAGACACACTTTTTCGCTTTCCATTGCATAAACACTTTTTTTCAATCTTGCTATAGCGGACTTGGGCTTTTCACTGGTGGGAGAGGCGCAGCAAAGCAGTCTTTCTTGTTTCTAACCTTGTCAAAAGCGCGCATATCCATACACGATATAATACACTAGACAAAGTTTTCAAGAGCAAACGACAAAAACAGGGACGCATTAAGGAGTGCAACAATGATGCACTGAAGCCGGTTCTTGTATTGTGAGATGTCAAAAACATGGGAAGGCAAAGAAAGGAGCCGACGAATACTAGAGTGTGTACTGTATATGCATTGCATCGCTCTTGGTGAAGAATCAAAACGCCATTTCATGTACATGTATGTATGTTTGGTGATGATGTGATGCACAACTCAACCCAATGAATACCTCAAGAACGCCAGGATGCATGTAAGAAGGGTAGGTCTGAGAGGAAAGAGCAGGTTTCGAACGGGAAAGGTACAGAGAAAGAGACTGTAACCAAGTAGGCATCGAAAAATGCGTTTGGACAAGAAGGGAAGGAAGAATTAAAATGGAAGAATAAACAGGGTAAGAAGGTGAAAATGGCGGGAGAGGCAGACACACCCACGAGCAATCAAGGGCTCTGCTTCTCTGACTTTTTGACTTTGGTTTCAGCTTCGGCCCCATCTTGTATGCTGGGGGTGCTCCTTCCTGAGTTCGTTCCAGGCTTCTTTCTCTCAAGCAGAGGTCTCAGTTTCTGGAACTTGACAGGCTTAGGCATGTAGATGTCTACACCCGAAGACGCGGCGTCCGCTTGCGCTTCGGCGCTGGCTAGACCGGTCAGTGCAATGATGGTTGCCTTATGGGACAAGTTCTGCTTAGCCTCGAATTCGCGAATGCGGCGTGTGGCTTCGAATCCGTCCATGATGGGCATGCTGATATCCATGAGGATGTAGTCGAAGGGGGGACTATCAGGATCTCCACTGCTGTGTTCGATGTACTTGTCCAATGCCTCTTGGCCATTCATGGCTTCTTGGTAAGGGAATTTGTGCTTCTTCATGAACATTACCAGCAGTTGCAAATTGATATGGTTGTCGTCGACGAGCAGGAGATGCGGCGCTGCATCTGCGGGTGGATCCTCGTTGAGTGTTCTGGCGCTATTCGCATTGCGACTCTCGTCCGGGAATGCGACCGCTGTACTTGGCGGGACTTCGGATGTTACGTCGCGGAGGTACTCACGAGTGCGAGCAGATTCCTTCTTCTCCTCCATAGAATTGAGACGTGGCAGGGTCATGCTTGGCAGCCCGAGGACGGATGCGGCGCCCATGTCTTCCAGTCTTGATCTATGAGGCAGTGATTGCGGCTGCCTGTCGGCCGTCATGGGTTTGTTGAACGTCTCTTCCATGCGCTTGACACAGTGGCTGAGTACCTTTGCCAGCTTGCGAGGCCCACATGGCTGTGGAATCACTTCAACTATGCGACCGAGGTCCGATAGTGTCTACACCCACAGTCAGTACAGGTTTGTTGGCCATTCGTGGTTGACATAACATACCTTGATGTGATTTGCAGTAATCGAAATGGCCTCCGAAGCATTGAGACAGACAATGATCAGGGGCACCTCCTTTCCTCTTGCTCCATTACTGCCAGTCTTGGGATTTACGCCGTGGTGCTCCAATAGATACTCAACTGAGGGGGGCTCCGTGTACATGAATATGTCTGCATCGGCGTCTTTGAGGCTGCTGGCTCTGGTGACCTCCATCTCAAACCAACCCCAGCAAACCTCTGACAAAGTTGTGTCAAGTCGACTGATATGATCGTTCTGGTCCCTTTGCTTCTCACCATTTGGATCCAAAAGACAAAGCCTCAAACCACGGGTCTTGGCAGCAATCGAAGTGATTTCCTCATCTGGAACGTCAAGAGCTGGCTCTGCTGTAGGGAGACTTAGGCGAACGTCGATTTCGGTACCGACATTTTGCTTGCTTTTGATGTCGATAGAGCCACCCAGTGAATCGACAATTTGGCGGACGATGCTCAAACCCAGACCTGTTCCCGGCTGGAACGTATCTTCCTGACTGAACGGAACGAACAGGCGATGCTTCTGGAAGTCTTCCGACATGCCCTTGCCAGAATCGACGACTCGGAAGATCACATCCATCTTGTTGGGATGCGAACTCTCTTGGGCTCGGAGAGAAACCGCAACCCACCCCTTTGAAGTGTATTTGAGAGCGTTGCCTGATGTATGGTCAGCTTCATAGAACTTCTCCTTCCTCCACGCATGTTTGAACTGATGAGTTAGACTTACCGAGTAGGTTCATGATGATTCTTCGTAGAGCACCTGGCTGAGTGCATACTCTCCAACTAGCGCGAGGGCTAACGTCGAGTAGCACAGCAACTTCTCCAGCTTGAAGGTTGCCACCTTCGGCAGTGGGAAGGGTTCCTGAAGACGAATGTCGAGATAAAGTGATGACAGGTCCATCGTTTGACTTGAGGTCTCCAGTGTGCATCTTCTTGAAGGCATGCCCAGCGCAGACAGCCTCGACAACTTCCTCAATGACCAGGCCAAGATCGAATTCTGCAGAGATATTCAAACTTTCTGAAGGCGAATCTGTAGCGGAGGCGAGCCGACTCGACCTGGCATTCTTCTTCATGCGCTTACTTCCGATCTGATTAATCTTACTGTGATCTAGCACGTGGTCGAGAGTATCCAGAAGTGTCTTGCCACATGTAGCAATACTGGTAATCTAAAAAAAAGAAAAAGAAAAGAATTAGCAAATTTCTTGGGTATGCAACGATACGTGACTATGAGCTTATCAATGACACCTGGATAAGCAGCCATCGCAATGCAGAATGTAATGCGAAGTCAAACGTGTCCACTGAGAGCCTTCTCGTTTCCCCAGGGTCCTTTTCTCGACTCTCGAGTCACGACCTCGGTGATCGACCTAACTCGGGCACCTACTGATCTCCATGGCGTCTCAATCGAGTGCAGACAAGACGAAGTCTCGCCGGCAGGCGAAGCAGCAACACCGGGAGGAGAGGGCTTTGACCCTGCAGGAGAGGGAAATGCACCGCTACTACCAGCCATGGTTGGATGCTCAAGGCTCGTCGGTCAATGTCGCCGACCACGTCCAAGACCTCGCTCAAGTCGACGATTTCGCCATAAACACCCTCTCAGACAAGGGCTTCCGCGCCCTCTCTTCGCGCGACAAGACCCTCACTGCCTTTGCTCAACTCGCCGCCCTCCGTCTCAATGTCCGCCGTGCCATGGTCTCGCTGCTGGACTCGTCGCATCAGTACATTCTGGCCGAAGCCACCCGCACCCTCTCCCTAGTTGACGATACACGGCATGCTCAGC
>Ga0115842_100992_pt1 | contig 10995 bp, 8 predicted proteins | sample InSIn2SAF170_2_FD_83856 | JGI IMG/M metagenome (GOLD analysis project Ga0115842, IMG submission 83856) | reverse complement strand
ATATCCCACTTCCAATCCCGGTTCAGCAAAGAAGTCAAAAAAAAAGAAGTAAATTGAAACTTTAGTTGCTCTTTGGTTACTTATTTGAGAGGGGGCACCCAATAAGTAAACCCTAACCCGACAGGGGGCTCGACTGATAAGGAGAGGAAAGACATTGAGGAAAGAGAACTACCATGATGGGTCGTGTGAACCCGGCATCCCAGGCACTATACGTGCGTTCTTTCGGTAACCTTCGGGGCCCTGGACATAGCCGTTAGTCAAACTTCTCATTATGGTATAGCGCTCCTTTCCATACCACCTTAGCTAGGACCTGTGCTTAGTCATTCTCTTTCACTATATCTTAAGGAAGGAACTCAGCAACTAGATAGATGTATCTGAAACAAGCACTAACCAAATTCAACAAAAAACTGCAGTACACCAACAATAGGAATTTGAGTTGCTCGAGCAACAAGTAGCGCATGTTGCAGTTCATCCCTAACCTTCATAGGCAGATGGTTGGACTGCGTCAGAGGATACGGGTGAATGATCGAAAAGGCGTATCCTCGTCACTTTGGATACCAAAGCCCTACTTCCTTTCAGTTCAAGACCCGGGGTGCTATACGCAGAATTCTCAGGGCCTAAAATATAGACGACAATGACTTTTTATAAGTAGGAGGTTTATATGCATGCATTTAAGAGCCCCCACGTCAAGCTCGCGAATCTAATGCTTAGCGGGAAACATTGAAATGGAATTTCTATTATAAATAGCCACTGTGACTCTCGTTCGGTTACAAATCCGATATTTTGACTGGGTCGAGTCTAGTAAATGCAAAGATAGTTCAAGACCCGATCCCAGGTTTATCTCCCTCGCCTGGTAGTTCTATGTTCCGTATCCAATAGTCCACCCAGCTACTATCATCGAGGGAGGGATGCAAGGCTTCGTTCGAATAGGTACGTTTCATGATCCACGTACAACAAAGCTATAGATTCATACAGTTCCTATAGTTCATATATCCTATGTGAAAATGTCTTATAGAGCTAGTGGAACTAGATTCTAGGTAGGAGCCAAGTAGATATGCGAGCTTGTGAGACGTAGAGATGATGATGGCTATATTGTCTAGGAACCTCTACATAGGTGCAAACTTATCCATGCGAGTGAACCTGCTGCCATAGCATTGCATAGCATTGCCAGGACTTAGATTCCCAGGAGCCCAGTCGAGTAGGTCCAAGTGGAGCTGAACCTAGCAGCTCTGGCATCGACCGGCACCAGACCACGTTCAACGCGGGATCTCCAGATCAACTAATGCAACGTCTCCATGGAAATCCAGAGATTCCACATCTCTATGTCACATCATATATGAACAACCAGGTAGATATGCATATATTGCGTATATGAACATGATCACTAGGCGCACCAGACCACCCAGAGTAACCGAGCAGAGTCTCTTAGCCTAGCAGCTCTGGCATCCACTTGGCCTTATGTAGCGGATCTCCATCCAGAGCATGAACTAGGCCGAACTATTCTTATTGCACCATATTCTCTTTATTCATGGCCAACCTAGGTAGATCCAACAAGTGCATCAGCACCCGCTGCAACTAGCGGGGGGCTTTAGGCAGGTTCAACTTATCCATGGCTCGTTCATATAGTAAATAGTCAACTAGTTGAGATGCACATAGGTTAACACGTATCTATGCCAACATCATATATGAACCATTTATTTATGGACCACCGTAGACTAGGCAGAGTCTCTCTGACTGAGCTCAGCTCTGGCAACGGACGGCACCACAGGCCTTAGTCGTGGATATCCATCAGCGGATTCTCTTAGCCGCCTAGCTCTGGCATCAACCGGAACCAGGCAACCAACGTGTGGATCGACAACATCAACTAGCCCAAGCTCATATGGCTCATATGGCACTACTCCGAACCAACTTCGTATCGATGCTAAATACGGACTAGGGGTAGTAGGATCCTAGGGTCCCATGGCGATTAGGAGCCAGCCAGTAGAGTCAGTCCCAGTAGAGTCAGTCCCAGTAGAGTCAGTCCCAGGTCCAAGTAGAGATGGAAACATCGTATATGAACCAAGTAGAGCTAGTGAAACTAGATTATAGGAGCCAGGTGGATCGGGGCTGCACTACTTCTTCTGGCTGGGATGCGTGGAACTAGATTCTAGTAGAGCCTCCAGAGCAACTTATCGATGCCTACATTAGATATTAATATGTTGTAGTGAGTCCGGGAACACGTCTCGATGCAAAATAGAGTATGTAATATCTGCTGGCTTTCACCAAGGCTTTCACAGAGATGGCTGCAATGAGGTAAGCTATAGTAGAGTTGTGTAGGTATGGGGCTGCTATGAGGTAGGTCTGCAGGTTTTGTTAGGTTTACTAGGTCTTAATGGAGATGGCTTTCACAAGGCTTTCACCTAGCCTACATAGTGAGTTTCTCTCAAGTAGCCCAGTCGAGTAGTACGAATAAGTATAGTAGTAATCCGATATTGATTATTATAAATGGGGAGCTGTCCGGCACGTACAATGGGGCATAGGTCAAGCTGCGATGTCTAGGTAAGCTAGTTTAGTTATCTCAGCTAGATCTTATACGAGTTCAAGTTCAACGTCTTGATGCCGATATCATATAGAATAAGTGGATATAGCTAGTCTAAGGACAGTAGGGAGCCATGCGAGTCCAAGGTCAACTGCTCTATGCGCATATTATGGATATTAAGATCCAAGTGCAACGTCTCTATGGGCCATATCTGATATTAACACGTAGGCATCATACCGTCCAGAGTCACCAAGCATCATAGTATCTTAGCCCAGAGAGCTCTGGCATAATAGGCAACCTAGCTTACTAGCTTACAAGTTCAAGTTCAAACTTCTTCTATGCAAAATCAACGTATCGATGCAAATTCTAGTTGGTTAGAATATGGCTTTCACAAGGCTAGCACAGAGAAGATGCAAGTTCAACCTGCTGCCAGGCATAGCATTGCCAGGACTTATCCATGGCTCCAGTCTATATGGCACCATTGTGATGAAAACTAGGCCCCCGGAGATCGGGTTCAACCCAGCAGGTTATGCCAATCCCAGTGCAGACGTAGATATGCAAATACAAGTGCAAACATAGCAGCAACTAAGTTGTTCCAAGGTGTAGAGCCATAGAATCTAAAATGCCGTAGGGCTTATAGATCTAGGAGGAGCGAGCCGAGCCTCCAGAGTCCCAGGTCCAACCATGGAAAGCTGTGGATACCCGCCTATGGCAGGGGCTTTTTCTAGGAGAAATTAGAGTGAATAGAGAGAACCAGGAAAATATAGGAACTTAGTAGCAGAACCCCTTGCACTAGGAAGCGCAAGCCCCTCCGGGTCCTTGTTTACCTTGCACTCGTTGACTCAGTGCTTTACCTCGCTGACTCCAAATCCGTTGATCCAGCCGAAGCAGCTATACCCGTCCAAAAGCGCATCTACAGCCAGTCTACCAACTCAAGCTTTATAATCCGGCTTGCTTTACATACAAAAGGCACGATAGCCATATAATAAGGGGAGGGAGGATAGCCTTGCCCCCGGAGGGACAAGCGGCTTCGCACCTTGAATTTCCTCTCCTTAATAAGGAAGGGGCGCCATCGTCTCGTAGTCGACATAACCGATGGATGGAGAGGGAGGTCGGCCGTTCTTGCCTTACTCTGACTGACTCTAGTTCTTGCCTTCGATTGTATAGGTATAGTTAATCCATTCATCTAGGGAGAGTTTATCCAGTCATATAGGTGTAGTTCATCCAGTCATGTAGGTATATATAATATATATATATAGGGGGGTTATTAACTCAGTAAGACGTCTACACTCATCTTACCTACATAATAGGTATAACTATCTAAGGATAAGGCTTACCTTTATACCTTCTCTCTAAGGCAGGCAGTCAACATCCCCTTGCAGTAACCCTCGCTCATCAGGCTCTTCCTTAAAGCGTTGATCCGGCTTAATTACATTTATAGTAGGATGAACCAACCAATGGAAAGGATCGTTCGGGTGGGGAAGGTCTACTTGCTTCTATTCCCTCTGGCCTCTCTGAGGCGTCGTCCCCTGATGACAGAAGAGTAGGAGATTGAGTCATACCATACGCGGGCTATGAAATAGAAGTAGGGCAGGTTGCATCGGGTGGAGGAGCTGCTGAAGATGGTCGGATGTCGGCAGATCCACCTCTCTGTTTTCGGTATCTCACTTCAATTTCAGAGTATGTGTTAGCGACTGGACCATGCCCTACAGATCCACCCAACGGGACCACCCCTTCTCAATCGTCGAGGGCTGCTGGATCGTATCTCATGACAGTTAGTCGATCAAAAGGTAGGACATCAGCAGAAAGATATACGAAAAGGTCGGGTGAAGACGGAAAAGAAGACTTTCGATCGAATGGGTGTAGGGCAACTCCTCATGCATGGGTTGATGGACCGATAACTCCTATTCCTCGGAGGGTTGGGCGGTGGATATTTCCTCCAATGGGGCGAAGGAATTATGGCTATTCATTCCGGGATGAGTCCAAGAGCAGAGGTAGGGGTGTCTCTTCCTTAGAAGGTAGGGCATGGAACATGGAACGAGGAAATCGCAGGTGGGATATTCTTTAGCTCGCCCGGGAGGCTTTTGGGACCGAATTAACGACTGGACGATCACATCGGGCAGCAGAGGATCGAATCATCTATTTCCCTCTTCTTCCATCGGACTGAGAATGACAACCAACTTCTATTTCTGTTGCTGGACCATTACTTGATCGTATTGGTTTGCCACCCCCTCCATAACTTGCACGGTTTATGATCCACCTAACCACTTAACGGGATTACTCGCCACCCGCCTAACGATCGAATTCCTCCATCACTACATGTTCTTTTACTACTGGATCCAGTTCTTTTCCTCCCGGCTGGTTTCACTGATTCTTAATCTATTTCTTTGCCGGGTAGCAGGTCATGGCATAACGAACCAACCAACGGAAGGGCAGAAGGAGGAGAGCGTGCTCGTAGCCTAAGTAGGAGATCGAACTGGCGTGGCAATAAGAGATAGAGGTACGCAAGGGAGCAAGCAACGGTGTTTCTAATACCAAGCACCACAAGGGAGTATAGTCTTTCTAAACTATCAAGTATTTATTGGAATAAACACTGCCAGCTGCAAGCAACAAGCCCCTGAGCAAGAGCGTAAAGATCTTTTACATCCTAATAACACTCAGCTAGGCATCTACTAGAACCCTTTTGAACAGCACGGCTAGCCATCACAGGGAGATTCAGCATACACAAGTTTATGGCTTGGGGACTACTACCTGTAGGACTTAGGAAGACTTGAAGTTGGACAGCTACCAACAGGTGTGGGATCGTGCGTGGAAACTGCCCTCTTGCATTCAATACTGCCTTACTACAGAGAGATATTGGAAGGGCTTGGGCACTTATAACATTTGTATTACCTTATAGTGGTACCTACCTTCAGTCTGTGTCTAGGCCTCTATGTATATGCTTGCTTTGATGCTGAAATTCCAATGAGGTGATGCTTATGATTTGATAGCTCATATAGGTGTCATTATAAATAGTAAGGCCTTTATGGTTTCTGGTAGCGGGCAGAGTAGCCTTTCCTTGCTGCTGATTAAGAATATGGTGAATCAACTGCTTCGGGGTCAACAAATGGATCTGGGACTTATGAATTGATATATGAATTTCGCGCAGTAAGGAGCCTTTGCCTTCCCTATTGCCTATGCCTTTCCCACTTCTCCTGTTCCCACCTTTTTCTCTATCTTTGCTTCTGGCATTGTAACAGGCTCTAGCTCTCGAATCGAAACATCTGCCTCCATCCCTGCTGCGGGTAATTACCCTGAAACTATTGGCTCTCAATCTGGCTCCCCTTAAATGATTGGCGGCTCCGTTGGCTTCTTTGCTTATTTCCCCACCACCTCCGGCCACAAGGGATCGTCTTCTAGCTTTTCGGAGTTGATGCTGTTCATCCGCGGCTTCCTCGTAAGGTTAGTAGAGGTTTTAGTCCTCTCCCCGGTCAGTTGAGTGACTATATACGTAGAATGTGCATCTAGCTCGGGTTCCATGGATCCAATGGAGGCTTGGTTCGTAAACCTGAGAGCTATCCTAGGAGTCCTCACTACGGGTATTTAGAGGTACGCTGAGCTATATACATTTTTTCTAGTAGGTCCGGTCCATAGTCTGACAGCAGTAGGCTTTCCAGTCCAGCAGCGGGGTCTTATGCACTGGGTTTGGCTGTACTGGGTATTCTCGCTTCACTTCTGGCTGGAGCTGGGTTGGTGGAAGCTGCCTCGGTTGGACTTCATGTTTCAAGGTAAGCGGTCTTTACGTTACGTAAGTGAATCCCCCGCCTAGCATTAGAAGCAAAGGAACCACCAGCATCTGAGCTAATTGACCGAATCCCAGCTTCCCCATAAGCAGTTCGAGAGCCAGCAACACTTTACTATCTTGCCCCAGCCTTAAGGGGAAGGATAAGCACTCTTCCGAAAGATCAGGGAGGGAGAATAGCTCCAAAAAGCCTTTAGGGGGCAGTGGAGTCACTATCCTTCCAAAAACCTTAAGGGAGAGAGATAATAAATCAAAGCGTAACTACATATATAATATATACACAGGCTCGCTTGGGAGGTCCCCGAGCAAGACTGAGATAGGAGGACCTTTAAGACGGTTACCCCTATCCCTTTTCCGGAAAGCCATCCACGCTATTCTGCCCGGTTATCTAGCTGCTGTACGTACCTCTCCTCCTTAAGCGCTTCCTTCATTCATCCGATTGATATAGGGAAGTAGTTAGTAAAAAAAAGTGAATAAGTAAGGTCCGGAGGTCTTGCGCTTCCGAGGGCAAGGGAAGGTTGGTTTTATGCCATCCATCTCCATGCTATGCAATGCCATTCCTTCCGCCCGGAGACTCTAAGGGTTCATAGCGAGACTTACTAAGCTAAGCGCTTCATTAATGCAAGTGTTCTAGGGCAAGTAGTAGTTAGGAAACACATCCATAAATGGTCTAAGTATAAGGGGCACGTTAGTGTCGGTCCTTCTAAGAGGGTTCTTAGCGTCCGTTTCCTAAGCATTAATTAAGTAAGTGTTATAGGGATCCAGGTCTTCCGGTGGACAGGTAAAACATCTATAAGTAAGTCAGGGGTGGTTTAATGCCTGCCATGCTATTCATCAATCTGGTCGGGTCTATAGCCCATACTTGCCTAAGCGCTTCTGAATTCATCCAATTGGTATAGGGCAAGTAGGGAAACACATCCATAAGTAAGGTAGAAGGAAGGGGTTGTTTAATGCCATCAATGCTATGCCATTCATTCTAGCTGTAACACCGTACCTTGCCTGAGCGCTTCATTCAGTAGTTAGGGATCTAGTTCTAGGTCTTCCGGTGGACAGGGAACACATTGATAAGTAATAGGGAAGGGTGAGGTTGGTATCATGCTCTGCTATCAATGCCATGCCATTAACTCTGCTCGGGTTCATAGCGATATCTGCTAAGTGCTTTATTCAGTAAGTGGTATAGTGCATATAGTTCGTAAACACTGAAGTAAGGGTTATACGGGTAAGGTGATGAAATGCCATAAAAGGCAATCCACGCTATTCCGCCTGGTTCTCTAGCTGCTGTACGTACCTCCTCCCGAAGCAATTCAATTTATCAAAGTGGTATAAGTTCTGTAATTAAGTCATAAAGGTAAGAGTGAGGTAGTATGAACCCGTCGTCCTGATACCAGCTGATGCTGTTGCTTCTAAGAGAAGGTTTGTTAATAGCGGCGGTCCCTCCAAAACGCCTCATGAATCCAAGTGGTGTAGAGAAATAGTTATCTAGGTGGGCAGGTATTTAGCGCATAAGTACGGGGAAGGGTTCGGCACTACGTGATCCAGTCCTTCTAAGAGGGTTCCTAGCTCTCCCTATAAAGCGCTTTATTAAGTAAGTGTGATCTGATCAAATATCTACTAGCGATGTAGTCTGAAGCCCGTCAAACAAAAGGCTTATTTCTGATTGAGATAATCCAGCAAGTCGTGCCATCCATAATCGGGGTAGCAAGCAAGGGGAGCAGTCCTTGGCTACTCAACCATCCAGCTGTGCCCTCGCAATCCTTCCTGCCATTGATCATAGGGTTAAAGGCTAAAGTCCTGTCCTCGACGACTAAACTCCATCCAGCTCTACTCACTCCTGGGGGTATTGGAAGCTTTTGATCAAGTATAGTTCGGGATGACGTAATTCTCATGGGCAAAAGGTCAACCAACACTTGTCGGTTACTCAACTATCCTGCCTGCAATGCCGCCATGCCTTCCAGCCAGCCATATCGTCGATCGGGCATGGGCATCAACCACTCATCGTTCGGCGAATTGACTTTCCGTCCATTTCTTTGAAGTGTTGGGGATAGAGGGCATTTCCAGGATCTCGGTGCTTGCTTGACGATCGATCTCTGCCCTCCCGTCCGCTATCGTCGATCTCTGCCGCTTGTTGGCTGGCTGTTTCCGATAGAATCGGGGAGTTCCAGGATCTCAGCATCAGTGCTTGACGATCTCCGCTGCTTCAGTTTGGGCTGTTGATAGAGAAGGCAGTTGGCCCTTCATTGCTTGGCTGTTTAGATTGGTTCGATGGCTTGGCAGGTGAGATTGCTTTACGGTAGGCTTATTCTCAGTCTGAATCAGTATCATTAACGCCTTGAGGGAATTAGAGCACTTCTATATTAGATTCTCCGATATATCCGTTTTCGAAGTCAATTTCAATTTACTTATTGCCCCTCTCAAATAAGTAACTAAAACGGTCGAGCCTGCTTGCGCATCCTTACTATTCTTCTCCGAATCATTGCCAAGATCTCCGTTTTAGATGGAAATTCGGCATTGACTCATATATAAAGGAAAGTCTTATCGCTACTGCCTTAGAACATATAACCCAGCTTCTACGCTTCCACGCTTCTACGCTTCCACTGAATCTAGCCATAAACGCTTCCACGGGCCCGAACCTTTCACTGAATCTAGCCATAAGCCATAGTCTTTAGCAGCAATAGCAGCAATAGCGAGTAGGGAGGACAGATAGGGATACGAATAATACAGAGTGGGAACGAGAGGCTGAAGCAGCAAATGTAAGCAGTAGCAAAGGAAGGCAATAGATTGGTCTAACCCGTTGGTCTAACCCGAAAGTCTAAAATGCTCATTCCTGGCACCGCACCTTTCATGCACTTTAGCATGCCTCAGCAGCCATCAGCAGCATGTTCCGCGTGATTCAACCAAGTGCCTAGCCAACCAAGTGTGCGTGCCTGTCTCTCAATATCCAAGTGCCCAGCCCTGGCAGCCAAGTGCCTAGCCAAGCGTGCCTTTAGCGTGCCGTCGCTAGTGAAGTCGCTTTACGGAGCGTAATTACATATATAATCGCCAGAAGGATATTATATATATATCTAATTTCTTCTGGCGATTTTGTCCGATCCCTTCATCCATCATATTTCACCCTCCAGCTTCCAAATCCAAACACACCGGGGCTTATGATGGTTTGCTTGAATGGAGCACAATGAGCGATAACCCAATTTTTAGGATGTGCCTTATACCTCCTAAATCCTCCTCCCCCCTTTCAAGTACTCTCTAGACGCTCTATGCCACATCTTGCCATCTAAACAAGACCTGAACAAGATAATCAGAGAGGACATTTATAGAAAGTACATCCAGGCCACTTGGATTGCACCTACTGAGGACCTCAGCCCTAAGATTGCTTTTGACTTTGGGCACTTCCTACAGCTAAGGGATGGCCTTATTGTCCGGCCCGTGTGTATGCACCAGCACTGGATGCACCGCCTCCAGATCCCCCTTGGTCAGTTCAGAGTTGGCTTGCATCGACTTCGAGTTTAAACTGATCACCACCTCCCTCGCTCGGATAGGATTTGTTAGTTGTGCCACCTGCACAAGACAGAATCGGAGAAGAACCTCATCTTTAGATGCCCCATTTACCATGAGATCGGGGGGACATTTCACTACCTTTACAGAGATTTGGATGGGTCCCTCTCCACATTCTTTCGGTACCCAGATCAAAGGTATGAAATCGCTTTCCCGTGAGGGGAAGGTTTTTGTCTATTTTTATGAGGGACTTTCTAACGAGCTCAGTGCCAATGGTTTTCCCCCCCGTCCAAATTGACACAGGAGGATCACTTCTTTCTTACCTGTTTTCCGCCCAACTCAAAGCAGCAAACGACATCTAGAGACACGAACTTCGTCAAATATCAGATTGGTAAGGCCTTGGATGGAGTTTGAACCTATGTGCTCATTTCTTCTCATGTCTCAGTCCTTCTCTTTCTTTCCTAGACTCGTTTTTGAGCTTTTATGGCTGTAGATTTTATATCAAAACCTATTGATGTGAACTTAGTTCTAGGAGCTGCTGTTACACTTCCACTTTGTATTACACAGATTGTACTCTTTTTCATCTTATTGACCTACCTTTTGTGGTCATTCGTTGGACATCATCAAATTCTCTTATCTTATCTTTCCAGCTTTTCCAAGTTCTAGAATCTCTATCCCAAAGATATACCCTGCGAAAACCCCCTTGATTTGGCAAGCCTCTTGGGAAGCAACCTTGATGAGTGTACCGAAGTAGACATCTACTCCATCACCAAATGGAGTGACAAACTCAATAAAATCCTACAACCAACCCTTCCCACTATCCACATGGACTTTCACTAGAAACCCTTGCCACTTGAAACATGGACTTGCACCATCAACCAACCCTTGCACTATCAACATGGACTGGGTTCGGACTACCCCATACAGAACAGCCATATCACTAGCTCTAAAAGGAGGAGGCAAAAGGACACAGAGTGAAAAGGCATCGTCTCTCATTTACATATCCAATTACCTACGATTGACCAGGAGAACCACATCCCGATCATACCAATTGGAACCATGCCGAATCCGATCAGACCCATTGAACCATGCCGAATGACCTGGTAAGGTAGACAACCAAGAGGACGACGTCAAGACAACCAACCACGGGGAGGGAACCCATCCTTGAGATTTGACACCTTTTACCAACTACACCTACAGCGGG
>Ga0115842_100991_pt1 | contig 11000 bp, 11 predicted proteins | sample InSIn2SAF170_2_FD_83856 | JGI IMG/M metagenome (GOLD analysis project Ga0115842, IMG submission 83856) | reverse complement strand
TCCGAGCTAGAGTCGCAGATGGAATCTGCTGCATAGGACATAGAAAGCTTGTCGATGAGGGTCGTTCTTGCCGAGCATGAGTATGAACGTGCAGCAGCTATTTCTTCTGAGCCAGGATCAAACTCTTCTTTTGACTATGATTGGGCCCTGCAGTGGTAGAACCTGGTGAACCGGGCGTACCATTTCCCAACCTTCTGTGGACCTTGCTTCTCTTATGATTTTTGCTACTTTCTTTAGAAAAGTGATTGAGATCAAGTCTCAGAGTGGTCTAGTAGTTTGTGGTAGTTGAGACTACGCCCCTCTCTCTTAAAGCTACGGCATCCCACCGATCCTCGCATCGGCTCTGCTAGTTGGCTTTGCTATCAAGGCATTGCATTCTATCCGGATCCAGATTCCGATCCATATGCAGGGACGGAGGAAGCATACGAAGCGCACCCCGGCACTACCACACTCGGATTTACGGAGGAAATCTTATAGAATTCCTATGGGGGCAAAGCGCACGGAGCAAAGAAGGCTCATTAAACTGGAATTCTCGCACACCATAGAATTGGATTATTATTACTCCATCTTTTGAGAGGTAGCCGCATCTCGGCCAATTCCAGGGTTCACGGCATTCCTACCTTTGGGTGGCTTACTGCCGTAGTTGGAGCGAGTCACAGTTCCGATTCCATTTGAACGAGCATTCCTACCAATTCCATTTGGAGGGGTAGCAGTAGATCCTGTCGATTAACTCGGTCCAGCAGCTGTTCCGGGTCCAGCACCGACATCAGTAGCACTACCATGAGTTGACTAAGCGAATGTTGCACCAGTAGACCAGATCGGGATCAAAATCCATACCCACTTCTTCTGGATTGGATCCAACAAGAGCAAGAGCATCTAAGGCAGCTTTAAGGTAGGTAAGGGAGAGAAAAGATCTCAATAAAACTACTGTCCCACCGGCGAGTACAAGCTTACTTGCCCAGTCCCACCAGGTGTACAACTCAAAGACGCTCCTAGGCACGAGCCTAAACTACCTAAGCAGTCTTACAATTGTGTAAGTCTAAGTTGTATCACTTCACTTACCTCAGTCTCACCAAAACGATAACTACCCTGTCCCACCGGAACATATAGTCATTGTCCCACCAACGTACATCTCATATTCAACATCCCCAAGTAAACTTTGCCCACCGGAGTGCTGTTTAAAGCCCCAATTACAAGGACCAAAACTTCATTAAATGAGATGTACCTTATTCACCTGAATATGAGGATTAACTCTTTACTACCCACTATGAGTATAAATTAGGGACAGTCTCCTGAACATGAGACTAAACTATTTACTTTTGGCCTGCATGAGTCTAAACTATGAACGGCAAAACAACATCAAAAAGCCCTTTTTTCCTCATAAGCCAGGAGTAGATTCACAATTTGTCCCATTCAAGATGAAAGAGCAGATTAACCATGTCCTACCGGGTGTAAGCACTCCTAAGCAAGAGTGTAAAAGGCAAAATCAAACCATGGAATTCATGCATATATAATAAACCAATAAATCAAACCAAGTTTATAGGTATGTCCTATCGGCATAAAGAAAGTCAAATCAAAACTATGAAGGCAGACAAAGCAAGAAAGCTCAAAGCCCAACTGTCTCAACGGACTTTTGCAGCCCCGGCCCTATAAACATAAAGGGAAGAAATAGCTGCTGCACGTTCATACTCATGCTCGGCAAGAACGACCCTCATCGACAAGCTTTCTATGTCCTATGCAGCAGATTCCATCTGCGACTCTAGCTCGGACTCTTTGTCATTACACTAATCCAGCTTTTCCATAAGAGATGAAGCTTAGTTCCGCAAACCCGATAGCTTCCTTTCCAACTCAATGATCTGCTCCTGCAAAGATGAGTGGGCGGTCTTCAGATCCTTGCGTACAGCGTGGCATGCATCAAGCAAGTTCATCTTTTCCTCCAAGGTCTTCTCAAGTTCTTTAGCTTGAGCTACTACCTCTGCCACGATGACGTTCTTCTTCTCCAAGATCACATCCGGATCGAACTTCTTCCGCTTTGCCTTCAAACTCAACACTTGCAATGAACAAAGCACGACTCCGCTTAGAGAATGGCGACGGATCAAAGCCCAGTGACTCAAAAAAGACCTCATCGGCAACTGTAGACATATCCGAAAGTTCTACTAGAGCACACTCTCGGAGGCTGCTAATCAAAGAATTACCCATCTCATTCACAAATATCTAAAGACTGGAGCCAAGCATCTAACCCAGCACTATAGATTTGCTAGCCACGGCATCACCAGTCAAAGAACCCTGATTGCCTTATTCAAGTATTAAGGGAAAATCAGACCAAACATAAAGTATACAAGTCTTGTCTTGACCTGATAAGGACAAGACTTCTAACCTGCTGAAGTGGGACTTAGAGGTTCTTGGATACAGACATCTCTACGTCGTTCTTTGAAGTATCAAGAAGAACTACGTCTGAAGGTGATACTGGATCTAATCTGGTCACTGGAAGAGAACCATTCTTCTTCCCGGAAGCGTCAGGAAGCGACTTTCTCGCAGATGGTCTCAGCGCTAAGATAAAAGAGCCAACCGGCACTCTGTCATATAAATCTGGATCTCCTACCTGTTCCGAGACAGAATTCAGTAATCCTAAACGAGGAGGAGAAATCATCACTACCAGCTAAGATGTAACTAAATTCCTACCTCGCCTGAGCCTGGAACCTCGGCAGCGCCAGTTTTTTTAACTAGGTTCACAGGGATTGAAGTCTGCGGACTATCAAGGGCAAGACCAAACAAATCACCGCCGTCTAAAAAGGCGTCGTCCTGAGCGATATCTTCACTTAGATTCCCCAACATATTGGCAATCCTGTCATAACCTGAAAGAAGCGTGGGAGATAATTAAAAGCAGCCCAGGATAGAGACAAAGGAAAAGGATAGAAGATATTCTCTAAGCTTTAGCCTTACAACAAGCTAACACAACTGAACTACCGGAAACAGCTTGATTTATATGAGCCGACTACCGAACTTCAGGAGATAGGTGTATAGATTGTGGCACTCCTCTCTGCCCATCTAAAGTCAGGGCGGATGGTAGAGATTCCCTTATGAAGCCAATCTTCAGCTGTCCCTATAGCTGGTAGCTGGAAGCTTCCCCTCTCAGCAGATTGGAGATTTTCACTTCAAACTTTCCAGGCGGCCTGCTTACTATACTAGTAGGGAGACACCCCGGAGCTCTCCAAGTTGCCGATTCAATGGGGAAACTGGTATCGGAAGGTAGGTCTCTCTATCTGAAATGCACTCTTAATAAGGATAAGTTGGATCCAGATTGAAAGTGCGGCGTCGAACCGAAAGGAAAGTTGCTTTTACCAGGTATTGGTTTTCCACGACCTATCCCCCAGCTGAGCCTCGATCAAACCAGCCAACTCAACGCAATCTATTCCCTCTGGCTCCCCTCTTGTTCTCCAATGTCATCCACCGGCGGAAGCATCTGAACCTCGTATTCCATCTCCTCCATCGGAGCGTTTTTAAGAGGGTGCCCCCTTCCCTCGAATGCTGCATTGGGGCGAGTTCTTCCACTGCCGAGTCCAGTTCAGGTAGCCATTCGTTCATGCTTCGCCTGGAAGGTTCCTGATAGCTGGTTGACAACCAGCTGGGAATTGCTGTATACTAGGATGTCGGATCTATCTAGATCCAAAGCCTGACTACACGGAATCAATCTAATAATCCGGGGATGACCGCTTTCTTTGTACTCGGCCTCGTTGTTTTAGGCCTCCAAGCCCAGCTTTACGGCTTTCTCGATCTTAGCGTTTTCTGGTGTTACCAGAACAATACCGATACCAGATCCGCTTTCATTCGACGAGCCATCAACGAACAATCTCCACCCCGAACTCTGAGCAAACAGGTCTTGGAGGTCGCCCCCAGTAGCCAGGTTTGGGATAATCTTAAATTTGTTTGGTTCTCACGTGAGCTTGTCTGGAGTTCTTTTCTCTACGTTGGCCATAGAGGTCAGCTCGTCATCTATGGAATAGTCGCCCCCAATGTCTGATTCTACAGGGAAATCTGCCAGGAAGCTGGCTAGTGCTTGACCTTTTTCTGCTGTTCGTGGTTCGTATCGAATGTCGAACTCGCCTAGCTGAACTGCCCACTTTGCGACTCTTCCAGACAGGTCGGTCTTGCCGAGGATGCTCTTTAGCGGATATTCTGTGATCACTCTTATTGCATGCGCCGGTGACGGTACGGAATGAAAGCAAAATCGGAGCCTCCTTGCTAAATAGATAAGGGCGAGTGCTACTTTCTCGACCTTAGAGTACCTCATCTCTGTGTCCAATAAGGTCTTACTGGTGAAGTAGACCGGCTTCTCCTGTCCCTCATCCCAGCGGAATAGGACAGAGCTAATTGAGGACTCTGTTGCTGCTAGGTACAGACCTAGGACCTCGTGGGGGACCGGCGATCATAGGAGGCTTACCGAGGTTGAGGGTTTGAAAGGCTTCTTCGCAGTCAGACGTCCACTCGAATGTGGTATTCTTCTTCAGCAGCTGAAAAAGAGGTCGACACTTGTCTGATGACCTGGATATGAACCTGTTGAGGGCAGCGACTCGTCCATTATGTTTCTGAACTTGCTTCTTCGTCCAAGGTGAAGGCATCTCGGTGAGGGCCCGGATCAGGTCCGGCTTGGCTTCTTCTCCTTCGGACCCTTTGCTTTCTTGTTGAAAAAAATTGCTTTATTTAGTGTTAGGTGGTATAGTCCCCGCCCAACCATCCCTTTCTTTATTGCTTGCTCGGCTAGCTTGGCACATACGGTAAGTTAGTTATTATATACCCGCCCACTGGTTCGGATTGAATTAAGAGGGGCCTTTCGTAGAGATGGTCTATATCTCAGGTTGAATAGATGCCTTACTCAGAGTGCGAGATGAGGGGCAAAGGGAAAAACCCCACTGAAGTACCAGCTAAACCGGCGGAGACATACTGATTAATACGGCTTGCCCTTCAACCATTAGTGAGATCCTTTTAGGGAGCCGATTCCCTCGCTAGCGACCCTTTTAGGGGCCATTTCTCCAGATCGTCATCAAAATGGTGAACAAGGACTTCAGTTCACGCATCTGCCCTAGGACTTTGCAAAATCCCGATCCTAAATAGTTGGTCAAACTACCGGAGGAATTTTCGTCCGACCAGTGCGACGGTGTCACGGGCGTGCTCTTAAGCGGCCTTGGCCTTGGTGGCGACGATTTGAGGTGCGGCCGTGTTACCTTTAACTACGAAACCTTTGATTCTCCCGATTGCCATCACCACATGAAGTGATCGACCAAGCAGGCTAAATCCACCCCACCCCCCTCCCCAGGTTAGCGCTCGAATTTCTCCGTGTTCGAAGGGCTCATATCACCCTCTATCAGCTTTATTACGGATCCGAGATTATTATTATTTAGGAGACCGTACCGCTTGCACTCTGGTCTTTTATTTTCTTTCTGGCGGTGCTCATCATCCACCTCACGCCGTATCCGGGTTACGACGGATTCGACTCTATTAAACGTTATTTTACGTCCCATAGGTGCAGAATGCTTCGAATCATTGCATCTAAGCGCCCCTGCGCCCTCCGCACGCTACTTCACTTCCACGTCAGCTACCTGCTGGCTCAGCAGAGCAAAACCTCTGGTTCAAAACTCTCCTCGTCTACTCATCCTACTAAAACAAAAGGGTTACTTGATGAGAAACCCGCGGATTTCATAGAATAAGTCCGCCACCCGGACTGAGTCCCCTTTCGGGTATTTAGCTAAGTGATCCCTGACTTTCCATTAGTCCAGCGCGGGCTCCCACTCTACGATTGTCCCTCAACGGTTCCAAACCTCCAATTACCAGTCACTTGACACGATCCTTCATCGTTTACAACTACCTTCATCCTTTTGGAGGATACTTTCTGATAACTTTGGCAATCAGAAAACCTATGTCGAAAACGAGCCGAGGGAGAGCGGGGCTCTTGCTCCAGACGAGCGTAGGCGGGCCAGGCCAGGTGGTCCTCCGGGGAGCTTCCTTCACCAAAAGAGGGCTGCTTTCGTGCCAATTTAGCACACAACCGACTCCTAAATGCAATTCCATGGTCGGGATGACCGCCGGAATGGAGGGTGTAGATGGGGTTAATGGTTTGACGCCTAGGTGTGGATGTAAATCGTGACAACCCGAGCCATGGAACCATCGGTGCATAAAGGAAGGCCTTTTTGGAACGGTAGGACCAGACCGAAAGACACATCTAAGCTAAGCGTAGAGGGCTGCAGAAGAGAGAAGAGCGAAGCCATACGACCCTCTCGCTAAGTCAGCTTTCTTGCTTCTCCTCTGCTCCTATTTTTGTAATATACTGCCGACCCATATACCTTCTTTTTCTTTCGCACACTGCTTTCTTGATCCTTGGGATCAAGTTAAGGTGGCTCTAGAGCTACACAGAAGCCGAAAGGGAAGGAAAGAGATGCTTACGCTATGCGTGGTCAGAGGGCTATTCTTCTATTGATTCGGCGGGTGATTCGGCGAATGAAAGAGCTAGTTCTGCAGCTAAGTCTACTCGGCTTATCACCAGGTTGCTTTTTCTTTTTTATCCCCTGCCAGGCACCTTCCCAGCGGGTCAAGGTGCTCCAAGGCTTCATGTACAGGGGGACAAGAACTTCGATTAGCTGGTTACTTTCTATACCTTGCCTACTCGCTTGGAGCCATCCCCCTTGTCTGTCATCCTCTCTCAGGCCCAAAAGAAAAGAGATCTCTCCTTTCCTTTTTCGCCTGAATTATTCGTGCTGATCCTATTCGCCTCTGTGGGCCCAACACAACAAAGGCCCTATGCCCGCTCATCTCCCATTGTGTTGCGATTGATTCCGTCCTATCGGGCAAAAAGCTTATTCAGGCCCTTCCTCGGCTAACTATTCGCTTGGGTGCATCCAACATGCTGAAGTTTTATACTTTGCAAACCTCGATAACCACCCGCCCCTCTTTGAATGAGGAGCTTCACTCTTTAGAAAAGACTCCCACTCCTAAACACGGAATAATCAGACGAGTAAAATTCCACGCTGGAAGCCCCACTTACTGATCTCAACTTGGCGGTTCAGACCTGTTCCCTGCTCTACTTCTGCAAAAGATCCAGCGGAAAACCACTTAGCTTTCTCTTCTCCAAGTTGCTCCTATATATTATATATGGCTGAGTCTGCAGCTTCAAGCTCGGATATTTAGAAGTCCGTTAAGGGATCAGGTTCGAGATGAGAAACTGAAACTGAACCTTGTGGTCCAGTTAGTTAGTCCTGAAAAAACGGATGCAAATGCTTTTGGATGGTCAGTTTAGGCGTCTCCGAAAGTGGCTGCGGGATCAAGGCCTGTGAGAGCTTTTGGAAGAAACAATGAGGTCAAGAGGAAATAACTGCTGGATGCACTGTTCCGGCGCCTGCTTCGTTCGGTCCTGATAAACCGTGAACCCTGTGGCTCGGGAGAAAGAACCAGATTCTCTGTTTCGGTGGGCGATTCCACGGCTGACTCCTATTCCGGATATATGCTTTCAGTTCCGCGTTTTCGTTGCATCCCTAACTTGAGTGAGTGAACGTGAACGGCCACAGCTTTCCTTTGTGTTACATGAAATGAGGGCCCCCCTATCACTTAAAGGCAGCCTCCTAACCCGCGGAACCTGCTTGCCCGTTGGATGAGAAAGCTGACTTCGCCCTCAAAACCTGATCTGTGTGGAGCAGGAAAGAGGAGATCGGAGTCAAAGAAAAGGATAGCACAAAGCGCAACACCTACTTCAAGGCAAGGAGAGCAGGCCAAGGGCCTAAAGTCTCGAAAAGGCAAGGACAAGGACTCCAAGAAGAAGCCAAGCCTGAGGCCAAGAAAAGCGAGCTCAAGATCAGGAGCCAAAGCAGACCGAGAAGAAAGAAGGAAGGCTTCATCTGCCCTAAAGAAGTTAAGGCCCTAAAAAAAATGAAATGGAAAGAGTTCGTTTCTTCCTCAAATTGGATTAATGGATCGTCCAACTGGAAATGATAACAAAATGCATAGGTCATTTCATTAGAAGGAGTTCCAATAAGCGGATAAATAGAGTATACCACCTTACTTATTTCCTCTATGAGGGAAATTGAAGATTTTAGTGAAAATGAATTCCCTGATCTAGTTGCTTGCCTCAGTGCTTGCCTACCTATTTGCTTGCCCCAGCCCTGCTGTATATTCCCCATACCGGATATTCCCATTGTCGGAGTAAGTGTAATTTATACTTTAAGGTAGTTTTAGTTCTGTTTCAGCCAGTGGGATACTTGCAGTTGGAGAACCTTTTCTTTTATTTTGGGATATTCTCCAGTTCAAAGCTGCTCATCTTTGAATTACGATTGAAAGTTCAATAAAATCCGTCTATTTATTAAGTAATTCCATCCCTTTATTTATAGAGTGCTAAGGTAAACCCATATAGTCCCAGTCCATCAGTCCCATTTTAGGAGGAGCTCCTAGTCCCTTTCTTGGCTTCCGTCAATTCTGTCACGCCTACACTCCTGTAGAAGTGTTTGTGAAACCGAGCCACAAGACTATCCCAATCAGAGATTAACCCAGGAGGCAGCTTGCTATATCATACAAAGGCATCTCCTTCGAGTGATTGCACAAATTGTCCAAGACATAATGCTCCATTCTTAGAGGTCTCTCCGCAACGGGAAAGAAAGTGTGCCAAGTCTTGCTCTGGGTTGCCCAAAGCATTGAACATACAGAATTAAGGCATTACATACCCAGGCGGAAATGGTACACTATCGATCCAAGCCGGATAGGGTTTACGAGACCGATAAGATGGACGAGACACGTGGTGATGGAAATCTTGAACGTTCTTGAGAATGAAATCTCGCAGCTCCGTAATAGTAATACTATTCGGCATTGTTTCGTAACCCGTGTAATTATTACAAGCCGGATTTACCCCTTTAGTAGATCGCGAGCGGGTCTGGTGAAGTTTGGGGAATTGGCATCATAGGTGGTGGTGGCATTTGGGGTATACTACCCAAAAACGACGGAAGAGGTGCCCCCGTTGGTTGTTGGGTCTGACCAACCACTTGTTGGGCTTGATTGTTCACACCAACCATACGATACGTGCCGTCAAATTGGCTACTTCAGTTTCTTTTTCTTCCAATCGCCTCTGCAGTTGTGCCAGCTCTTCCTATATAGTGTTGTTAGCAGGTGGAGGAACAAAGTTTGATGTGGAGGCAGCATCAGCTGCTGCGACCATAACAGACACCGTTTTAGGAAGAAATTCGTCGGATACACTTCTCGGAGATGGAAGTGGAGTGATTTCAGGAGAGATAACCGGGGTAGAAGCCTCCGAGAAACCTGATGAGGGGATTATCAGGAACTCCTCCTCAGCAAAAATCTTTAGAGAGAAAAATGGGTTTGGAGATCAGAGAGAGGAAGTAGGCTTTAGAGAAAAAGTCCCTCTTGTGCCGGTAGTAGGGAAAGCAGCTGAGATAGAGAGAGCAGTTCTCGTTCTCCCTTAAAGTCCTTTATGGATTTCGAGTCGGGAATAGAGCAGTGGCTTAGATCCCCTGATCGAGTAATGGGGTTTGTTTTTCTCTCGTTCACGTTGATAGCCCCGGTTCAGTTCAAGCTGCTGCAAAAGAATTCGTCAAAGAGGTGGAACGAGCTTACCTTTTAGAGAAAGGGGAAAGGGCTTTTTTTTATATAGAGCATTCGATAAGATTAAGCGGTACCTGATGAACCCACCAGTACTGGTCCCACCAACGCCGGGAAGACCCTTGTTGTTATATTTATCGGTGGCCGATACGTCGATGGGATGCGTATTAGGACAGCATGATGATACGGCCTTAGAATAGAAGTAAGCCTTAAAGAGCGGGCTTATTATTATCTGAGTCAGACTCTCCCCTTACCACTTACAACATAGGGGGCTATGAGTCTAGATACTCTTCGCTTGAAAAGGCATGCCTTTCGCTTGTCTGGGCCACGCAGAGACTTAGACACTACATGCTAGCCTACCAAGTCTGGCTTTTGTCCAGGATGGACCCATTGAAGTATCTTTTCGAGAAGCCAGCACTATCAGGAAGGACTGCTCGATGGCAGCTGTTGTTATCAGAGTTCGACATCACTTATGTCACGCAGAAATCCTTCAAGGCTCGAGCCCCTCCTGCATACTAAAAGCTCCGCCCTCTTCTTCCAACCAATGCTTGCCATGGCCAGTGCTTCCTTGTTCTTATCTCCATAGAAAGCGAACCGCACTTTCCAATCCGGCCTTCTGCCATTCATCAACTTCGTCTATTCTCGAGAGGTCTTGACGATACCCTTCTTCTGAACTGCCTAGGCCCAGCCCAGTCACAGGATCATATGAGAACGTCGTGCAGATGCTCAGGTGCCGTAGGCTGGCTGGTAAAAGAACCGGGAAGTAGAATGCCTCTAGTGACTTCAAGCTCTGCCGTCACTGACTTTTCTTTCTCTCTCTTAGGCCGTTTGACAGTCTGTCTTCCTTACATTATGCAAGGCGAAAGAACACCTTTGAATTGGAAAAAGGAATTTATTACTCAAAGGAGTGAGTTAGGGCACAGCCGCCGGCTCCCCCAGCATCTCAAGTGATTAGGCGGGGACAGGATTCGAACCTGCAGTCTTCAGGGCATGAGCCTGATGAGTCGACCAATTCCTCTACCCCGCTTCTTCCCCTTCTCTTTCTTTCTCCCACCTAGGTCCCCCGCTTTGGTTGCTTGGCCGGGATAGAACCTGCGCTTAGTAAGCGGCGGCGCCAGCCCCTTGTATAGGTTGAAGCTGACCTTATTATTATGAAAAAGAGAAAGGGCTTTTTCAGCTTGCTGACTAGGGTTGGCAGCTAAATTCAGTCTTCGAGACCCCATAACATAAGAAAGTCGTGGAGTGCATAAGCCCCCTTAGAGATAGGGGCGACTTTCTTGTGCTTGTGGTAGTAATTGCGAATGAGCAAGTAGGGGGCGGCAACTAAAGAGGTAGCGAGACTGACCGCAATTGCAGGAATAGGTTGACTTTCTTTCATTTTGGTTATGGAAAGTGAAAGTAGTTTCGTT
>Ga0115842_100990_pt1 | contig 11002 bp, 7 predicted proteins | sample InSIn2SAF170_2_FD_83856 | JGI IMG/M metagenome (GOLD analysis project Ga0115842, IMG submission 83856) | reverse complement strand
TAGTCATCATATCTAACTTTGCGCTTTAGGAGGAATTATTTTGTAGGCCATTTTGTCACATTTGATTAGTGAGCCTCTTAATGGGATCAATCAATATCCTCTTCCCCTAATGTATTGGTGCAGTCCTTTACCAGTATGCATGCTACAACCTACAGAGAGCTACAACCCTCTCTTCTTTTCCAGCTTCTCCTGAAAATGAGCTACAAACCCCTTAGCTCTTGTACTAGCCAAGATACTAGTACATAGGTGCTGGCCTACTAAAGGCTACAACCTTCTCTTTCTTCCAGGGACCACGTTTCATAATTTTTCATACTGGATCCATGAACATCAATCATCAATATTTCTGCTTCAACCAATCTCCTTTCCACCGAACAAAACTGATTCACAATAAACACTTCTCTGACAGCTATACCCAGAACACAGTAACAGTAACCATATACCAAATTTTGAACCCAGAACACTGCAATAACAAACAGAGGTAGCTAGATCACAATAAAATATATATACGCTACTTAAACAACCTGAAACCTGCATGCATACGCTCCCATGTGTGGAGCAACCTGCATATACCGAGTTTTCCTTTATTGAACCTGCATGTATACGCGCCTTCGCTTCACTGAACCTGCGTATAGATCTATAAAGGATAATTTACTCTTTCAAACAATCAAATACTAATTACCACGGATTATTAGATTTATAGATCAAGCATGCACCTCACAGAACATATCAAAAGCATACAAATATACTATCATTCAAGCCTTAAATATTATGACCCATCAATAAATCTTATCCTTCTTTATGCACTTAGGTTCCTTCTTCATTCAGATCTAGATCTACACCATACCCCCAATCACAAAAGTTTCAGATCTAGCACATGTTAGATATTCAATTGATTCCAAAGATGCTTTGCCAAATAATCTCCTTCCTCTTTTATAGTCTTAGGCCTTTCTCAATACCACGGTCCAAAACCATAATAACACAATACCATGGGCCCAATACTTTGGGATCAACCCTTCTGACGAGATACCATGGTCCAAAACCATAGGTTCAAATACCAAGGACTAACTACTTAGACCAAAGGTAAGTTTTCCAACATATATGCACTTTTCCTTGCATGAAAGTGTGTGTATACACATACGCGCCTTCGAAACGTCTAACCCACGTGTATATGCAACTTTGTCTAGATGAACCTACGTATATGACTTTTCCTTTGAAAGCCTGAATTGAGATCTGTCACCAGATAGAGTTTCCATCAAGGACAACACCTATGCCATAGCTCCAAACCTGTACCATAATGCCAACAAATGTGGCTTGGTTTCCCTTTCTTGTTTTTCTTTTCTTCTTCTTCTTAGCTTCCTAGTTACTAGAATCAAGAATTTCATCAGGCAAAGAGGAAGAAAGGGATGAAGAAACAATAGGTGAAGAAGGCAAAGGGTCAACTTAAGGAACAACATGAGGTTGATGTTGTTCAAGTCGAGGAGAAGTCGATTGAGTAGTTTGGACATTTGGAACCATATGGGTTGACAATAACCAAACTAGTAAACCAATGGTAAATCCAGGGAGGGACAACGTTGCCATATAAGGATCACCAGTATTTCCAAAAGAAGGAAAATGACTAGGATTCCCATCAGAGGGGCTTCCTTGATTAATAGACTCAGGAATTGTTTCCATTAGGCTCAACCTATGATCTACTGAGGATTATTTCCATAGGAAGGATGTTGTTCCACAGTCAATTAATTGATTTTAGAAATTAAAGATACAAACAAAAACAAAGAGTGGTTACTAGGCTAAAGGATTTACTGAGCAACCATGAACTACAATATACAACTTGGCGAGTCAAGGACTTAAGGTACGATAGCCAATCTCCCCGAATGTTGTGTTCGGTGTATCATGGTATACAAGGTAGCAAACTCAGTTACCTATGGATGGATAGCAACCTATTGGGACTCCAAAATATACTCGATGGTACATGGAAGTGCAATTTGTAGTAGTGCTATCTAATGTGTAACCGTTCAACAAGAGCATTCCCATATACTTTACGTGCATAGAGCACCACCAACATACCCAAATGTAAGTGGAGAACAATCCTATACACTCACGTATGTGGATTATGATTTCACCCCTAGGATGCAATGCAGGAAAACAATGACAACTCCTACATTTGACAACGTCGAAATACGTCTCTAGCCTAGAGCACTAAGTGTTTGCGTTAACGTTACAAATTACCCTTAGGTTAATTGAGATGAATTTTAGAGTTTATATTGAATTATATTTCAATTTCAAGGCTCAAAACTCGATGTCATCTGAACACACATATAATGCAACTAATATGACAAAAATAACTCTTTCCATTTTCCTTTTAACAATGAAAGGCCTAACTAGGTAGGGGAAGAATAAATCAATCAATAATGCAACAAACAAGTGATGCAAAAATCTATCTCTATAACTTCACTTTTCCAATCAAAATAAAATCCATATATGCAGTGCATGATGCATAAGGTTTTTCTCTTGGATTCTACTAATTTTCAAATGAATACTAAGAGATTTACTTAATCACTAATAAAAACATTTTTCAAAATGATGACTAAAACAACAATTCCTTCAAGCACTCAACGATCAAACAATTTAGTTTGCTAATGACCTAATGACAAGAACAAAGGAAAATCTAAACAAATTATTATCAAAGTCACTCAAAACCAAAAGAAAACCAAATGGAGGCTTATGAGAGACCAAGACACACTTAGGGACACAAGGAGGACCAATCAAAACAAATTTAATCGGAGAGAAAATCACAAAAAGTCAATTTTTGGCATCAAATCAAGATCATAGTAGGTGCTATAAAGGTCAAGGTGCATTGTACTGCAAGTGTAGGGAAGGCTAGGGTGCACTACAATGCACTGTAACAAGACCACAGGGTGCAGTGATTAAGGAAATCCAAGTTCTGACACAAAAAATGCAAGTGAAACTCAATAAAAGGTCTTCCTATGTCTATTCAAGACTAAGTGAGAAAATAAAGGTATGAATAAGAGGTAAGACAAGCACAATGGACAAGGAAACAACCAAGGGAATGAATCGATCCCTGGTATGGTCTCCAATTTGTTATAGGGTATTTCTGATTGCGAACAAAAGTATCTCCCCTAGGTTGGCAGCTAACCTAGAACAACAGAGAGACAAGGAAAAAAAAAAATTCCTTAAAGTAAATAGATGATGGAGCGAGGCCTACTTGGAATCCTTCACACACTGCACTCCATCTTTAGCTTGGAAGCTCCAATTTCAGCTCTGAATGCAAAAATTAGAACCTACACTGTCAGATAACACAAGCCAAGAAACTACAAGATCTTTGTAGTATCATCTAAGTAATTCATTCAATAAATCAACATGGTACTGAAATATATGAAATAACAACATCACACATAGGAAAACAATGAATTCTTTGCATTAATATAAATGGAAGGAGATCACAACCATAAGTAGTAGTTGATATTGTAGAAGAGATCCTCCAAGTTTTTGATTTGTCCTTTCCTTACCACAATATGCACCTCCAATCACCCTAAAGATGATGACCACTCACTACAACAGCATAAGGGAAAAATTACTCTCCAAAAGCCAACCCAAAACTAACCATGTGCTTGTGGAATGAGGTAAATATATAGGAAGGAGAGGTAGTTCATGAATTCTTATCCATTTACCAATCTAGGATTGAGATCCAAAAGTGATGGGAGGATGAGATTAAGGGATGAGATGGTGATTTCTCCAAGGTGGAATTAGATATGATTCAAATTCTTATCTGAGGTAAATGGTTGAAACAACCTCTAGAATCTTCTAGAAGAGGAAGATTTAGCATTTATTTATTTTTTCCCAAATTTCTAGAATCAACACACCTCCACAGTTATGCAGGGCACACTGCATAGCACCTTGAGAGGAGGAGAGACTGCACTGTAATGCAATTTCTTAGTTATGCAAGGTGCACTAGTCCTAAAACTAACTCATATGATGTAGTTTCAGGAAGAAACTCTAGGGAATGAAAGGTACATGCTTAGGGGTTTGTGCAAGATGGTCATAAGGGGGAAGAGGATATTGATTGATCCCATTAAGAGGCTCACTAATCAAATGTGACAAAATGGCCTACAAAATAATTCCTCCTAAAGCGCAAAGTTAGATATGATGACTAATGACTAATGTGCTTTACCTTGTAACAAGTTGGGATCAAGGAAAAAGGTGAGCTTCATTTGTTACAATACATTTACAACATGGCATATTTGTTTACTGATGGAGGCATACCCATACTCAGCTCATAAGCTAACATAACATGTATAATGATCAAATGATGTGCCCACATATACAACTATTGGACCCATGATTGGATGATTGTTTATATGATCACGTGCATCATACATTGTGATCTTTGTATAACTCTTAAAATCGCAGCCCTGACGGATGAAACTAGATTTGGGGTCTTTTATCTCATTCACACGACCAACCAATGTAAGAGTCTAACCATGTGAATCAATGAGCTATATTCAAACATGGTATAAACCATATGATTACCGACCAATGATGTAAACCATTAAAATATGCAAGACAAACCATCGATGATGTTAATGGCCCTCAAGGTACTATAGTACAACCTGTATGGTGTGAATAAATGAGTTGATGTCGAACACTACAAAGAATATTTGTGTTATGAAACCATCTCAAGAAAAGATAGAAAAGAGAGATCAACGCCTTAGAATTCAGCCTCTTCGAGGGGGCAACCTCCTTTACATTACATAAATGAACAATTCTTGGATGATACAAATGAAAATACCTCCTTTCTATATATAGGAGTCTAAGGGCTCATAACATAATGAGAGCCGACATAACAATAATAAATTAAGGGCACAATAATAACAATAGTGGGCTTCTATGTGGTGTAATAGTAACAATATGGGCATTACATGGGTACAACAATATAATAAGTGGGTTATACTAATAAAATAAGGGGGTAATCACTAGTATTATAGGGACCCAACAATTTGAGTCAAAGGCCATTGATGTAAACATGTCACCGAGAACGAAGAAAATTTCCATTGATGTATGCAAGGACCAAGGTACCAAAGGTGTGTTTCTAAGTCAACTTCCTAGATGATGTGTTGATGTCGATAGGAAGTGACCTGTCGTAGGAGGGCCTTGATGTATCCCCATCGACGCAAAATGGGTATGATGATTGAGACAGAATGATCAGAATGAAGCTAACATGGAGCTAGATGAGGAAAGGCATACATGAAATGAAGGCTTAATATTATTGTAACGAAGATCAACTAAATGACTTCTCTTGAACACATTGACAACACTAAATGGAGTTGGCAACATTGACCCAAAACCAAAACGGAGGCTCTTAAAATTGCATGATAACCAAAAGACAAGTAGATTACACAACCCAACAACCATGGAAATGAAGTGGAAGATTGTCATGTTCAAGAGACTCACTGCCATTAGAAAAATGGAATCCCTTGGTTTCCCAATTTCCCCAACCATACTAGTCAGTTCCTCTTTATTTTTGAACAATATTGAGGAGGAGAACATATGATTGATTTGTAATTTCATGCTTCAGATGAATCCCTCCAATTATATTTAATGAACCCTGAGAAGGAGTGGTTTGGTCCGGTCATTATAGACGATTCCATCATTATTTGATGTTTTTACGAGCCCAGCAAAGGTAAAACTAAACATCTTTTTCATGTTTAGAGAGTTTGAAAAAAGCGAAAAAGAAAATTATAGATTTCCCTTTTTATAGGTAGTCACTTGGGTCGGAAAAGGTAGAAAACAATACCCAATAGAACCTCTTAGCCATGTTCGACTAAGATATTATTTCTCGTAGCTAGTCTATCTCAGTTTGAAAAAGGGTTAAACTTATATTGAGTAGACGTCTTTTCATTTACTTTTACAAGTTCAAAAATACAAGTTCTTGGAAATATTTTCATATTTTGATAGTTTGAAAAGACATGAAAGATGACTCCTCTTGAAGGAACAAGTGGTATAAAGGGTAGAAACTAGTTCCAGTCTTGATGGAACTACTTGAAAAACACAAAGGTCTAGAGGTGAGCTAATAATACCACTCATGCAGTGGTTCTTCACGAAAGGGTAAAAAACCAAGTGAAATCGTATTTTAGGCCAGGAAGATGGTGAAAATGGAATGAGAAAACCAAGGCTGATTCGACATAAATAGGCTGATAAAAATGGCAATCACGAGGGATAAAATGGGAATGGTTCCATTTTTACGTAATCTTGAAACATGAGAAACTATGCTTGAAATTGATTTCACCTTTACACAAGCTTGAAACATGGGAAACTATGCTTGAAATTGGTTTCATTTTTACACAAGCTTGAAATAGAGAAAAAATTATGTTTGAAATAAGTTTGCATACCCCCGGCATAATGACTCAATTTGAGGTACATGCCCCACAAGCTTCATTTCGTGCACCTAAGTATACTATTGGGTACTAACAAGTGGATGGAATGAAGGTTCATTTACGAGATCAAGTGAAAGACTCGACTGGGAATTTATGAGATCTAATCAAAGACTCTAATTGAAAGGGGATTTCTTTCATTTTTTAAAGAGCTTGACACAGGAAAACAACTATGCTCATAGGAACCTATTTCATTTTTTAACGAGGTTTACTTAGTAAAAGAACTATCCTCATAAGAGTTTGTTTCATTTTTTAACACACTTGACACAAGAAAAGGAACTTTGCTCTGGGAACATTGTTTCATTTTTTAAGGAGCTTGACACAAGAAAAGGAACTCTTCTCCGAGAACCTTGTTTCATTTTTTAAAGAGCTTGACACAAGAAAGGGAACTCAACTCCAAAATCAGATCATGGCCTCCAAGAGACCATGGCTTCTGTTAGCGCTTGAAATTTCACCTCAGGCTGAGAAAGGTTAACCTCAAGGCAACATCAAACCATTTAGCCTCGTAGCTAGCCCTACGGGGCAGGAGAAGGCTCTCTCTGGTCAATCTCGGTAAAATCTTCAATGGATGAGATGACCAATAGGGTAACACTGATTTTGGGCTAGTAAACTGATCAAAAGGGTTGATTTGGGGTTTTTGGGGTTTTTGATAGCAAATTGAGGGGATGGCAATTTTGGGTGCGGGGATTGGACAGAGTTTCTGCAGGGGGTTCTTTGGGGCGAGGTAGGAGACAGTATTGATGCCTTTGATTGAGATGGATGATCAAGAATGACAGGTGAGGAGTTAAGGAGAGCAAATAATACTTTGAATTCCCCTTAAACAGTAGAAAACATTGAAATTAAACAAACTTAAAAGCAGAGCATGACAGTCATGAATTCTTACTTTAACACTTCGTTTGTTTAATGTGCAGAAGGAAAAGAAAGGAGATGAATCACATAACACACTTACAAGTACATTAAGAAGCACTCCATCAATACATGAAATCACAAGAATCCCAAAAAGGACTGCAAAACCCTGGTCTTCCTTAGCCAAAAATTGCAGAGATACAGTGAAATAATACAATGATAGCTTCTCCCTCAAGAGTCCAACCATGAAAATGAGAAAGAAAGTACATAATATAGATGATATAACCATTTTCCCTGCCTTCATGGGTCGAGCTCACTATCCTAGGAGTTGTTTCAATCACTTCTAAACTAAGCACTACAAACTAGGCAGTCAAAACAACTTGCCTCTATAAGCTAGGAAACCAATTCATTCATTTAATTTTCACCTTTTTCATGAATGAATCTTCTAGAAGAGGTACATAAGAGTAAAAGTGTCCTAAAAGTACAATAATTACATCAAAGAGGATAACAATCCACTCCAAAAAGTCAAACAAGGTCAAACTGCGTTTTTCTGAGCTGTACACTGAAATTTGGAGAAATTTGCCTGATGGGTCGCGTGCCTCTGCCTGACGGGTCGCGCGCATTTGGAGCCACTTTTGGGGCACTTTCAGGTGTCCAAATTGGGTAAGAGTAGGCTTGTTGGAAATTTCTGTGAGTATACTTTCCAACCCAACTGGAATTTTTGACTTTGGAGTCCATTTGCCTTGTCAAAAATCAAATCTCCCAAGACTGCTTTCTGTGTCTCACAAAAGTGGCAGAAAGTCATTTTTTGCTAGTTTTTTGACTGTCTGGAGGCCCAAAACTTCACCAAATCTCAAGTCCATCCATGAGCATATGTAACTTTGCATGAAAAATCTGGAAATGTTGAGTTTTTGCAAAATGGAGTTGCCATGATGAAGGGTCGCGCGGGGGGTGAGACCCGTTAATGGACAAAACCTGTTATTTGCCTGAAAAAACCAAAATTGACCCAAAAAGTTCAAAATTTCTTGGAATTTGTGCTGTAGCTGAGCTATTTAGTGCCTTGCTCCTACAAGGAAGCCTCGGCCAAGATGTGGAGGGGGTCGGGCCTTTTTCTCCATTTTTGTGCTTTGGCCAACCGCCTTTGATTTGGCGATTGTATTTTTGCCATTTCTCTAAAACCATGACACTTGTGCAAAAAGTGGAGTTTTTTCTTCCTTGGCATGTTGTGGACAAAAACCTCTCTCAGTTTTCCAAAATTCATCTTTGATTTCTCTGAAACATCTTTTGAGTGAAACTTATCCCGTTGCGTGAAACAAGGATTTTTGTCGAAATGAAGTGAAATGAAGGGGATAAGGGGCTTCTAAATTATTGGGGAAATTTTTGGAAGTAGGGAGAGATGTTAGGAAGCAGGGGAAAGTGGAATCTCAGAGATTGAGTGAGGGGAAGGGGTCCAAAAGGGCAAAACACAGGCCCAACCTAGAAAATTGCCAAGTTGTAGCAAGAAACTAGGGTTTGCGCGAAAATGAGGAATTTGGGGGATCTCAGTGATGGGAATCATTTGATAAGGTACTTTAAGGATAGGGGAAGGTGTATGAACATCAGGATACAAGTTTTTCCGATGATTTGACCGTCCAAGAGAAATTGCCTTCAAAACCTTAGGAGAGGGAAATGACCCTACCTAGGCTCAACTGAAGCATGAACAAGATGTAAAATGACCCATTGGAACTTTGCATGATGATGGAAACCCTCTGAATGATGATACACAGCTGAATAGTGACATAGATTTTCATTTGGGAAATTTTGAAAAAAGTGAAAGCAAACCCTAGACCTAATGCCTAGTGACCAAATTTTGCTTGAAGACTCACTGAAATGACAAAATTTGACATTGACACCTTAAAATCACTTTGTAAGAGCACATTTGATCACTGGAGGAAGGCTGGAAAGACTGACACTAACATTGGATCCAATGGGGATGGTAGCTCCTCGGAGGTGCCAAGAACAACAGATCTTTGGGAGAGCAGACCAGTACCTTCATCCATTGGGCAATGGAGTCAAAAACTCAAGCTGAAATGCATGACTAAAAACTGATGACTCCGATGACACAAATTGACTCTCACTCAACTAAAAACTGACTCGATACTTAAACAAAGCCGACAAACTGGAAATGATGCTCAAGGTTGAGCTTATTCATCAAAACCTACTCTAACAGTTTCATTCATCACCTGATCAAGTGAAATGAAACAACCAATGCAACCAAGTAAGTATTCCATCTGTTGTTCAAATCTTCCGCAAGTGCTCACTCATGAACAACAAGAGAGAACTACTGAAAGGAAACTCCCATGATAACTTGGAAACAGATCCGTTGAATGATATGAATTCTCTATCCGCCTCCAAAAACACTGCATAAGGATCTTGAAATTCAAGCACACTGGAACTTAGCTCATACAATGGATTACTTCTCGTTTCCTCATACCATGAATGCAAACTTTGATCTGAGCCTTGTGACGAGACCCGTACTGAAAATGACAAAGAAACTGGCTGCCGGATCAAGTTCATATCACCACATGTTTCAAGATCACATATAGTCAATGGAGAAAGACTTTGACTGCAAACCTCATCCAAAACATCAGCTATTGGATCATGAAAAACTTGAAAAGACTGTTGCAATGTATCCACTGAAAATGTATGACATCATTCTAGCTGTTCATCTTTTTCTTGAGAGATTTCATGAAGATTTTGCCTTATAAACTGAAATGTTTCGAAACAAAAGGGTATAGAATCTTCCTACATCATCAAATCATGTATTTCGTCTTCCACAGCTTCATCTATAATCTGCCCTTCAATTTCATTTGGTGGCTACAAATCTGATGCTATAGGCTGCTCAAGAATTTTTTTATTTGTCTCATCCTCAACATTTACACTGAGAGATTGTTGATTTGGTATAGGTTGTTCATTTGAAGATTTACTATGCAATCTACCCTTCAAAAACTGAAATGATTCAAAACAGAATGGTACGGAATCACCTTGAATCATTAAATCATGTGTGTGAACTTCCAAGTCTTCAGCTGCAACTTGACAATCAATGGCTTTCGGGGTTTGCAAATCTGAATATGAGAAGTCTTGAACAAAATTTTCATCGTTCTTAAGATGATTCAAATCAAGACTTGTTGACATTTGATTTCTGATTGCATGGTAGTTATCTCTGATGAACTGAAACGAATCAAAACAAAAAGGCAAAGATCCTTCACTTACTTCAAACTTCGATGCACTTTCCTCGTCACTGTCATAGCTGATATGTGTTGGCTGAACATTGTATTCGAGCTGCTGAAAATGAACTTCCTCCCACAAACTAGCTGTTGATTTGTCTGGAAGATTAGCTTCTGTTTGGAGAACATAATTATCGTCATACTCATCAAACTGAGACAAATCATCAGTATAAAAGACATCATCAAGCATACATGTCATATCAACAGTTCTCTCTCCTCCAGGATGATCTACAAAACAATCATCATTAGATCTATAACAATTGGCATCAGAAAGAAAATGTTTTGGAGCAACAACTTGTTCTTCTTCAATCAACGAGCGATGTTCATACACCTTCCCCTATCCTTAAAGTACCCTATCAAATGATTCCCATCACTGAGATCCCCCAAATTCCTCATTTTCGCGCAAACCCTAGTTTCTTGCTACAACTTGGCAATTTTCTA
>Ga0115842_100989_pt1 | contig 11010 bp, 15 predicted proteins | sample InSIn2SAF170_2_FD_83856 | JGI IMG/M metagenome (GOLD analysis project Ga0115842, IMG submission 83856) | reverse complement strand
TGCGGACACCGGCTGTATTGGCAGGTAGCTGATTGGGTCTCTGGTTCACGGAGTCAATAAGTTGTGCAAGCCTCGGCCTCTCCGTATGTGCTGTGCGTGGCAGGACAATATCGTGGCCCAGCTCGTATGTGATGCGGGTATTGTGTATTAGATCGATGGAGAATGCCGCTTATTAACTGTGGTTGGTGGTTGTCGATTGTTGGTATGTGGCGAAATGAACTGTCTGATGCCCCTGCAATAACGCCTGCCAAAGAAGGAAAGAAGTGTGGTAACGGAAGCAAGAGGGCAAGGTCCAAGAACGAGGTACTTGTAGCCCTCCAAACACGGCTGCCTAATCACTTCCACACCAGAATGTGTTATCCGGGTGCCGAAGCACCGGGTCCAATGTTATACAATGCCATTGCCATATCAGCGCTCTTGACTTTCACCGCCAGGACTCGATGACACTTCCCATCGCCAGTAGTGAATAGCAACCTAAATCCTCGTCCGCGAAAGCCAGAAGGTCCTAGGCAGAGCGTTGTCTGAGCATGTTGATCCGTTCAGTTGCTCGTGGCTCACGTTGAAGAACAGGTGCCCATTACCCAATGGTCCTGTGCTCGATGCTCCCACACCGAAGCGAAGGTTGGTGCGGGTAGTGTGGCAACTGGCGACATCCAACGAGAAAAGAACCCCAGCGGACACCTGATTAGATACCAGAGAAGTCAAGAGCATCGAAAGCGAAAAGCGGCCGAATCGTTAAGGATGTCCTCCCGCAGGGTTTGAGCGGCGTTGCCTCCTTCGCGCGAGCGAGTGAGCCCCGTCGAGCGGCGTCGTCGGCGACGAACAATGGCGTTGCCTTGGTAGGCGAGTGCCGACAGCTTTGTGGCTGCTTAGACAGGACAAAAGCATTGTCGTCGAAGCCGCAACGGCTCGAATGGCTTTGTCAACTCGAGGCGGTTGATCATGTGATCGCAGAAGCCGCGTACGTCGCGTGCAGAAGTGGTCCAACAAAGCGGTATCGCAGGCCGGCGTGACTGTATATACTGTTCAGTAGCGTTATCAAAGCTATAGAGGGCGGAAAGCACGAGGAAACGAAAAGGTAATAGAGAGTTGACGCGCTGGAACGGAGTAAAAGAGGAAAGTACGGGCGACGAAGTGGAGGGCTCTAGAGAAGGTCTTTCTATCCGTGCCGAGATGGGTCAAGGCGTTTCGGGTTGCGACATCAGTAATATGAGTGAGAGACAGGTCTCAGTCGAGATCCGCAGCCGGTCTTGGCAGGTCTCCGGACTTTCGAATGTAGCCTCGTACTGGAGCTCTGATGTCTCGGCGTGTCGCACTATGTTGGTCTTACAGTATCTGTACACTCCACATCCATCTCATACTCTTCTCTCTTCCAGGAAACCCGTCCTTCAAAAAAAAAAAAAAACGCCAGCGCTATGCCCATAAAACCCATCATCCACTCCCCCTACACCCACTTTCTCCCCTCTTATGCCCCTCCACTAGGCGCCCTCTCAAAAACCCACGCATGCCTCATATCAGCATTAAACACCTCCCCCTGCCCCGGCTTCCCCTTCGGAAACTTCTTCCATCCTCTGCCGTGTCCTCGTTCGCGCCAGAGGTTGATCATATCGGGCATGGCTTCCATAGCCTTCCGTCGTGTCTCAAGTCGTGTCTTGAGTGTACGCTCCCAATGATGTCCCTTGACTTTCTGCCCTACACCCGTCCCCTTCACACGCAAACCGTGTTCTATGCGTTTCTGTTCTTTGATCTCCGGGTGTTTGGGGGAGGGGGGCATGAGCGGGAGGACGTTGTGGAGGGAGGCGAGTTTGAAGAGGTCGGCTTGGCGGCGGAGGGAGTAATGAGGGGGGTGCCAGTTGCCGGTTGAGGGGTTCTTGAAGGGGAGGAAGGGGTTCTTTTTCCAGGCTGCGTCTATGTTTTCGTTGGTGGTTTCTGGGGAGGAGGTGGAAGAGGTGGTGTCGACGGGCACGGAGATGGTCTGAGCGCCATCATTGGGGTCGGAGGAGGAGGTGTTTGAGGTTATTTCAATTGTGTCTGGTTGCTGCTGTTGTGGTGGTTGTGTTCTGGTTGCGGTGGAAGCGGAGAGTTGCGGTGGTGGGAATCGCTTAAAGAAGTGGAGGAGCCGGGGCGGGAGGGCTTGGGCGAGGGTGATGTGTTGTTGGAGGGCTGCCATCGTGATTGATCGCAATGCTGTGAGGCGCACAATAGCTGTAGCAGTGTGGCAGTGGGCGTGGTCGAGATGATAGACTGCGGAGAGAGTTGCGGGAGTGAAGCCTAAGGCAGGAACTATCATCGAGCTGGAGCTTGGACGTTGCGCGTTCCACGAGTGCCTTGACTACGCCATACCTCTCCAGCATACGAACTCCATCGCCGCCGTCCTCACTCAGCCTCTCACGCATACGATACCGAACGAACCTCTCGACTCGACATACAACAACCAGAATCACGAGACCCAAGCGAGCCACCACACCCACCAGTCCACCCGGCTACGGCTAGCCAAACACAACCATGTCTTCACCTTTCGCAATCAGCACGCCATCCACCACACAATCAGGAGCACGTGATAAAGACGCTAACATGTACATACAGACGGCGGCGCCTGCGTAGCAATGGTCGGCAAAGACTGCGTAGCCATCGCCTGCGACCTCCGCCTCGGCCTCCAAGCCCTCACCGTCTCCAACAACTTCCCCAAGATCTTCTCCTACGGCTCATCCTGCTTCCTCGGCCTCACAGGCCTCGCCACAGACGTCTCCACCGTGTCAGAGCTGTTTAGGTATAAGGTGAATATGTACCGTCTAAGAGAAGAACGCGATATCGCTCCCCAGACCTTCGCGAATCTGGTGAGCAGTAGTTTATATGAGAGGAGGTTTGGGCCGTGGTTTGTCAGTCCGGTGGTGGCGGGGATTAACGGGACGACGGGGAAACCGTTCATTTGTGGGTACGTTGAAACACATTTCCCCTCCCTCCCCTTCTGCTCCTCAAGGTGGCATACTGACAAGTGCTTGTGCGGTATTACAGCTTCGACAGCATAGGCTGCATCGACTTCGCCAAGGACTTCATCGTCTCCGGTACCGCTTCCGACCAGCTGTTTGGTACTTGCGAAGGGCTGTGGGAGCCTGACTTGGGGCCCGAGGATCTGTTTGAGACGATAAGCCAGGCTCTTCTCAACGCGGTGGATAGAGATGCGTTGTCGGGGTGGGGCGCACACGTCTACATCATCGAGAAGGATAAGGTGACGAAGAGGCTGCTTAAGGGGAGACAGGACTAGAGGCAGAGCGCACGGGACAAGAAGAAGAACAACTCGAGGATGGGGATGACGAGGAGTAGAGGAGGCAAACCCGTAACGGGGGCGCCGCAGAGTAGCTCGAAGTGCAAAGCGAGGCGCTGGAAGACGCGCAGATGTACTATACGAACGTTCAGAAGCATGGCGAAGGCGTCCAAGGCGCTACGAGAACAGCCTGGCTAGAGGATATAGCTGAGGCGAAATGGACATGCATGACACACTAGGCCCCTGACCGATCATCCTTCTCGATCAAGGCGCGTCTCCGCTACAAGAATGAGTACACGAGCTACTGACACAGCAACCCCACACGTGACCCGTACGCTGTATTGCAATCGATCACACGACTTGATCCTACGATTCCGTGTCTGATCAAGAACCTGCCATCCCACCCAATTCAACCCATTCCCCACCGCCATCCCCATCATCGCCACCCCCATAGTAAGAAAAGTCGACCGCGAAACAAGCCTAGCGACGACACAAGACCACGCGAAGACCCCCATCTGCCCGGCGAAAGAACGCCTGAGAATCTCGGGCGTAGGTATCCAAGGTGCCACCTAACCGATGGATAATCGAGCTATCGCGTGACTCGTAACCCTCGCCCCGCTGTCTGGATGCACGGCGTTGCTCGTGATCTGAAGCTCGGAGGCCTAGGTAATTATGGAGATAGGGACGGTAGTAGGCAGGGCCTAGAGTGGTAGCGAGGAGGAACAAGGCGCTTGTGGCGTAGAGAGTATAGCGTGTTCTGGGCAGAGTAAGTGAGGGTCGATGGAAGGTTGGGGGTGCGTGAGTGGAGATCTTGGGGTGAGTGAGAAGGCTCAGGAAGAGGCCTGCGGAGCCGGTATCGGTGCCACAGGCTGGTAGAGTGTGGGATATGAGTTGTGGGGCCCGGATGGGGGTGGTTAGGGATGGTGTAGAGGTCTGGGAGGGGTCGCCAGGCCAGATGTGGTGGGATAGATAGGGTGGGGTTCTCGGTTGTTGGGTTTGGGTTGGTTGCCATTGTGTGCTGCTTCATGATGCAGAGGGTTAGAGAGAAGATCAAGAACTTGTCGTCTGTCTTTGCGTACGTGGCAATTATGTTTGGACTCTCTCAGGTGGTCGGTTGTGGGGCTTGGTGTAAAGTACGTCAAGCAGGGATGGTATGCAAGGGGTAAGAGCTGGGCCACGATATTGTCCTGCCACGCACAGCACATACGGAGAGGCCGAGGCTTGCACAACTTATTGACTCCGTGAACCAGAGACCCAATCAGCTACCTGCCAATACAGCCGGTGTCCGCAATATCCCCATACGCGCTGCGCTAACGAAGGAAGGAAGAGAACGCGTGAAGACCTCCGGGGCGGCTTGGAGAGAATACTCTGACGCTCTCTTCAGCGTTCACCTCGCTCCTGCCACCAGCTCAGACGGTAGACGATGGTTCACGTCCCGATCAGCGACCCAGCAATACGACCGATATACCCCATGCACCGCCGCTGCGCCCATCGCCCAAGCGCCGGAAAAAAAAGCACCTTACCCCGATGCAGCACCATGGCCTGCATCACCCGCGGCCACGTTGACGGCTGGCTCACGTGAAAGGGCTTGATTGTGTGTAACATCCCAATACCCACGTAGGTCCCTAGTATGCTACAATTGCTCGCCACTCTGTCGGATGGACGCCACTTCTCCCAATGCCAGCCGAGACGGTCACGGAGATATTGTCCATATTGTTGGTCGGACTGTGGTGCGGCAACCGATACGATGATGGCGGCAGATATCAGGGAGAGTGGAGCGATAGTCCTCAACTTAAGAATGAAAACGGTCGGTGGAAGGGCGATGGGGAGGCTGGTCTGGGGAGTTTGAGGTGCGTGAGGCTGCTGATGGCAAGGCCAATGGTGCCGATTTCGAGCATGGCCTGCTGTTTTTTTGGTGAACTCAGCCATGACTTGATTCAGTGACTTGGACCTTGTGATTTTCGGCTGCGGAGGGTCGAACTCGCTAGCGGGCTCCCCGTTCCGTCGCTAGTGGTGCGCTCGTCAGTTGGCAGATGGGCGTTAGATGGACATCATGGCTGATCTTGATATATAAGGAGGTGCTATAACACGAGGAGGTAGTCGCATGTCTAAGGGTTGGTGTAACATACATCATGCAGCGGTATATGCAAGGGATACGCTATGGTAAGCGATGGTATTGTTCTCTCCACCGCATATCCGGGCAGGCCGAGCATATTCGGAGAGGCCGAGGCCGCTTCACCGGATAACTCGACAGAGACCAAATGCCCGTACACTCAGGTAACGAATCTAACAATCCGGTTGGCAACCTGCCAGCCCAAGCAATGCAGCCCATTCCCCGCGCCTGCCCCAATCAATGTCGTCCCGAAACCAAGACCAAGCATCCGCGCCCACATGCCCAACGAGGAGTGATACTTCCGCGACACCTGATGCGGTATGGACCCCGAGAAACCTGCACCTAGAAAGAACCCTGCCCAGACACACGCTCTCGCTTCTGAAGAAGGGCGCCTCTGCTCACGCTCGGAAGCCCGCGGCCAGCCTAGCGAGGTGTTGGCGAGATAGGTACGATATCGTAAAGGACCTAGTATGCTGGCGCCCACGAAGAGGGCGGTCGTTGCATAGAGTGGCGCTGTAGACCTAAGGTGGACCCAGGATGGGTGGTGGAAGACTGACGGGGAGCATGTTGTAGGCAACTTAAGGTGCGTGAAGCAGATAAGTGCAAGACCAACGGTGCCGGCGTCAGACCATTTTGCTACGCAATCTGCCCAGACGGATGCTCGGATGGATGCTCTGTCGGATGCGGGTGCTGATATGCTGGAGAAAGGAGGTCTACTGATGGTGCCGGGAAGAGGTCGCCACGCTGATGTTGGTGGGATGGACCTGGGGAGAAGCACAGAGTGATCCCGCTTCACTGGTGTTGGAGTGGTTGACATCGTGGTCTGCGGATGCGGAGGCTTCGGGAGCAGATCGGCGTCGCTCTATTGCAGTGAGTAGTATCTCCTAGTCCAAACGTTCGGAGGATGTCCATAGACCAGGTATAATGGAAACCGATTTAGGCTTTGTACAACACATGATAAGCATGGCTGGTATGCAAGGGACGATCAGCATGCACTTCGCTTCGGTGCCCCCGACACCTGCAACCTATTGTCCTGCGCTGCAAACACTAATCAGGCGTCATGAAACCAAGTACGGTCCACAACCATTGCCTTGAAACGGCAGCAATGTGTTCAAAGATTACTGTAGCTGTACAGCTTCCTGCGATGCGAGCGAGCTCCCAATCTCGGTCTCTCCGATACTTGGTGCTATTGTCCTGCCCTGGAAACACTAAATGGGCGTGATGACACCAGTTGTAGTCCACGACCAGACCACTGAACTGGATGTGATGGATCCAACCAGCCCTGCAACTTTGCAGCTTCTCGTGCTTCCGACGCCAACACCTTATCGAAGTCGTGGGATAGTGCGGTGTCGTCCAGGAGATCGAACGCCGGCCAACCGACGATGGCTGATGCACTCCCGTCACCCAACTCCCTCTCATCCGCAACAGCCAGGTCCGCCACCATCGACGCCGGAATAGCTGGTCTAGTGCTCGGCTGCTTTACACACCTTCGCTTACCAAGGAGGCGCGCTGCTGTATTGCAATTCTCCTGCCCCAGCTTTACTCACTCTCGCTTGTCAAGGACAGAGGGAGTTGGCTTGCCATTCTACCGCCCGTCGTTGCGCCAGACCCGAATAATCAGAGCGCTCTACGCCACAGCTGTAATATGGACAGCTCTAGTGCTCGTCCCTACGCAGTATCGACATCGCCTGTCGGATCCGCTACGCTTGCGGGCATTGCCGGACCATGAACAGCAGCAGCGGTGCGATGACGCTGCACTGGCATTCACGCTGACGGGCATAATCTGCGGCTCATTTTACCAAGACACCCAGCGTCGTTCTATGCCAAGTCGGGCGTCCTTTGCAGCCAGGACATTGAGGATGTCTGCACTGTTCGTGCGCTTCCTGAGTGTTGCGACTGGAGCGGGTGCAATGGGGGCGGCTGTAGAGGGTGGTGTCCATAGGGCATATCGGCAGATTGCTGGGCGGTCTGCCGGATCAAGCGTGCGTGATTGGCGCAGTAAGTGAGCGGGAAAGGCGAAGTGTCGATGTCATGAAAGAACAACCAGGGCCTCGTGCGGTCCTATACCCGTCGAGATCTATGCTAGAGATGATTTATGACCATGATATTTCACGTGCTATAGGATGTGTTGTAAGGAAGGAGCGGCGCGGCGCATTAGACAGTTCAGTGTATTACTTCGAAATGCTGTCCGTAGGTAACAGTGTATGTAGTCTGTAGAGCCGAGTGGAGAATGATCATAGCATAGATTGAAGAACATCAGCCGCTAGCTTGGCCGTATCCGCAGGCCTCTTCTTAGTTCTTGAGCCGATCAGAGACTTGCCAATACGTCCAATGCACTCCATTCCCCGCCGCAGCCCCTGTAGACACCATCCCCATGAGTATGCCAGAGGATCGCAGAAACCGTAATGGTGTACCCGCCGTGTGCTGTAGTATTACTTTGACAACACGATTGAGCTCCTTGGCCTCGCCCAGCGCTATCAATCGACTGATCTTTGCGACATGGAACCTGGCCGAAGTATCCAAACCAGCCACCATCCCTGCCAGAGTACAGATTCCGGCAGCCCTATCTGGACGCCGCTGTTCGCGCTCAGATGCTCTCCAGCCTAGAGAAATTAGAGAACCGAATCCTGTATTGTGCAGGGTTGATTTGGGAGGCCAGCGTGAATGCAGCTGTCGCGTATAGTGTGACCCTTGTTTGTGGCAAATTGAGGGAAGGACGATGGAAGGAGAGGAAAGGCATGGAGGTGTTTATGCGAAGACGCGTGAGGAAGCCGAGGCGCAGGCCTATAAGTCCCGCATCGGCACAACAGGCTGTAGCGTCTGCATAGTAGTCGCGCAGACTGAGAGGAGTTGGGAGGCCTTGTCTGCTGTCTGGGCAAAGAAGGGGCCGTCAGGCTGCTGTTGATGGGAGAGGCGCGCGGATTGGAACGTTGCCGTCCGTTGCTTGAAGAGTCGTCGACATTGCGGTATTGCGTGGCCGGGAATAATCAGCAGCGTGTGAGTCTCAACTACGGTCGCCGGGACACGGGTATGATCTAGTGCCTCGTCTCTGTCATGTCTGTTGTTCAACGGTTTAGTGGATCAGATGCGCGTTGTACGATGAGCTCTGCGGTGATGGTGAGAAACGGAGATGGTCCGCTGATATGCGGAGCGTTCTTGTGTAACGAATTCGCCCAGTTTTGAGAAGGTCGAGCAGGGGTATCATGCAAGGAGGGCGATAAGCGAGCCTCTCCGTTCGGTACCGAACTGCACGCTCGACGCATCCCGTGTACGTTAGACAATTTGCTCGCGCCCATCGCAGTATATTTGAGTGGCAGAAGATGTCCTATACGTGTCGCACGTCGCACCACGTTGGAAGACGTCAATTGCGAGAACGAAGCTTAGTATCAAGCACGGTCTCAGTCTTCATCTATCTTGGGCCCGACATCTCCAAGCAAAATGTCAGACGAGTGCTTCGTGCGAACCCACTCCGTCTCGACCCTGAAGAAAATCCATAGCCAACGTCTGAAGACCTCCAGTACCTCAAGGACAAAGATGCCACCTTCGATATCGTAGAAGTGCTCCAAATGCGGTGAGAGCTTGAGCGCCCAAGCGAAGCGCAGCAGGAGGTCGACGGCTATCATGGCATAGTAAAGCGTCGGATTGTCGAAGTAACGGACGCGACGGAGACCGAACGGATCTGCAGGTCACGTCAGTGGGTGAGGCAAGGCGTAGTCAAAAGACCCGTGGTAGACGTACAGTCATGTGACGACCGTTGCGAAGAGAGCATTGTAAGGTCCCAATCGCGTGCGACATCCCAGTAGAACGAGTACAGCGCATTCGTCAGTGCCGCAAGAAGCCAGAGATTCGAAAGGAGAGCGTGCCATCTTTCGCTCTCCATCCGCATAAGCGTTGAGAAAGCTATTGAAGGAAAGGCAGTCGCGTACTTCAGAGCGTTAGCCGGCTGACGATCGATAATGCATTGTCTGAACCGTATCGCGAAAGGTACAGCCAGCAGTATCGGCACTAAGATCGTCGAGCTCCTGTCAACTTTCGCGGTTGACTGCCTAGACCACATCATCGCGAAAGCAATGTAAAGCTCGCTGAGTGGCCTGGCGTAAGATGTCAAGGCGTCAGCCAGCAGCACGTCTCCAAACTTGCCATCCTCCGTCTTAGCTAAGCCCCCTATGCTTATTCGCCGTAATGTGGCCAGGAATCGCGTGCGGCCGTTGGTAGGCCATATGCCTCTCAGCGGTATCACAAAGGATTCCAGCAGCCGTAGCAGAAGGTTGAAGATCTGAGGTCCATGGTTGCCGCTCTTCGATATGCCGGTTACAACGACCGGCAAAAGGTCCGCTTTCTCCTTCGGCGACAGACGTCCAACGCCCTGCTGGATATACAGCAGATCAAAATGACGCACAAGGGAGCTTTCCTGCTCCTTGAACTGCTTGACCAGAGCAGCGATGGGTAACTGAATCGACTGCGGTTTGGTCCGGGTGCCCACGTGCTGGCATACTTGGACGACCTTGTTTCGGACACTGACATGCTCTGAGCCTAGCTTGAGCAGTAAAGGTGCCAAATAAGTCTTGAGGATCGTTTCGAGCTTGGAGTCTGAGTCGGCTAAGGCGATTCGCATCTCAACTTTGCCGATCAATGTGAGCTCCTTCTGCTCGGGAGACGGGGCGGTCGTCGCCATGTTGCGGATACTGCTTATCGGACCAACTGCTTATGGTGGTTCACTGGATGGGCTCGAAATGCATGTCCTCAGGTGCTCCAAGGTTCGGATGCTATAGAATCGGTGTATGTAGTGTCGGAGCGGAGATTGGGAAGGTAGGCTTATTCTACAAGAGCCAGTGAACGTTTCGGGTCGACAACTATTTGCTTCTGATTAACCGCCACTCAAACAGAAACATACAGAAACAGAAGACGCAACCACTTGGTCGCCTCACGACTTAGCGCTGCTTCCGTAAGCGGTATAAGGTGCGGTCCGTGACACCGTCAGCCACAAGCGCTTAGATCCGCCTCGTGGCACCCCCGGTCTTCACCGCAACGACCGGACGTACATCCACTTGGGGGACACGCGACCTCAGCGATCACATCACTCCGTTGCGATGCTTCGACCATGTCAGACCTCGACGCGAGTGAGGAGTTATCCGACTCCTTCAACAAGCTCCTTCCGCTACCGTACAAGCTAGCAGTGGTAATTGTACTGGGGATATGGCTTTGGGGTGTCAACTTGCAGGTGCTGCACCACCAACATCGCATTGTAGGTTCCACTTTGTGATCTTGAGGCATCGCTATGGCTGATAAGATGCTCTTCTCAGGACGTGCTACAACTAATCCGCTACCCATCACGCTCCGACCCCCCACCGCACCTCTCCGTCTACCGCTTCGCGACAGCTCTCTCGGCGCCCGTAACAGCCTCCATCGTGCTATATCAGTTGACTGGCTATGGAGACCTACTACCAAACATCACGCTCATACTGCTCCTCGCTCTCCTGATCATTCCGCAGCGCTGGCTCTATCCGAGAAGCATATGGCCTACCAACGGCCGCACGCGATTCCTGGCCACATTACGGCGAATAAGCATAGGGGGCTTAGCTAAGACGGAGGATGGCAAGTTTGGAGACGTGCTGCTGGCTGACGCCTTGAC
>Ga0115842_100988_pt1 | contig 11025 bp, 11 predicted proteins | sample InSIn2SAF170_2_FD_83856 | JGI IMG/M metagenome (GOLD analysis project Ga0115842, IMG submission 83856) | reverse complement strand
TTACATGAAAAGCGTGATGGGGATGAATGGTACCACGACCATAGCATGCATCCAGGCTACTCTTGCAAGGGTAGGTGGCGCTTAGGATGTCTGGCGCTACTGGTTGGCGCACACGATCCCAGCATTTTCGGGTAATGCCTTGGTTCTGAGTGGGTCCTCACAAGATTGTTGGCATCGTTGGGTGGAGTACCTGTTGAACCGATGAGAGCTTGCTGTACTGTATGCTGAATCAGAGAAGGCTTTTGGACCTGTTATACATACGTAGCCTCAATAGTGATCATATACGTATGGACATACTTGTCATTTGCATGGCCACAAACGGTTTATGGTTTGCATCATCCACTCAACGACAGCACAGACTACGTACAGGGATCGTTTGAAAGAAGGAAAGAAACAGGGTCGTTGTGACAAAGGCTGAAACGACCACCGACGATCATGCACGTACTGTAGCTTTGAAGGGAGATTGAGATGATGGCTGAGGCAGGAGCCTGAAGCTACACACATACTAGGCAGCTGCCACGGGCGCATACAGTACACTCCCGCACGCAGTAGCCTCGGGCTGGGTCCGGTAAGTCTGAACACTTGGTCTACCACGCCAGCGGTACTTTCGACTTGTCTCTTGATCTTCTGAAACGGGCTGATGGCACAAGTCAGGATTACCGGTTACTTACATAATCAACCACACAGGTACGTACGTACTTAGGACACACCGGACTCAGCCTAAGACCCAAGCCGTGAGTTAGAGTAGTACCTACTGGAGGACACCTTCACTCTTGTGCTTGCGTTATCCAATTGTTTCCACGCTGATGTTCTCTTCCAGCCTCACGTCTAGTGGTACGTACGTACGTGTGTAGATGAAGCTCGAAGGATAAATGTATTGTACTGTGTATATAACTTGCAACCGCTGGATAAAAATGTTCATCTAAAACACATATGAATATCGTCAATCGGAGGGATAATGACCACAAAAAATCAGAGGCTCAAACGCATGCATAGAAACATGCGTATGTACAGACTCACAGACCTTCACTCTCTTGGCAACTCTCCTCGAACATGAAGGTTGGTCACCTCGCTGCTTTGTCGGTGCTCGGTTGTTGTATGTCAATAGTAATGTCAGCCTTATCAATATGGCGAGGAGACGGTCCTGCTTTGATGGCGACTATTGCACTTTCTATGACATCGACTTTCGGTGGGTTGGCTTCCTGGTGTACTCTCGACGTCAAGGAAGAGCTACCGAATCAATCGCGGACAGGCAAAACCCCTTTGGGAGATGTCGTGATATTCTACCCACGCACCGGTGCCTTTCGCGTTATCAGATGCACCGATCAGACTTCTCGATTTTACTTCAGAGTGGAGAATTGCAGGTATTTCTTCAGAGATGACATGTACAGGTTTATTGCTCTGGTTTCTACCCTCCTCCTTATGGCTGGTCTCATCATGCTCAGTAATTCAGGTTCTGACATGCAGGCTGCGTTCGCCGCATCTTTCTTAATGTGTGCTACTGGCTGTCGTCAGCATTGAATCCTGCTAAGCATGTATGGAAGCATGATTTCGATGTCAAAGAGATCTATGTTACTAAGAAGATACGCACCAATCCTGAAGGCTTGGTAATACCCCCCCAGAAAGAGGTGAAATCTATCCACGGGGCAGTGTTAATATCATCGGAGACCGCATCTGCAATTGGCAGAACTCGCCAATACGACGCCAGCACACAAGAAACGCAGATAGACCGGGTTAGCACCTTTCATTTCATAGCAAGAAATACGGATCCCAACAATCCACAGGAGTGGTCTGCAACGATCTGGTCTCGCATTCAGCGCCGTCTTCTGATGTTCGTCGCCTTCGCTTTCAACAAGGAGCTAAAACCCAGGAATCCATCGGAATTGTGTGGGCAGCCATCGATCGCTCTAGGAAAAGTACATGCCAAGCAGAGCCGACCAGGCATAGGAGAAGCCAACACTGGTCCGAAGCGGGAGCCTACATCCAGCCAGGACCAGGATCAAACCATGACATCGGCATTGTGGACGTCCATCGCCCTCACTGGTAAGACGCAGTGGGCACGAACCACCAACATCGCTCCCGACCATGAGGTATGGAATTTATGGCTCGACGAAGCCTCGAAGAAAGCCTCCCCTGCATGGAGCCCTGAACGACAGCTCTATGTGCCGCCTTGCTCTCAAGCCAAGGATATCCACGGGAATGTCTGGGTTCAACTTCCGAAATGGGATTGTCAGGAAAGGCTGTCTCAACTCTTTGGTCAGTATGATAGGGAGACTAAGCAAAAATATACTGTGCGACATACATTACCAGAGGCCATCAGAGAGCCTTCTGAGGCTCTGACCCAAGTTGTTTCGACGCCACCAGGGTTGCACTAACAACGACCAAGTGTGTGGTAGTTGACGGTGTCAAACACAATACGTGAGTCTTATGACGCTGAATAAATAGTCGAGTAGAGATGAAAAGCTTCCATGAATTAATTCCATACGTACATACTTCTGTTATATTGATAGTCATTTCCCTCTACTAAGGAAAGTCATTACCCCAATCCACCCTCGGCTCCGGCACAAACCTCCCCATCCTCGTCTCAATCCAATCCTCAATCCCAAGATGTCCACGATATTTCGAAACAATAGCATTCCGAATCGTACTCTCCCAAGCCCGCCACCACTCCTGTCCAGCTCGAATACCCATCGCATCATAACCACCACCACTACCACCACCACCATTACCACTCCCCTCATCATCATCCTCCTCCGCACCACAACCATCAGCCAACCCCCACACCACCTCTACCATTTCAAATTTCTTCTCCGGATACAGTCTCAACACACTACTCAACCACCCCGAATTCTGCTTATGCACAACGACTTTGGAGCGTTCGGTCGTGAAATCAATACGTATCAGGCCGCGGTACTTTACGGAGGCAGCGAGGTTGCGGACTTGGCCTGCTAGGGTCTCTGTGGGCAGGCCGTGGATCGTGCGGGTTAGAGTGTAGGATTTGTTTTCGGCGGCGTCTTTGGTGAATAACTTGATTCCTGTGGTGAGTTTGGCGCGGACGGTGGGGTCGTCGTGGGCATATGTTGGTGTTGTTTGAGTAGATGATGCGTCGGCTTGGAGGGGCGAGACTTGAGCGGATTTGAAACTATATCTGTGTTTGTGCAGGGCTAGGAGGAAGGTTAGGTTCAGCGTGATGTCGAAATCTGTTTTTGCAGCGCCGGATGCGTATTCGGAGTGGCTGCCTGTTATGCGGAGGGTTGGTTTTGGGGGGAGGGATGCTTGGTCGAGGATGAAGGAGAGGAGTTGGTGGGGGTAGGTGTATAGGTCTTTTTGGGTGGTGGTGTGGGTTATGCCGGCGTCTGGAGAGGGGGTGGTGCTGGGGATGTTGTATTTGTGGAAGGGGACGGTGGTGAGGTTTGAGAGGCGTTTTAGGGGGTCGTAGGGTGTGCGTGATTGTGGTGGGGCTGGACGGCGTGGTAATGGCGGTATTGGAGCTGTGTTTGTATTTGTGTCGGTGTATGTATGGGTATTTGATTCGATTGTGCTCGTGTGTTGTTGTTGTTGTGGCGCATGGGAATATTCTGGTGGCGAGTCGTCATTGTCGGTCTCGAGTCTGCCTCCCCATATTTGTGCGCTTGACTTGATATCCTCGGCCATGTTTTTCCAGATGTTGAGACCGGTGGTCTTGATGTTGTTTGAGAATGTGTCTGAGCGATGCCCGTGGCACGAGGTGCGTGTTGTGAGAAGATGTGCTTTTTCTAGAAAAGTTGTTGCCTGAAGTTGGAACGCACGTGCACCGCCTCAAATGAGGGAAGATATTGAGGCTGTGTAGACTAATGGATTAGATAACATGTCTGGTGACCAGTCTTCTATCGCACACAGTTAAGGAATCCAGTAATACTATTTTGTACTCTACAGTCTTCGTCAAACTACGGAGTACTTTACTACATACTAGTCAAAAACTACTGAGGACTGCTTCGGTCGAGTCTGAATATGTCATACTACGTTGGTACGCTTTCCTCCGCAGGTCTACTATCATTCTTACAACCTTACCGGAACCTCGACCATTCCCAGCATTGTGCTTGTACGCACCTATTACGTCCTCGAAAGTATTATCCTCGAAAGTATTATCGCCGAGTATTTTGTACTCGTCCATGTTTATTCTGCCTAGTTCATCAAGCTTTGCAAGCATCGGGGTGTACTGCTCTATGTAGCGTCTTGTTGAGCTCAATCTCTTCAAGCCTGCCCTAACACCACAAATTACATGTATCCCCAGATGTGTAATCATGCTTACTAGTGTCGCTAAGTGATGGCCCTCAATTTCCAATGGGGTCGTACTCAAAATGCTTGATTGTATTCTCCGCATTTGAACGACCCAGAACTGTTACACGACAGACTTTGGCATTGAGATACGATCGGCCTCCACATAGAGAAAACTCCGACCGCTAGAAACCCCGATCATATAGTTCACCGTCACGCTGAATTCTTCGTCTCAGACGGTGCTCACGGTTCAAGCAGTGTGTGCCTCTGAGCATACATGCCTTGCACAAATCAAAGTCCGGGCATGAATCACAGTGGTAGAACTCTTCTTCAAGCATAACCGTACCACAGTTATCGCACGTTACAGTGTAGCAGAAAACTCTCTCCGAGTAGGCTTCCAATAGTTGCGGCCACTCGGCAGGATCGAAAGCTATGCAAGGTCTTCTCTGAAGAGCATCGTGCACCGACTGCGCAGGTGAACCTTCGCCGCGACATCTCTGTATGATGGCGTCGAGATACGAAAGTTGTCTCTCGCGAATAAGGGGCATCCGGATTGTTTGAGTGTGGTTTGAAGTACATCGAGCTGGTGACGAGCAAGCATGCCGAATACAGAGCCAGACATTTAGGTCTTTGCGCCATTCTGCAAGGAACCATATTAGATAACCGAGGCGAGCTAGGTCTTTACGGCGCGTCCATCCTGGCCTTGGATCAATGATGTATTCTGCAAGTATCTGTCCGTTGTCGTCCACGTTTTGCTCATAGGAGCTCATGAGGCGCCGTACGACAGCAGAGCCATCAGCTCGAAATCCGATATCTTCCAAACTCAGTGGTCCGACTGTTATGCCGTGGCGATGGATTTCGGAATAGGCACTTGTTAGCTGCCTCATCCAGGTCTCACGTAAACCACAGCTGATGGCTCTTGACTCGTGGTTGGTGATGGCAATGAGCCATCTGGATGACGCGAAGACTAGGTGTTCGTACAAGCAGCTCTTCAGCTCAAGTCTTTGCTCGTCAAGCACAATGCCAGCCACTTTAACAACCCCTTGAGAACCTTTCAGGGCTATTATTTGTTTCAATTCTTCGCAATAATTTCTAAACATGTTCGGACTCTTACCCGCCGTTGCGATACTTGCAAAAACTGCTTTTCGTTCGTGAAATTGCTGTGCGCCCACAAAAGCCTCGTAGAGACCACAATTTCGTATCTGCCGAGTAGTTATTACACTTGGTTCCGTAAATACAGCGCAGCCGATTGCGAGGAAAGCCGCGATGAGATGTTTGTTATTGCACATGGTAACTTCGATTGAGTCTTCCACCACAACCATACGCTCGTGCTCAACAACGATATTGCCGTTGTACGCTCGATCCAAATGTAGGAACAGCCTCGGGTAGCTGGGACGAAGCTCCACTTCTGAGAGCAGCTTCGAGAACAAGTCGTGAAGTAAGAAGGGCAGCAGTTTGGCGCCCCGACTCAGAAGTCCAACAGTAGACACATCCATGACCGAGGCCCGGTCTTGAGAGTTTCTGAATCTGGCAACTATCTTGACACGTTTCCAACGACGACGCGCCTCAGCGAACATGACGAAGAATTCCTGCGTGCAATCGTTGCTCGGGGTTGAAGCGATTGCCCACAGGAAGACTCGATTATCTCGCCCTGTGGTGTTGAAGTAAGACTCCGGAGAGAACGTTGGTCGCGATTCGAAGCGTGAGTTGAGTGCATTTGAGGCTGCTGATAATAGTAGACCTTTTTCTCGTCCCAAATATCCGTCTTGGGCAAAGTCATGTTGCCATTCGTTCCGATGTATAGCACGTGTGCTTATGGACCTGCTCGCCGCCTCTGTAAAGTCCCGTCTCTCATGGTCGCTCGGCTTGTTTTTGCGCTTGCGACGTCGTCTCGGTCGAGATCTTGTGACGGTTGGGAAAGGCGGCGTGATCGGACACACAGAATCATGCAACGCGCTAGTACCATGTATAGTAGCCTCTCGAAGTGCTAATGGATCAAGAATTGCTTGCTGAACATAGATATGCGTTATATTCACGTCGCCAAGTTGGACGCTGGCAAAGTCTTTAATGTTGACCACACCGTAGTCATGTCCTGTGATCACATTCTGTGAATGTGTTAGAGTGGAAGACATATCTCACCCTGTAACCGTAAGCAACAGGTCGATCAACAGCGTTTGCCATAGCATTGGGAGCATTCCCGATAGTGGTTATCCGCCACCAAGAGTAGTTGTTGTCAAGAGGTCCAATTGCGAGGCTTCGTTGCGCATTTGTTGAGCTTGACACTGAAGTCAAGTTGACAAGGGAGCCTGAGCTGACCCCGCATCCGCTTCTTGCCTCGAGCTCGGAAGGATTGAAAGGTTCACTGGCATGTGAGAATTGCGCCTTGCATCAGTTGTCACATTGCCTTTTCTTGCCTTACGGCTGACTCGGGCATAAGACGCGTCTCGGCAACCAATTTCGGCCGATGTATCTCGCTATAACCTTAGATAGTAACCCCAGCACACACCAAGCTCGCATACCTCATACCTGCAAGCCATCGACATAAGCCACGATGAGTAATCTGGCGTCACGACATGGATTGTATATATACACATACACACTCATGCATTTCCATTTTTCGCTTACTACGCAACAAAATCCAGCCATTGAAATCTATAGGAACTGTCTCAAACACACAATTCAATCAATCAATCAATCAACAGCCACGTATCTTTCCTAACCCAAATCCCAAGCAACACAAGCACAAATAACCACGAAGATGTTTGGCTTCACTACCAAGAAAAACAACAAGAAATCCTCGAATTCACCACCCAACACCACCAACAATAGCAGTGCGACTCACACACCAATACCGACACCGGCTCAAAGTGATGAAGACACGCCTCACGACTTCGATTTCATAGTAATCAAGCAGGTTGATAGCAGACCGCTTTATGCACCACCGTCTCAGTATCGAACTCGAACTCGGTCTCGAAGGCATACGAAAGCAGAACCGGACGCGGGACTGGAAGTGGAATGATAGCAGCCATAACACCGTGATGTTGCGACATGGTCGGTGCTGCCTTATTCATCTATCCACATGTTGGTCGGAAGAAGCAGACCGCTACTTAGTGGTGTGGTGGGACGACACTTGTCTCTATGCCACATGCTATGCTGTCCGTACGCCATGGAGCCTCGGAACACAGATGTTGCGGGTCGAACGTTTTCGAAAGCACCATCCTTCCAGCTGTATGAGGAATGCGAACAACGAGACGCATTGTGGACAAACGCACGATTGGGAAAGCAAGCACTGTGATTGCGAATCACTAGGTATCAGACGGATAATAGTCTGTCTGTCCTAACACTATATCGGAACGTCTGTCTGAGTCAGCACGTCATCGGTGGAGGAAAAGTGAAGGTCTGATCTCGGGTGGTAGATACTGGTTGAATGGTCGGAATGCATACGAATTTGGATTTGGCTGCGAAGGTATATACCAGGGGGACAGAAAGAGACGACTTTTTTTGGATCAGAGGGCGGTTGCTGGAGGTGAATGACGATAGTGAGTACTTAGATGGTTGTTCTTCGTTTCAACGCAGTTTTGTGATGAATGTGAAGTAGATGGACAAATCTTAGGCCTTGATCGAATATCTCCATCCTGGAACATTCATGTAGTGTGAATTGTGTACTGTTAACAACTACGTATAGACACTGTAATTTTATATTTGAAAGTACATGTAAGTAAGTGGTTAGCTAAAATAGAATGGCGCCAAAAACAACAAGAGGTTTGATGAAAGAATGCCTGGGAAAGTCAAGAGATTTATACTGGAGCGAACGGCATCAACTTGAATGGGTACAATGCTTGTTCTCTCGAACACTAGTATTCGCAGGGAATTGCAAGATGCCCAGCAAGCAAAGCTTACCCGTTCAGCAGTCAGCGGCAGGGTAAAAACATTGCTGACCGGCAGGAAGATACGTTTCCCTTCTGGCTAATGTCAAGCCAAGGAATCTCGAAATTGTGATCGAGATTCTGATAGGCAGAGTATCATGAATCATCCAAAAATGTAGTAAATGATAGTGTAACCTTAGATATGAAACTCATGGTCCCCATTGTGTAGAGGCCGCAAGCGATTAACGACAGGTTGATCCTTCTGAGACCTCGTAAACGATCTAACAAAGCACAAAGCCTCGAAAGATCGTGACCACCTCTTGGGCAATTGAGTAATGCAAAGAATGTGAGCCGCCAAGCTGAAGTCCATACAGAAAGAGATTCAAAACATGTAACATTGATGAAGTTCATTTTTATCGCAGACAGTCGTGCATGACTCGAGCCTTGGCGTGAAATGACTCGCCAGCCGTAGGCTCACATGTCAAGCATGAAACTGTCCTTTCACAATCCCGTATTCCAGTAATTTAGGTGCATATCAGCTCACAAGCTTGTAGCAAGACTTTCGAACTCCAGAGGAACAGGTGTGCGATATCTGAACAGCAATGCTGTGATCTCCTTCCACACCACACCTACCTCTTCACAGCATATTCCTCAGATATCCTCTCTGGCACCACTCAAGTCCGAAAATGCATTCCTCCCTCAACCGGCTTCAAACAGCCTTCGGCTTCTTCACGACCTGCGCATTTACTCTCGCCAGCATAATCGCCGTCCTCTCCCTCATACCTATCCCCTCACCCACAAGTCCACTAAGCGCAACCATAAAACCAACAGACATCCAAGTCATAAAAGGCCGTCCACACTACTACGCCCGTACACGCGAAGAATATGCCACTATCCGTTTCGATCTTGACGCCGACCTCTCACCCCTCTTCACCTGGAATACCAAGCAACTCTTCGTCTACGTAACAGCAAACTACCCAAGCACCAAAAACGGACAAGAGGTATCAGAGAGCATAATCTGGGACATGATAATCCCAGCCACCGCAACACCCTGGTCCCTCCAAAACCTCAAAACAACATATTTCCCAGACAAGAAAACCCAACGCCAGCAAAGACAGCAAGCAAAGAACAACAACAAAAAATCAACAACAAACAAAACACCGAAAACCACCACAGACGTAGTGCAGCCAGGCAGGTTAAAACTCAAGAACCAAAAGCCAAAATACCAAATCACAGACCCAACAGGCCTCATGAGCGCAAGAACAAACGTAACACTACAAGTAAGCTGGAACGTGCAACCCTGGGTCGGAGCCCTAGTCTGGGACAAAGGGTATTTTGGCTCAAGAGTCGGATCATGGAAGAAGGGTAACGTAGGAAGAAGTAAGAGTTTCGATCTGCCATCAATCAAGGGGAATAAACCGGAGACAGTGAAGGATACGGATGGGCCCCAGACACCAAGAGGTGGAGAGGCATCGCCGGTCGTTGAGATATAGTCAATCAGTCAGTCAGCCTTGAAGGATTGTACCGGTAGTGGATCAAATAGAACGGCTGCTCATATTCAGACTGCCGAATTGATCGACCACCTATCATCTGTTATACTACTACTAGTCGTCTCAACCCTACCAATCTCGTGCCGCAGCTCCATTTCATTACAATGGTTGCATTGCCACTCGAGATCGACACAAGCCCTTCTACCTGTTTTAAGACTCGGCCACCCACTCATGTGCCATATGCTTCGTAGTGCCGGATCACACACATTTGCTCTCGATCAAGGTCTCTGTGAAACGAGAAGCAGTACTTGACTATACATCAAGAGTCACACTCATACTCAGAGTCGGACTCGGGATCTAAGAACTTCCCACAGGGCATAACGAATGAAGCCTTATGTTTATGTAGGTACGTAGCATTTGTGACTGAATCGTACCAATACGTATACACAGTAAACTTGATGGAAAAAGGAGGTTCTCAGATACAAGAAGCACAAACAGTACCTACCTAGGTAGAGCCTTCGAAACAACGCAGATCACGTTACTGTTCTCCTACATAGTCAATCAATAGAAGTAAGGTAGTTGTTGAAGCATAGACACACACATAAATAAGTACACATAGAAAAACGATAACAACAATTACGACCAGCAGCAATAACAGCAGCCAAAGAAATCAAACATCTTCCCACTCCTCACCTCAACAACCGCCCGCCCTCATCCCTCCCTCCCTCCCCAAACCTCAACCCCAACCCCACCCCTCCATCCTCCATCCCCAACCCCGGAATCGAGTTTCTATTGCCATTCGCATTCGTAGCCGCATTCGCACCAGCAGCAACAGCGGTACTATTACTCCTCTTCCTCGGCGTCCCGTTACTTACTCGTCCTGTTCCATACCCATATCCATTCCCGTCACTTAACTCAAGACCAACACTAACACCAACAGACCTATCCCGATCTCTACTGCGATCTCGATCCCTATCTTTCCGCTGCGCATTCTCAATGCCCTCGAAGCGCGCTATGATAGCACTCGTCCTACGACTCTTGGGCGTATCGCGTCGGGGCGAATACGTGTTCGTATTCATATTGCTATTCGTGTTCGTATACGATCCAGAATACGCATGCAACTGCGCGGCCGTAGGATCTGGTGATTCCGCGTTTATAGATACGTCTTCCCATATCGATATTGCGGGCGAGGAGTGCGGTTGGAATTGGAATTGGAATTGGAACCGGTTTGGTGTTGGTGTTGGTGTGGTGGTGGCGGCGTGGTATGTTCTTGGTTTTTGACGGGGGAGAGATTGGGGGTCTGGGAGGGGGTGTTTTGGTGGTGTTGAATGGTCGGAATGCATACGAATTTGGATTTGGCTGCGAAGGTATATACCAGGGGGACAGAAAGAGACGACTTTTTTTGGATCAGA
>Ga0115842_100986_pt1 | contig 11034 bp, 13 predicted proteins | sample InSIn2SAF170_2_FD_83856 | JGI IMG/M metagenome (GOLD analysis project Ga0115842, IMG submission 83856) | reverse complement strand
GTATATAACGATTTGCACTGAGTTCTTGAACGTAACCTTCTTTCAGAAACGTCCAAGTACGTAGCAAAACACAAGATATTCTTCCACTGACTTATGCAGATCGAACCAGGCCAATCAGTCGGAGTTGTGGGAAGCAGCGGCTGCGGCAAATCAACGCTCATATCCTTACTCGAACGTTTCTATGATCCCACTTCAGGCCGGATCTGCCTCGACGACAAAAACATTGCGGAGATGTCACCTCGCCGGTATCGGAGCTACATGTCCCTGGTGCAACAAGAGCCGACCCTGTACCAAGGCTCCGTTCGTGAGAACATCTGCTTAGGTCTCAACACAGACCCACCAGAAGACCAGCTCCGCGAAGCATGTCGTCTGGCGAACGCACTCGAGTTCGTGCAGTCGCTGCCTGAATCCTTCAACACGCTGTGCGGTACCCGGGGCATCCAATTCTCCGGGGGCCAGCGTCAGCGCATCGCAATCGCCAGGGCCATGATCCGCAACCCGCGCCTGCTGCTGCTGGACGAAGCGACGTCGGCCCTCGACACGCAGGCGGAGCAGGTCGTGCAGTCCGCGCTCGACGAGGCGGCCTCGACCAGGACCACGATCGCGGTCGCGCATCGCCTGTCGACGATCAAGAACGCGGACGTCATTTTCGTCTTCGCGAACGGGAAGATCGCTGAGGTGGGGACGCATGCCGAGTTGCAGAGGCTCAAGGGGAGGTATTATGAGATGTGCGTTGCTCAATCATTGGATCAGGCGTGATATAGAGCTTTGCTTTGAGATAGACGATACCCCCTATTTGTAAAGCATAGAGATTCGATCTTAGAGAGTGGTAGCTGTACATTGAATCCGCCACATGGCTATATCAGGTCAAACAGCAAGACGTTATGGATGCGTGTAGTGTGGACTCTCCCGTAATACTTGTGTCGGCTTGCAGTCCTGCCTCCAAGGAGTTTGTGGAAGAATATCTTGTGTTTTGCTACGTACTTGGACGTTTCTGAAAGAAGGTTACGTTCAAGAACTCAGTGCAAATCGTTATATACCTATCGTATCATTTTTCCATTTGTCAAAATCCTCGCACAGCCTCCTCATAGGCTTCCTTCTACGACTTGTAGGTGTGCAACGCCAGCGCATTGCAATACGCCAGCAACCCGGTCTTGCCCCACTCACCTCCGATTCCGCTCTCCTTGTGCCCGGAGAAGAAGGCCTGAGGCACCGGCTTCGTCCAGCTGTTCACAAACACGTTGCCGGCCTCGAGCCGCCAGCCGATTTCCTGCGCCTTCTTGACGTCTTTGCTCCAGACCGACGCGCCGAGGCCGGCGTTGGTGTTGTTGGCGCGGGAGATGACTTCCTCGATGTCGGAGAAGGGTTGAGTGGGCACGATAGGACCTGAAAACAAGCATGTGAGTTGCGGACAGATCACGAAGAGGATGTTGACTTACCGAAAGGCTCCTCAGTCATGATGCGAGAGTCGTTTGGCGGGTTGTCGATGATAGTCGGCTGAATGAAATACCCCTTCCCGCTCTTGACCTCGGCATCGCCCACTGCAAAGTTATAGCCCTGGTCCTTGCTGTCTTTGAAGAAGCCCTTCACCTTCTCATACTGCATGCTGTTCTGGATCGGACCAAGCATGACGCCCTCCTCGTCGGATGTGCCGACCTTGATCGTCTTGACGAAATTTACCATGGCCTCGACGAAAGGTTTGTAGATGTCTTGGTGGATGAAGATGCGCTTCGTGGCTACGCAGACCTGTCCGCTGTTCCAGAAGGAGCCCATGGTGACTTCGGGAGCGACCTTTTCGATGTCGACGTCAGGGAGCACGATGCAGGGATCGTTGCCGCCGAGCTCGAGGGTGACGCGCTTGAGTGTCTTAGCGGAGGCTTCCATGACCTTCTTGCCCGTAGCGATGGAGCCAGTGAAGGAGATCTTGCTGATGCCAGGGTGGGCGGTGAACATGGGGCCGAGTTTGTCATCGCCGCCCAGCGCTTGAATGACGCCGGGTGGGAAGATTTCTTGAGCCAGCTCGATGAGCTTGAGTGCGGTATAGGGGGTGAAAGGAGAGGGCTTGACGATGATTGTGTTGCCGGTGAGGACGGCGGGAGCGATCTTGCCGATGGAGAGGAGGAGAGGGAAGTTCCACTGCGAGCGTGAGGTCAGTAAGCCGTCCATACAGATCGCGAGCACAGAAGTAGTGGCCGCTCACCGGGCAGATGGCCCCAACGACACCCAATGGCACGAATTTGGTCACAATTGTCTTCTCGTCGTCTTCGTATGTATCCTCTGGCAGCTCAAGTGACGCATGGTAGTCCAGATACGCCTTGACACCACCGACTTCTTGGCTGGCGAAAGATCGAGGCTTGCCGGTCTCTTTGCAGAAAAGTGTGAGGAAGTCTTCGGAGTGCTGCTGGAAGAGCTCGCCAAACTTGGTCATAGATTCCTTGCGCTTCTCGATGGGCTCATTCTTCCACTTCCGGAAGGCCGTCTCGGCGGCCTCAACCGCGTCGTTCACATCTTGCTGGGTGGCGATAGGAACTGCGAGAGTACGAACATAAGCCACGACTCGAAAGTGCAGAGTGCATAATATCTACTCACCATCCCACAGCGGCTCGGCGGTAGCTGGGTTGATGCCTTGGTGGTTCGACTTGGCGGAGCGATGCTTGCCGTCGACAATGTTGTAGAACTTGTCGAACTCGATGCTTGAAACTTTAGAGGGGGACATGGTCGCTCAGATCGAGGGGGTATCGCGGATTGGAAACAGTGAAGTGCAGAGAGTGAGGTTGAATGGATTGAGGCTCAGAGAGAAGATCAATCTCGCCACTCTGCGGGGTGTCTACTTAAATGCTTTCTTGCGTGTTTACTCACCCCTAGCCGGCCGAACAATGACCGCGAATGATAGCCGCGGGACAGAAGAGGGGGCACGAAGGAGTGGCAGCCCTTTGCTGACGGTTCACAGCTACACGAGCTGACTGACTAGCCGCTGACAATGACATAGCTGCACTCCTCTACGGCAGAATCTTTGGGCACGATGATGGGATCGTCCGGGATGACAATAATGCTCTAGAGCTCGGAGATTGAGAAGCAGTGGAGGGGTCAAGCCTGTATGTGGGGTAAGACTAGCAATTAATGCTCAATCGGACTCCAAGATGATTATGAAGCATTATTGTATCGAAGGAGCAGGCTCGGGGGAATGCATGAATATACCGTACAGTCAAGGAAGGGTGATTACCGGAGGCTGCTTTTTCTGCAAGCGTTGGAGGAGGAGGCTTAGGATGTCGAGAATTGACACAAGATGGTGCGGAATTGAACCGAGGAGCACGTGTTGAAGAATCCTGCTACACGCATGCCGAAGGTGGTCAGGACAAAGAGTTTTGCTGACAGCAACTTTGGCAGACGGTATTGGGACTCGAAGTCTCTTCCGCGAGCAGTGTTTATTCACCAAGAATAAATTTTGCGTAGACACAGTAGAAGCCATACAGTCACGTGATCATCACTGTTTCATTCTATGATATTGTACTGTGCGAAGGCCTCTGATGTTGGACTTCATTAATGATGACGAATAGAGTCCCCGCGGTCACACTGCACTATCCAGCTTCACAATGCAGCATCACGCCGGCTCGCATCGTATCACGCCGCCTGTTCCCACAGAAGCTTCACCTTCTCAGGATGTTTCAGCTTCAAAGTAACACCAATCTCCGAATCACCAATGATTTTCACCAGCTCCTGCTCGCCTCCCGGAACAGCGCACTTGACCCTGTTACTCTTCATCAGCCTTGCGATTACAGCCACAAACTCAACCTGCGCAAACTTCTTCCCGGGACACTGTCGCGGGCCCACTGCCCACGGCATGAATGTTCCCCGAGCAGGCTCGATCAATTCTTCGTCATCCAAAACGCCGCTGGTGGAAGGCTTGATCCAGCGATCGGGCCGCCAAGCTAAACTGTCCTCGCCCCACACCTCGGGGTTAGAATGGATGGCTGCGAGGTGAACATTGACATGCGTCCTAGGCGGTATCGTATATTCTTTGCCAGCGATAGTCATAGTGACGTTGGAGTCACCGGTATATTTAGGTATGAGCATCACAGGTGCGAAAAGACGAGCCGTCTCAAACTGCGTGAAGTCAGCATTGCCCGGTCATTGTGGACGTGTATTTCTTACCATAAGAGCGAGACATCTTTTGAGACGCGGAAAAGCCTTCTCATACTCCCAGTTCTCGGACTTGTCGTCGGGCCCGAGGACGTGATTTACCTCTTCACCGATCCACTCCTGCCATTTGCTGTCTGTTGCCAGCCACGAAATAGCATAGGTGAGCGTGTTTGCAGTCGTGTCGTGGCCGGCCAAATTCCATATGAAGAGGTTGCCGTAGAGCTCTGAATCTGACAGGCTACCCCTCCCTTCATTTGTTTCCAGTGCGCGAACGAGAGCACTCAAAAGATTGACTTTAGTTGAGTCGTCCTTGTGCATTGTGGTCCGCTCCTGCTGCACCATGGCTTCCATATACCGTGTAAACTCTGCTAGGGCAGTCCTCATCTTCACCAGGCCCTTCGGAGCAATGCTGTTCGGGATTGGTAAGTCTCTGGCCAAAATTGCTGTCACCAGGTTCGTCAAAATCAATGCCAGTGCGTCCCGGTACGACATGGTATATCCTTCTGGCACATCCGTAACACTCTGTCCGAAGTCGTACTTTCTACCAAAGCCTGCGCCGGATAGGACGTGCATCGCAAGCTTCATCAACTCCAAATGCGTTCCCTCCACTATTTCGCCGGCCTTGCTCTTCGCGACCCAGACGTCAAGCATACCAGTAGCCTGTTCCAAAGACTCCCTCCACACAAGCGCGGAGTTGCGCTCATTGAAAGGCGGGGCAGTGATCCTTCGATGCCTTTGCCAGACTTCGCCATTCACCGAGTCAACGTTAGGACCAAATAGCTCCATGGCTTGATATATCGTCGGTGATTTGACATATTCCTTCCAACGTATCTGCAGGTCGTCCGCAGCAAGAGGGTCCGCAATCATGAGCTGTGTCTGACCAGGAGATACATTGAGAAACGCGGGACCAAGTTTAGCGTGCGTATAGTAGCGATCTTTGAAGGTGAAGGCATAATCGGTGTACTTGAAGTATGGTTCTAAGCCGAGCGCTTCAAATATTGGAAGTACGTAGGCCTTGACGAGCCAGTAGATAGGTTGTAAGGGATCGATGGGAGATATGATGATCGGAAGGCCGATGAGCTTGTCGCGCTGGTAGTTGTGGTAGATACTCGTGATAGTGATGACTATGGGCCAGGATATGAGCACGCCGAAGACGGAAGCCAGCAGGAGCAGTAAAGCCATAGTGATAGATAGCAGTAGGTAAGGCTCTGGGATCTGATATGAGGTAACGATTGGAAAGGCTCTTAAGCACGGGGACGATATTATGCAGTCTTTAAGGTCGTGGCAGGCAACGATATTGTACGATTTGCTTTGTTGCGGACAATGATATGATGACGCTGACCAAAGACAGCTCCGAGGAGACCTTCTTACAGGCAGATTCTAGAGGGGAAACAGTCGAGCAGTATCTGCTTGGAGAGCTGTTATATCTGCAAGCTCGCGTTTTGATCATGTACTGAACCTCAAGTGTAATTGTGAATGGGCGGTTAAGCCGGGGGTGAAGGCGCGCCTACGGAAGTCGCTCCCTGGAGGGTCAAGTCGTGTTGACGACAGGTCACTCCTCCAATAATACGAACGGAGGATGCGCCTGCGTGTTAACCTTTGAAAGGATAAGTCGGTCGGATCATCAAGAAAGTCTTGACCTAATCGATGCACGTGACTGGATGCGGCCTACCTTAGAGGGGTGCAAGAAAGCGCGATTATTTGAAATGAGGATATCTATGACGAGAAGCTGCTTTACGTGCAACATAAAGTGATCACAGATTTGCATAGTAATTCAGGTCACGTGACCGTCATTCACGTCTTCGCTTCCCAGGCTTCGGAGGCGACATACATTAACAATACTGAGAGTCGACCATGGTTGCTTCTTCGGATAGGAACGCTTGTCTAGAGCCCTTTGGAAAATAGTTCCTTTACTATCATTGAAGCATACAACGAACCTGCTGACATCCATAATGTCCAAAGACCTTTCAAACCAAACCAACGTGAACATTGTCACTCAGACTGCGCCATTAATGGCCCAAACTGTCCACGGTAGAAGGAATGCCTCTGGGTCGACTGGACCGCGAATGCAATCAGAACAAGACACACATGACATGAGCTTGATGTTCCAGGTTTCAAGTGATGCGCAACAAGGTTAACCCAGATTCGCTGCGACACGTCGCCATGTTGAGCGCGGAGTAGGACGTACCTCGTGGCTGTGCTAAACACACATATCTATGCACGAGGTCGACGATTGGAATCCAAGGACAAAAACGTGATCGTAGCTCTCTCCTGCATTCATTATGTCGACCTCTGTGCCTGAAGCCGCTGTTGGGCCTAGGCCTGGACAAGCCCCTCAGGATGGCTTTCCATACCGAGAAACAGTGCATAGTGTTGATGGCTGGACGAAAGAGCAAATACTCAGCTTGGGAGATCCTGACCCGGAGATGGAATCAGTAAGTTTTCTTTCCCATGGCTATGGCAACAAGCATACTTATCGTGAGCAGATTCTAGCCCAAACAGATCCCTCCGTCCTGGACGTAGGACAGCACGACTACCGCATCGTACGTGACTTAGCGAACAAGGCTAAGCTCGCCAGTCCTCCAACACCACCTCCCCGAGGCGTCAGTGAACGCGAAGTCAAGGTTGAAGTGCGAGATGGGTCTTGGATTCCCGCCAGGATTTACCAGCCGGAGGCAATTACTCAGAGCGGACCTCCGGTTTACGTGAATTTCCATGGCGGCGGCTTCGTGCTTGGAGATCTGGACTCCGACGCGTATCTGTGCCGCATGCTGGTGCTGGAGGTGGGCGCTGTGGTCGTGGATGTGGGATATAGGCTGGCGCCGGAGTGGCCATTTCCGACTGCGGTGTGGGACTGCTTTGATGCGCTATTGTGGGTGAGTAGTTCCTGGTTCGAGAACGGAACTAACACTCGCAGCCTGGCTAATGAAGCGTAGATCGCTGAGAAAGCTGGGGACATCGGCGCGGACCCCAAAAAGGGCTTCGTTGTAGCCGGCACATCCGCTGGTGGCAACCTCGCAGCAGTATGCAGCCACCTGGCTCGCGATGAGAACATGCAACCCCCGCTAACCGGAGTCCATCTTATGATTCCATCCATCTGCGGCCGAGAAGTCGTGCCGGAGAAGTACAAAGAGCGTTTCCTCAGCGTTGACCAAATGGCCGACAACTCCGTCCTCTCAATAAAGGCGATGCGGAATTTTCGCCAGCATTACGATGTGGAGTTTGGAAGTCCACTTTATAATGTGATTAATTGGCCTACAGGGCATCAAGGGCTGCCGAAGCATTGGGTGCAGGTTTGTGGTGCTGATATGCTTCGAGATGAAGCTCTCATCTATGAGCAGATGATTAGGGAAGAAGGTGGGGTGGAGACAAGACTAAATGTGTATGCCGGCCTGCCGCACGGGTTTTGGGCGGTGTGGCCGGATATGGCCGGAGCGAAGAGGTTCAGGGACGGCATTGTGGACGGGGCGAAATGGCTGCTGGGGCATTGAGAGGAGCAGGGCGACAATGCTGTCAAGGAGCGTTCTTTTAACTGTCTTGCATTATAAACTATAAACATCGTGAATTCGATGACCATAGAAGAAGGAATAGAGGTAGTCGCAAAATGTTGAAGCCCTTCCTGCGATCTGATAGCGGCTGCAGTGAGCCCAGAAGATGGTCTCCCCCGCTTGCTAGGGATTTCGATCCACCAAGAAGCACACCCACCATTTTCTCGGTTTTGCTCCTAACCCATCGCTGAGCGGTACGCAGTACAGCGTCTTAGCAATCCCCTTCGAGCCCCAGATTACGTCCATACAGAAAAGCTCGGTCCGATCCAAACCTTCTTTGAGCTTTTCCATTCTCTCCTGATCCATGAACTGGAAATTCCACTTCAGCTCTGAAGCGTCATCTGCAGGACTCTGTGTTCGGCCCGAGGGCGCAACGAGATGCAAAGCAGTATGGCTGATTGTCCATTTTCCGAACGTGAGTGGAGCAGAAGTGCAGTACTGCTGTGTGGCAATGCGGCGCGGAGTCTGTAATGGGCATGTGAAGAGCAAGAAGTCGTGGAAGAGCAAAGCCATATTAGAGAGACGAGCAAGTAGAGAGCGTAGTTGAGGCGTATCGAACGTCCACCGCAGGGGGTCTTCGTCGCTTGGTACACTGCTATCGTCCTGTGGCTGGTCTAGAGTTGTCCAATCGATGGTGGCATCATCGGATCGTACCGTTCGCAATCCAGGGACGAAGCGAACAATACTAGCTCGTACTTTTCGTAATTGGGCGCGAGTTCTGGCACGAGCCCAGACAGACCTTTCAGGAATAGTTCGATCCGAAGTAATGTAACCTTTATTCGCTAGTTGTTCGGCAGCCCTGTACTGCTCGCGGGCGAATGCACGAAACATATTGGTAACATTTATTCTCGAACAAAGGGCGAACACCTCTTCACCTGAGCAGCAGTCGTGAGCCTTGCCTGCAACTTCTAGCATGAACCTGGGCCGCCCGTCGATGTCTGCCTCCAGGTCTAGGACTACGCCGCCTTTGATGGGGCAAATGGGATTGTAGAGCTCACATGTTCCGATCTTCAAGCTACGCGTTGGTGGGCAGAACTGAGAGCTACGTGCTTTGATAGCCCAACCGTTCAGCTTTTGGTCGCACAAGCAGACAGACGCAAACATTTTCACCTCATCTGGCTGATGGGGTAGGTCTCGAGCGAAGAATCCGCTCAATTGGAGAGACAGTATGGAGATGTCCGGTGCTGGCTCTCCAGTACTTCCCCAGAGTAGAGGTTTGAAAGAGGACCTGCAGATTTCATCGATTTGTCTGTCCGTAAGATCCGTTCTTTCAGGAGCAGTGCCGAAATCAGAGCTGCCACTCGATGATTCTAACGTGGCCCAACTGTTGATCGACTTCCAGGAGTAGCCTGAGCTGCTGCTTGATGATGAGGCGCGGGCTTGTGCTGTCCAAGAAAGCATTTCGTGAACGTTCAACGAACTGTCAGTAGGTCCAGTAGGGTATAGCTGAATGCCTTCTTCGTTGCAATCCGAAATTGCTAGGGGAGGCATGTTCAGCAGGTCTGGTATAGGCAGGTTTAACAAGCCGCAGGTAGTGAGGTAGTAGGAAAGAAGATTGCGTAGGTTCATGAACAGTAGCTTACCTTGAGTGTGTCGCTTTGCTAGGCTACATGGTCTTGAAAACAGCCGTGGAACATGAACAATGTTCGAACAAGCAATTGCATTGCATAGCCAGTTCCGCCGTGGAGAGTAAGACATCGAGCATTGTCTTCGAGAGTACAAAGAGTGAAGCAGCACCCACAATGTTGAAATATTACACTGGAACGTCGCGGCCGTAACGGTGTGATAAGAGCATCTGACATGTGCATTGTAGACATGAGTGTCGGCTTTCATTCCTCCCAAACGTTGCTACCGACGCCATTTATGAAGTGTGCAACGGCTTTCCGTCCTTCAGGCTTCGCCATAACTTCGGTATGCAGAGCTCCAGGTACGTCTTTACGTTCAATATTGAGACCAAGGCCTCTGGCTACATGGAAAAGGCGAGCGGCTTGCTCAGCCGGGACTACTTCGTCCTTTGCCGCCGGAAGCATCAATACAGAGATATTATATCCATGCTGGGAAGTCGCGATAGAGCGGAGAGCAGTCTCGGAGTCCCAGTGGTTCCATAGAAACGGATATAAATAACGGTAAGGAAGCCACTTCTCAGGATACATGGTCGCGAGCATGTCGCGTATACTTACGAAGGGTGTCTCGAGTATAAGGCCAGCGATATTAGTTGAGGAGCCGGCAGTGGCATCTGAATTTTGCAGATGCCGCGCCGCCAATACGGTAGCCACTCCAGCTCCAATGCTTTGCCCCCAAAGGATGATGTCGATATCTGGCTGGTTGTGCTGTTCTTGCACCCAGGCTAAAGCCGCGGCCGCATCCAACTCTATGCCACGCTGAGATGCTCGGCCTCTAGATGTCCAGTATCCTCGATAGGAGAGAGCAATCAAAGTACATTCGATGGTCGGATCAACCAACTTGAGGACTCGTGACAGGCCTGGTAAACGTGGTGGGAGGGATGAAGCATTTCCTTGGAAATAGAGGATGACAACACGCTTCGCGAACACAGTCGACTTCAATTTCTCAGCATCAACGTCCCTCTTGCCAACACACAATGAGATGCGGGTGCCATCAATTGATCTAATCCGTTCCTCTCTCCATCGAATAGGTCGGCACTCACGCTCGTAGTCAGCGATTTTTTCACCTCGAGAGAAGGGTGGAACTCCGGGCATATAGATGATCTTGTCCTGGAAGAGTACCATCATGCAGCATTTGTAGAACCACAAGGTAATGACGAGAAAGACGAAGACTGAGGGTGCAAGAATGCCAGGATGAATGGAAGAGAGATCGATAATGTTGGTCGCGGCACCATTTGTCCAGAGCATCCGCTTCGACAATGGGCCAGGAGCGCCCACCCGCCATTTAGTTGAGTCATGATAAGGAGGAATGGGTGACCTTAAGGTCTTTGCATGCTGCGTCCGAATAGAATACTTGTAGCACGGCGTGGCGACACATCCTAGAGATATTGCGCTGTACATACATGATTTCCAGGACAAGCGAGGAGATGTGCGATAGATAGCAGTTGACAGTGAGAAGACTGCGCCTCGCTTTGACGCCATGCAATTACTGATTTCTTGTGTGAACGCTTGTATGGAGGTAACCGTGGTGACGCCGTACTTGAACATGGCTCAGCCGCGCGCTTAGCTTTAGTATTTGCGATCAAAAGTTCACATTACGAACTCCAGATTATTCCCGTTGCAACTTCTAATCCAACATGGCCCCCGAAGCACCCAGCAAGATACCTACGCGAACGGGCGAATACACCATCCTGCCACTTCAGTGTCCACCAGTACAATCTTTT
>Ga0115842_100984_pt1 | contig 11053 bp, 8 predicted proteins | sample InSIn2SAF170_2_FD_83856 | JGI IMG/M metagenome (GOLD analysis project Ga0115842, IMG submission 83856) | reverse complement strand
TGTGTTTTGGAAACAACTAGGGCGCCTCATGGAGGTTTTCACCCTAATTGCCTGCCCTGGGCGCCTCCAAGGGAGGTTTTCACCCAGAGATCTTATTCTTTTTTCTCTTTTTTTCCAACCCATTGATCGCCTCATGGAGATTTTCAATCAATGAGCCAATCTAAGGCGCCTCCGAGGAGGTTTTCACCTTAGATTTTTATTTTTCCTCTTATTTTCATTTTTTTAAATCTTTTTAATCTTTTTTTTCTTTTTTTTTTTCTACCCTACCCTACTTGAAAAACAAAAATCATTTTCAAGTGTAAGAATACTTCCAATGGAGCCATGTGCACATTGAGATTAGAGATAAAATGATGTGGAGGCTTGAAATGCATCCTTTGACAGCTATCCGGATTTCAGAGACCAAATGATCTGACTTTGAAGGGATCAAACATAGTTGAGGAAGAGAGTACCGCTGCAACTTAGTGACCGTCTGAAACCATATCTCAATATAGCTCTGATATCCTTGGTCCTTTTGCTGATCTAGATCATTCTTCGTGTCACCTTCTATCATGACCCTCACATTTTCCCCTTTTTGCTGATTTTTCTCTTGACTACATGGAGGGTTTGATGGTAACCATGAGGGAGCTTTCTTGATCTCTGCTTCTGATGTCTTCTCTTCATCAAGTGCAGCCCATGGTGGTTTGATCTCCTCTTTTGAATCTTCTTTTGCCTTTGGTCCTTCAATGTTGTCAATATAATCTCTGCTTTGCAACACTCTTCCTAAGCTATGGTGAAGATCATTGAGCTCAAGAAGAGTTATTTGGACATGTTGTGTCTCAGCATTGCAATTGTGTTGAGCTGCTCCAATGGGCAAGTTTGGGAATGGTGGTACGGGTAGTTGAGTGGGGGTGTATATTTGAGATAGATGTGGATGGGGTTGTGGTTGGGCAGGCATTTGGGGTTGCCTTGGTGGAGGAGGCGGCGATGGTTGCGGTTGAGTAGGTGGTGGAGGCAAAGGAGCAGAATGAGAGTTGTACTGGGGCCTCCACCCCTGATGAGGTGCATTCCATTGAGGCTGTGGCTGAGCATAAGAGAAATGAATGAGCAACTGGAGAAGCATGGTATTGCGGAGGATACGACCAAGGAGGGGGTGTGGACCAGGAAGGATAAGCAGGGGGGACCCCAAGAAGGCATGGAAGTGGTTTGATAGGGGTCATAATAGGTCTGGGATGGACCATGCATTCCCTGCTGGTAGGGTATGGGTCCATGTGGCCTCCTTTGGTTCATATAATAGAGTGATTCAGTGGCTCCTTGGGATTTGTGATATGCAGCTTTAAGTCCAAGCAAGGAAGGGCACTGATTCGTAGGATGGTATTCTTCACAGATGAAACACACTTCTAGGGAGTGCATTGGACATTTGTCCCTAGGATGCTTTCTAGTGCACCTAGGACAAAAGATGACCAAAGCCCTCTTGTCTTCCTCTTGCTTCCTTTGGTTCTGCAAGGTATCCAGTTGCATGGCAAGAAACTACCTCATATCACTCTTGAAATCTTCCATATGATTTTCAAATTCATTTTTGGACAAGGTACTGCTCCCAACATTTCTGCTTGTAGCCATTTGATCCAGAGGAATGTTTTCTTCTTCTTCTTCCCTTGAGGTTCTTCAAATATGTCTTGCTGTCCACCTAAGGGTTCTTTACTCACAGCCATTGAAGAAGAGAGAAGGTTGGCTGTGTGAAGCGGTGGGGGTTGTTGTGAAATCATTTTTCTAACTTATCTCTACTCCTACAAGGCATGAAATGAAATATTTTTGGTTGATTTTTGCATTTTTCTTCTTGCACTTGCAAAACTAAAATAGATTGAACTGCAATTAACTATCTTGCTGAAATGAAAATGCGGAATTGAAATGAAAGCAGGAAAGGAGTAATCTATTTTGCTAAAATGAAATTGCAGGAATGAAATGCTAGGCTACGCTTGTGGAATTGAAATGCTAATCTACACTTACAGAAATGAAATTGCAAAATTGAAATGCTAATCTATGAAAGCGGGAAATGCTAATCTACTTTTGCAAAAATGAAATTGCATAATGGAAATGAAATAAACTACTTAGCAGAAGGTTGTAGTGGAAAATAGAAGAAAAGCAACAATCACCAATACTCTAACGCTTCCTCGACAATGGCGCCAAAAATATGGTGGGCTCCAGTATTGCAGCAATAATGTTGCAACTCCAGGAACTCCCTTCTTTAATTTTATCAACTCGGTAGTTCGTAACAAACTTGGAAGCGACGGTGCTATATGCACAAGTACTAGCTCTTGCCACAACTGTTACTTGGTCAGCTGGCACAAGTCCGCTAGGGGCTTAAGCCAACTTCTATGAGCTCAATTAACAAGCGGAAGTGATACCCATACACAATACTAAATCGCCCCTCACAGGTAATATATTTCATAATTTGAAGGTTGACCTCACTCCAAAATGGCAGTGAGCTAGCTCTCCAGACCCCATTTTTATCGTCTGAAAACTGTTCTTCTAGTAGGAAGAATTCCCATTTAGCTTTTTGGCCCAATTTCCTTTCCTCTTTATCCCAGGGCATCCCCAATGGCAATTCAGTGACCCGGCTAATGAGTTGTGGGGTGAGTTTCAAGGTCAATCCCCTAAAATTTACAGTTGCCAATGTTTTTTATTTGGGCTGCAGGGACCTTAGGAACTCCTCTGTTATTTCATCATCGTGACCTTGGATTTTATCACAGAAGGTCATCCACTTTGCACGGGTAAACAATTCTACCACCTCAGGAGTTTCTCTCAATTTCTTGGAATCCGAGGGTTCCTTTCTGATAAACCCTCCAAGCATGGTGAAGATACCCTGTTTTCGGCTTGAGCTCTGGTTAGACTTGAAATTCGGATGTGGTTTTCCCCCTTGGTTCTCAGGTTAGGGTTTCTCTGCTGTTTGTATCTCCCCCTTTCACCAATTCTCTGGTTAAAATACTGCTGCCGCCTTAGACTTCAACTTGTCAAAGGGAATGAAGCTCTCACAAACAGAGTGCAGAGCAGATTTTTATACCAATCATATAACAATCACACAAAAAATTGATACGTGCACAGGTGAGCCTTACAGTGGTTTGTCATAATAGTGGGGAGAGTTTGTTAACAGGAAACATGGTGGTGAGGACAATGCAACACCATTTAAAAGAAATTCTGTGTATCATATAAGCAAACCACCATTCTTGACCCACAGGCAGACTGATTTTAATTTCCCCACTTCAAACAAGCTAGTTCACCACCTTTTGAAATATCATGCATGGGAATGGTGTTTTTGAGCCTACCTCTCTTCAAGCTCCAAATTTGATGAAGAAAAACTCGAGATTTTTTGCTCTGGAAGGCTTTGCTGTACTTTCCTGTAGAACGTCTTCTTGTAGAAGGCCCCTGCGCCTCTGAGTGAGCCTGATACGCTGGAGAATTGTGAACCAGGCCACAAAGCTCAATGGAGGACGACGGGTTAATCATTTTGTGGAAGCAGAGGGTGCATACTTCAGTTGAAAATGTTGCAAGTGCAAGTTAACAACAGTTTGTGAGTTTCAGCCGAGCGTTCGTTAATTGCTACGTGATTTGTGGTGAGGTGGAAAAAATGTGCGCTGGCTTTATTTGAATTACAGTGATGTTATGAACTACATGTTCTCTTCTATCTGTTAATCATTTGATGTCCTGTGCGTTGGAGTTTAACATGTCTACCACTACCTGTGTTTTTCAATTTTCACGTGAATGACTATACACGTATGCTGCGTGATTTTTGCCTGGATGAGTGCAATCGAATCTGGCTAGCTTTCTAGCTGAATCCCACCATCTCATTCGTTCATGCAATGCTTAGATTAGATTCATGCAATAGAGGAATGAGTTTTAGTCACATACCTGGAAGTCGAATGTGGCTGCTGTGAGGTGCTGTGGCCTTTCGTTTGCTGCATGCATTGGTTTCTATGGTTGCATGAGGGCTTGGTGGCTGATTCATGGCTATTTTTTCTTGTGCAGGTATCCTCTGGCCGGATCCATGCTGTAGGAGCTGGCTTCACGTTCAGATCTGCACCCTCAAGCTGCTGCTGCTGAATTTTCATAGGGCAAAAACTTGTTTTTGCCATTGCTCCCGAACGATAGATCAGATTGATCTGAAACTTGGTGAGCATGTTCCTATCATCATGATGCACCTTCCATAGCAAAATTGCGATCAATGGATATACATATTTCGAGAAAAATGGAAAATGGTTGAAGGTTACAGAGATCAATTTCTCGGAAACCGTGCATCGGAATCGGTTGAAACTGCTTGGGTAGGCTACTATCACCCATATGCATCTCCCCATGAAACATGTTTTGAAATGGATGCACTGATATGGAGAAAATGCAAAAATGGCTGACGGTGATGGAGGCAGATTTCTTGGAAACCGTGCGCTGGAATTGGGTGAAATTGCTTGGGCATGTTGCCATCGTCCCTATACAACCCCCCCTATAATAGTTTTGCAAATGGATGCACGGTTTTCAAGCTAGGGAAAAAACAAATTCTGTTCTATGTATTTTTTCTTCAAAGCAGTCTGCAAGTTTTTGCATGGAAAGAAAAACTGAGCTTCGGTTGTGATGCAGGTATGGAGATGATGGAGGAGGAGTTTGAAGATTGCAGGTGGACTTTTGAACCCTTGCAGAAGCTATCATGTTTTCCAAACCACCTTTTTGAAATCCATTTCTAGCTTCCTGTAGAAATCCTGTAATTTCTACAGGAACTTCCTGTAGAACACACAGTTTTGAGAAAAGAAGCACAATGAGATGGAAAAAATGATGGAGAAGGGTGAGGGATGGAAACATGGATGCTTTCAGGCCTCATGGATAGATTCCGGACCTTCAGGTCCTCTTCAAAGATCAATTTTGGCTTGTTTGTAGGCTTCCTGTAGAAGACACAGAACTTCCTGTAGAAAACACAGAACTTCCTGTAGAAGGCACAGAACTTCCTCTGTCTTTGTTTTGAGCGATCCTCCTGCAATGTCCTTGCTGCAATATGAAATTATTCAATGGAAATTAGTTTTATTTTTATTTTTCTCTTTTTTTTTGTGTTTTGGAAACAACTAGGGCGCCTCATGGAGGTTTTCACCCTAATTGCCTGCCCTGGGCGCCTCCAAGGGAGGTTTTCACCCAGAGATCTTATTCTTTTTTCTCTTTTTTTCCAACCCATTGATTGCCTCATTCGCTTACTTTGCCATGATTCCCATCTTCTTGTGGAACATCGTTTCATCCCTCCTTGGACAAATCTAACCATCTGCGCTGCTCCTCAAATCCATCCTCCAAGTCTTGAACTCCCCTACACCCCTATTTCACCTCCATACTCATTCCTCCATCTTTTTCCCTCCATCCATGCTCCAAAATCCCATTCTGAACATCTTGTAGAAAATCACAGAACATCCTGTAGAACCCCTGCAGACTTCCTGTAGAAGCTCACGAATGAGGTTTCTTAATAGCCAAACTCTGTGAAACTCTCTGGAAGGGTGTTAGGGATCCCTTAGGCCCTCTCTAAACCTTCCCGACCTCTTCCAAGCATTTCCTCTCACCAATCCACCTCTGCACAGTCAAAAACAGTTAAAAGCACATGCATGATAATTCTAACAACTTATTCAAAAATATAAAAAGATGTATTCTTCAGATAGTGATAACTTACACACATGCATTTTACCTTCCTAGAAGTCAATGGCATTCCTTTTAGTAGCTTGCATCCTCTTCCTTGCATCAGTAGGACTAGCTGGTAGAATTAGGGTTTGCTAGGGTTTGCATTTCTTTTTGGCTTTCAGTTTATTTCCGCAAGTAGATTAGCTTCCTTTGAGTTAGCTTTCATCCATCAATTAAAAAGATTCTTTTAAGAGCTCATAGAAGTTGGCTTAAGCCCCTAGCGGACTTGTGCCAGCTGACCAAGTAACAGTTGTGGCAAGAGCTAGTACTTGTGCATATAGCACCGTCGCTTCCAAGTTTGTTACGAACTACCGAGTTGATAAAATTAAAGAAGGGAGTTCCTGGAGTTGCAACATTATTGCTGCAATACTGGAGCCCACCATATTTTTGGCGCCATTGTCGAGGAAGCGTTAGAGTATTGGTGATTGTTGCTTTTCTTCTATTTTCCACTACAACCTTCTGCTAAGTAGTTTATTTCATTTCCATTATGCAATTTCATTTTTGCAAAAGTAGATTAGCATTTCCCGCTTTCATAGATTAGCATTTCAATTTTGCAATTTCATTTCTGTAAGTGTAGATTAGCATTTCAATTCCACAAGCGTAGCCTAGCATTTCATTCCTGCAATTTCATTTTAGCAAAATAGATTACTCCTTTCCTGCTTTCATTTCAATTCCGCATTTTCATTTCAGCAAGATAGTTAATTGCAGTTCAATCTATTTTAGTTTTGCAAGTGCAAGAAGAAAAATGCAAAAATCAACCAAAAATATTTCATTTCATGCCTTGTAGGAGTAGAGATAAGTTAGAAAAATGATTTCACAACAACCCCCACCGCTTCACACAGCCAACCTTCTCTCTTCTTCAATGGCTGTGAGTAAAGAACCCTTAGGTGGACAGCAAGACATATTTGAAGAACCTCAAGGGAAGAAGAAGAAGAAAACATTCCTCTGGATCAAATGGCTACAAGCAGAAATGTTGGGAGCAGTACCTTGTCCAAAAATGAATTTGAAAATCATATGGAAGATTTCAAGAGTGATATGAGGTAGTTTCTTGCCATGCAACTGGATACCTTGCAGAACCAAAGGAAGCAAGAGGAAGACAAGAGGGCTTTGGTCATCTTTTGTCCTAGGTGCACTAGAAAGCATCCTAGGGACAAATGTCCAATGCACTCCCTAGAAGTGTGTTTCATCTGTGAAGAATACCATCCTACGAATCAGTGCCCTTCCTTGCTTGGACTTAAAGCTGCATATCACAAATCCCAAGGAGCCACTGAATCACTCTATTATATGAACCAAAGGAGGCCACATGGACCCATACCCTACCAGCAGGGAATGCATGGTCCATCCCAGACCTATTATGACCCCTATCAAACCACTTCCATGCCTTCTTGGGGTCCCCCCTGCTTATCCTTCCTGGTCCACACCCCCTCCTTGGTCGTATCCTCCGCAATACCATGCTTCTCCAGTTGCTCATTCATTTCTCTTATGCTCAGCCACAGCCTCAATGGAATGCACCTCATCAGGGGTGGAGGCCCCAGTACAACTCTCATTCTGCTCCTTTGCCTCCACCACCTACTCAACCGCAACCATCGCCGCCTCCTCCACCAAGGCAACCCCAAATGCCTGCCCAACCACAACCCCATCCACATCTATCTCAAATATACACCCCCACTCAACTACCCGTACCACCATTCCCAAACTTGCCCATTGGAGCAGCTCAACACAATTGCAATGCTGAGACACAACATGTCCAAATAACTCTTCTTGAGCTCAATGATCTTCACCATAGCTTAGGAAGAGTGTTGCAAAGCAGAGATTATATTGACAACATTGAAGGACCAAAGGCAAAAGAAGATTCAAAAGAGGAGATCAAACCACCATGGGCTGCACTTGATGAAGAGAAGACATCAGAAGCAGAGATCAAGAAAGCTCCCTCATGGTTACCATCAAACCCTCCATGTAGTCAAGAGAAAAATCAGCAAAAAGGGGAAAATGTGAGGGTCATGATAGAAGGTGACACGAAGAATGATCTAGATCAGCAAAAGGACCAAGGATATCAGAGCTATATTGAGATATGGTTTCAGACGGTCACTAAGTTGCAGCGGTACTCTCTTCCTCAACTATGTTTGATCCCTTCAAAGTCAGATCATTTGGTCTCTGAAATCCGGATAGCTGTCAAAGGATGCATTTCAAGCCTCCACATCATTTTATCTCTAATCTCAATGTGCACATGGCTCCATTGGAAGTATTCTTACACTTGAAAATGATTTTTGTTTTTCAAGTAGGGTAGGGTAGAAAAAAAAAAAGAAAAAAAAGATTAAAAAGATTTAAAAAAATGAAAATAAGAGGAAAAATAAAAATCTAAGGTGAAAACCTCCTCGGAGGCGCCTTAGATTGGCTCATTGATTGAAAATCTCCATGAGGCGATCAATGGGTTGGAAAAAAAGAGAAAAAAGAATAAGATCTCTGGGTGAAAACCTCCCTTGGAGGCGCCCAGGGCAGGCAATTAGGGTGAAAACCTCCATGAGGCGCCCTAGTTGTTTCCAAAACACAAAAAAAAAGAGAAAAATAAAAATAAAACTAATTTCCATTGAATAATTTCATATTGCAGCAAGGACATTGCAGGAGGATCGCTCAAAACAAAGACAGAGGAAGTTCTGTGCCTTCTACAGGAAGTTCTGTGTTTTCTACAGGAAGTTCTGTGTCTTCTACAGGAAGCCTACAAACAAGCCAAAATTGATCTTTGAAGAGGACCTGAAGGTCCGGAATCTATCCATGAGGCCTGAAAGCATCCATGTTTCCATCCCTCACCCTTCTCCATCATTTTTTCCATCTCATTGTGCTTCTTTTCTCAAAACTGTGTGTTCTACAGGAAGTTCCTGTAGAAATTACAGGATTTCTACAGGAAGCTAGAAATGGATTTCAAAAAGGTGGTTTGGAAAACATGATAGCTTCTGCAAGGGTTCAAAAGTCCACCTGCAATCTTCAAACTCCTCCTCCATCATCTCCATACCTGCATCACAACCGAAGCTCAGTTTTTCTTTCCATGCAAAAACTTGCAGACTGCTTTGAAGAAAAAATACATAGAACAGAATTTGTTTTTTCCCTAGCTTGAAAACCGTGCATCCATTTGCAAAACTATTATAGGGGGGGTTGTATAGGGACGATGGCAACATGCCCAAGCAATTTCACCCAATTCCAGCGCACGGTTTCCAAGAAATCTGCCTCCATCACCGTCAGCCATTTTTGCATTTTCTCCATATCAGTGCATCCATTTCAAAACATGTTTCATGGGGAGATGCATATGGGTGATAGTAGCCTACCCAAGCAGTTTCAACCGATTCCGATGCACGGTTTCCGAGAAATTGATCTCTGTAACCTTCAACCATTTTCCATTTTTCTCGAAATATGTATATCCATTGATCGCAATTTTGCTATGGAAGGTGCATCATGATGATAGGAACATGCTCACCAAGTTTCAGATCAATCTGATCTATCGTTCGGGAGCAATGGCAAAAACAAGTTTTTGCCCTATGAAAATTCAGCAGCAGCAGCTTGAGGGTGCAGATCTGAACGTGAAGCCAGCTCCTACAGCATGGATCCGGCCAGAGGATACCTGCACAAGAAAAAATAGCCATGAATCAGCCACCAAGCCCTCATGCAACCATAGAAACCAATGCATGCAGCAAACGAAAGGCCACAGCACCTCACAGCAGCCACATTCGACTTCCAGGTATGTGACTAAAACTCATTCCTCTATTGCATGAATCTAATCTAAGCATTGCATGAACGAATGAGATGGTGGGATTCAGCTAGAAAGCTAGCCAGATTCGATTGCACTCATCCAGGCAAAAATCACGCAGCATACGTGTATAGTCATTCACGTGAAAATTGAAAAACACAGGTAGTGGTAGACATGTTAAACTCCAACGCACAGGACATCAAATGATTAACAGATAGAAGAGAACATGTAGTTCATAACATCACTGTAATTCAAATAAAGCCAGCGCACATTTTTTCCACCTCACCACAAATCACGTAGCAATTAACGAACGCTCGGCTGAAACTCACAAACTGTTGTTAACTTGCACTTGCAACATTTTCAACTGAAGTATGCACCCTCTGCTTCCACAAAATGATTAACCCGTCGTCCTCCATTGAGCTTTGTGGCCTGGTTCACAATTCTCCAGCGTATCAGGCTCACTCAGAGGCGCAGGGGCCTTCTACAAGAAGACGTTCTACAGGAAAGTACAGCAAAGCCTTCCAGAGCAAAAAATCTCGAGTTTTTCTTCATCAAATTTGGAGCTTGAAGAGAGGTAGGCTCAAAAACACCATTCCCATGCATGATATTTCAAAAGGTGGTGAACTAGCTTGTTTGAAGTGGGGAAATTAAAATCAGTCTGCCTGTGGGTCAAGAATGGTGGTTTGCTTATATGATACACAGAATTTCTTTTAAATGGTGTTGCATTGTCCTCACCACCATGTTTCCTGTTAACAAACTCTCCCCACTATTATGACAAACCACTGTAAGGCTCACCTGTGCACGTATCAATTTTTTGTGTGATTGTTATATGATTGGTATAAAAATCTGCTCTGCACTCTGTTTGTGAGAGCTTCATTCCCTTTGACAAGTTGAAGTCTAAGGCGGCAGCAGTATTTTAACCAGAGAATTGGTGAAAGGGGGAGATACAAACAGCAGAGAAACCCTAACCTGAGAACCAAGGGGGAAAACCACATCCGAATTTCAAGTCTAACCAGAGCTCAAGCCGAAAACAGGGTATCTTCACCATGCTTGGAGGGTTTATCAGAAAGGAACCCTCGGATTCCAAGAAATTGAGAGAAACTCCTGAGGTGGTAGAATTGTTTACCCGTGCAAAGTGGATGACCTTCTGTGATAAAATCCAAGGTCACGATGATGAAATAACAGAGGAGTTCCTAAGGTCCCTGCAGCCCAAATAAAAAACATTGGCAACTGTAAATTTTAGGGGATTGACCTTGAAACTCACCCCACAACTCATTAGCCGGGTCACTGAATTGCCATTGGGGATGCCCTGGGATAAAGAGGAAAGGAAATTGGGCCAAAAAGCTAAATGGGAATTCTTCCTACTAGAAGAACAGTTTTCAGACGATAAAAATGGGGTCTGGAGAGCTAGCTCACTGCCATTTTGGAGTGAGGTCAACCTTCAAATTATGAAATATATTACCTGTGAGGGGCGATTTAGTATTGTGTATGGGTATCACTTCCGCTTGTTAATTGAGCTCATAGAAGTTGGCTTAAGCCCCTAGCGGACTTGTGCCAGCTGACCAAGTAACAGTTGTGGCAAGAGCTAGTACTTGTGCATATAGCACCGTCGCTTCCAAGTTTGTTACGAACTACCGAGTT
>Ga0115842_100980_pt1 | contig 11063 bp, 11 predicted proteins | sample InSIn2SAF170_2_FD_83856 | JGI IMG/M metagenome (GOLD analysis project Ga0115842, IMG submission 83856) | reverse complement strand
CCATTTGCCACCCTTGAGCCCGAAGATCCAAAGGAGGGGGAGCGTCTCGTCCACTCACAGATGTGGGTAAAGGGTTCGCCGTTGTAGTTCATTGTCGACAACAGGAGCCAAAAGAACCTCATTTCAGCAGAGGTTGTGAAGCAGTTGGGCCTACCGATCACACCACACTTGTAGCTGTACATCATCGGGTGGCTTCACCAAGGACGAGATCTCTATGTTAGCCAACAGTGCCACCTTCGCTACAGCATCAAGCCCTTCATGGATGAGGTACTGTGTGATGTTGCTCCTCTTGAAGTTTGTAATGTATTATTAGGCCAACCATACTTGTGGAAGCAGCATGTTGTGTATGAGTCGAGGCCTCGCACTATCATTATTACTTTGGGCTGTAAGTTATACAAAATACCAGAGGTAGACCAACCTACTGCCATCTCTTTGATCTCTGCTAAACAATGCAGTAAAATCATCTCACAGACTGGGAAATTTGTTTTCTTTTTGATTCCTTCTCAAAGTAAGGGGAAGATCGTGGCCACATCCGTGGCCCCCGCGAAGGGTTCCACCCGACAATAGAAGCAGGTGGATAAGTCGTGGAAGAATACAGGGACATCTTCTCCTCACCCACATGGGTACCTTTGCAGTTCACACTGTCAGGTCAAGCATTCAATTGATTTGACTTCCATAGCACCTCTACCCAATGGGCTGATATACTGCCGCTCTATTCTGGAAAATGAAGAAATAAAGAGGTTAATCCCAGAGTTGCTGTAAAAAGGCACATACGACCAAGTTCCTCATCTTGTGGGAGCCCGATTGTACTTGTACAGAAGAAGGATGGGGCCTGGAGACTCTGCATTGACTATCAGACACTAATAAAATCGCTGTCAGGAACAAGTATCCAATCCCACAGATTGATGACCTTCTTGACCAGCTCAAAGGGGGCTAAATATTTCAGCGAGATCGTTTTAAAGTCTGGTTATCATCGGGTTCTAATAGAGCCCATGGATGTATGGAAGATCGCCTTCAAATCCAAGGAGGGCCTTTTTGAGTGATTGGTCATGCCTTTCGGGCTGACAAATGCCCCTGCAACTTTTATGAGGTTGATGGATGACATCTTGTGACCCTTTACCAACTCGTTTGTGGTTGTATATCTGGACAACATCCTCATCTTCAACAAGAGTTGGTAGGAACACTTGCAACACATTCAACAGGCCCTTCAAACCCTGCGGTAGCACAAACTATGTGTCAACTTGGAGAAATGCACCTTTGGCATGGGCCAGGTCCAATATTTGGGTTACATCATTGATGAGCAAGGCGTGCATGTCGATCTAGCTAAGATCCAAGTCATTCAGGATTTGTCAGCCCCGACCATTCTAATAGAGCTTTGCAGCTTTTGGGGCCTAGCCAATTTTTATCGAAGGTTTGTGTTGGGATTCTCTCATATCACATGGCCTTTGAGTCAAGTTACGAAGGGTGGAACAAAAGCAAAGTTTTTCTGGTCTGAGTCCCAGCAAAAGGTATTTTTTGAGCTGAAGCACTACCTCTGCTCTACACCAGTACTCGCATTGCCAGACCTGCAACAACCATTTGAAATTGAGATAGACGCCTCTGACTATGCTATTGGTGCAGTTCTCACCCAGCAAGGGCATCCGGTGGCCTGTCACAATGAGACACTTTTCGACACAATTTGGAAATACCCCACCTACGATAAAAAGATGTATTCCATCATGTAGGCTTGTCGGCAATGGAAACATTACATTTTGGGGAAGGAGACGGTCATCCACACAGATCACTGACCCCTGTAGTTTATAGTATATACAGACCCAAGGGAAGTTGCAGAGCGATCGCCAAAAGAAGTGGTCCACATATATGCAACAATTCCATTTGAATATCAACTACAAGAAGGGCAACACCAATCATGTTGCAGATTGACTCAGTTAGCCACCGGTTGCAGCACTAACCATTGTTCTCAACTCTTGTGGCCACGAGACCTATAGATGGCTGCAACTATATAAAAATGATCCAAAGTTTGCCACCACATACCAGATGCTAGTGGATGGCAAGCAAGTTCCAGACTTACACCTCCAAGATGCATTATTATGCTACTTGGGCCACCTTTATGTTCCTTCAAACGAATGTGCCAAGCTGATTTGGGAGGCACACTACAGTCGGGTCACAAGACACTTTGGTGTGGAGAAAATTGTGGCCGTACTACAAAAGCATTTTTTCTAGCCAAACCTTCGACATGATGTTGGAAAATACATCAGATCTTGGACTGCTTGTGCCATCGCCAAGCCAACTATTAAGAAGCGAGGCTTGCCTACTCCTAACCGGCACTGGAAATCCATCTCCATGGACTATATCTCTGGCCTTTCTTCTACCAAGCATGGCAACAACTGTGTATTTGTGGTTGTTGACAAATTTTCTAAGATGGCCATATTGGCTGCCTGCAAGAAGAGTATCATAGCTGAGGCCACTGCCAGACTCTACTTTGAACAAGTGTGGGCACATTTTGGGATCTCGCAAACCATTGTATCAAATTGGGATAGCAGGTTCCTAAGCACATTTTGGTCGAGCCTTTGGTCATTGTTGGACACTAAGCTCACCAAGTCAACTGCATTCCACCCCTATACTGATGGACAGACAAAGGCTGTCAACAGGATGATTGTGCACATACTACGCATGTACAACTCTAAGCATCCGTGGACATGGGATGAGAGTCCTACCAATGTGTTGTTAGGATATTCCGACACATAGGAAATAGTTCAACCGATGATCAAGTTGCAAACATCTTTACAAAGGCTCTCACAGAGGTGAAGTTTACTAAACTTCGATTTATGGTTGGAGTTCAGGAAGTTGTCACTAAGGGGGGATAGGCTCTAATGCCTCCTTCCTTCTCCTATTGTGTCATATTTGTACATCCTTCAATCCTATCCCAAGTTGTTCTTAAGGGGGGATATTAGGATATTCTGACACATAGGAAATAGTTAAGTATAACTTGGTCTATTGTAGAGTTAGGTAAAGTGTGTTTCTTTACTATGTACTTTTGTAACTTACAATCTGACGGTTCATTCTCTCCTCGGTATTACCGACACTTGATCCATGGCTTAACACCCGATTGGTCCATGATCTCTATTTAAAGAGCATGGAGGGTCATTTGTAAGGTGACCGTTCATGAGAGAAGCTTATGTAAATTTTCTTTCTTTTACATTAATAAATTGCCTGAAGTGGCCGCGTTGGCTTAGTCCGTGGACTGTTTCTCTCTTTGAGGGTTTTAACCACGTCAAGAACACTGGTGTATTGATCTGTGATCTGTTTGTGAGCGATGTCCTTTGGTGTTCTATCTGAGGAACTTACCCTGTAAATTCCTACATGTGTAACATAGCTATAACAGAGCTCTCCATAACTCGACTGGTCACTACCCCTTTGAAGTGGGCCTGGGATTTCAACCATTGTGCCCCCTTGATGTTGCATTATCTTTTGCAACTACACATGAAGAATATGCCCATGTTTAGTTCGAAGTTGATAAAGCCACTAGGTTTATTGAGCACATTCAGCACATCCGCCAATAGGTTCATGACATCCAATGCTAAATATAAACAATGACATGATCAACATTGGGTGCCCCATAAGTTTCAGGTGGGCGACAAAGTTTGGTTGCATCTGTAGAATGAGTGCCTTACCGGAGCCCATTGTAAGCTTCGACCACTCCGATACAGGCTTTACACCATCACCAAGGCTATGGGAGACAACGCTTTTGAGCTCAGTATTCCGTCATTCCTTGGCTTGCACTCGTATTCAATGTGGACTGCCTTCGGCCGTACTTTCCACCATTGCTGGACACATCACACATTGTTGAGTAGTTGACACCAACAGAGCTTTACTCGAATTGAATTCAACAAGCCACAACTGATCGGATCATGGACACACAGATCAAGAACACTCGCAGACAAAGGATCCAACTGTATCGAGTTGTTAAAGCTTGCCAACTCCTGCACCAGGGCAAGTGGCTCACCAGGGAACAAGTTTAGCAAAAATTTCCCCATCTCATGGAGGCACTCAATGCAATGGGAACCATTGCTTCCTAAGGGGGGGAACTGATCCAAGTGGATATTGGTGGCCACCCACCTATTCCACTTGGACCCCCAACATTGTTTCTTTCAGACTATTTTATTGAGTTTCCTTAATTGTAGCACAGTTTACTACTTTTGGCAGTTTTTTTTTTGGGTCTTGAACTTTCGAAGCCGTTTTGAGGCCCTAAATGACGTTTTTTTGGAAAACGGGCAAACTCATTGCTTGCAATAGGGGTTTGCAGTTGAAAGTGGTAGTACTCGGATAATTCTTTCTAATGAGGTATCGTACACATCAAACGAAGATCGTATGGCAAAGTTATGACCCCGGAAAGTTGGTGTACCAACTGATCCCAACGGGGCCTACAATCTTTTGGCACCTCATCTCCTAGGGTTAGGTTTTTGGATGTTTGGGGTTTTCCCTTGTTTCTCAATAATAAAAAGGCATGCGAGCCTCATTGTAACACAGTTCGGAAGGCATGTAGTCGCCGCATCACTTCTCAGAGATAAGCTATCATTGCTTGAGCTAGTTTATTTCCATTGTGAGTGTAAACAACTTTTAGTACTTTGTTATTAATGAATTGAAGTTTTGTTTTCGCTGTATCTCTATGTTTTTGTTTATATATTTCTTTCATTTCATTCCTACATAAATTTGGATAAAAAAGGTAACTCAACTAATGCAAGCGATCCCTCCAGAAAGGTGCTTATGGATGATGGTCTTGCATAAACAATGTATAAGACTATGACACCTCTCATAAAGTCCATCCTTGACCATATCACTTATTCACTTATGCCTATTGATTGAAGGGTCGGCCTAGGAACTCTTCCTCCCCTTGGGTTTGGAAGCACCTAATAGGGGCAATTGATGACCCTCCCATACCTAAATTTGGCAACATTTATGAGCTCTTAAACCGCTGTGAAGTTTGAAGGAGATACTTAATGTGATATACTAATATGGCTTTGACTTTAAATATAGTCCACTTTTTATGCTTCATCGAATCTTGTATTCATGTGAGTTGATCTTACTTGATTCCTTGAGCTTATGTTTGATTATGATCTAGACATGGTTATGGTCCTTTCAGTGGATATTGGTGGTGTTTCTTTTGCACTCCATGGATGATGCTACATACACTTTGGAGGGTGTTCCACTTGATGATGGATGTTGGACACTTGATGATGGTGTGGCACACTTCTGCATCATCTAGACCTGGGATATTTCATACTTGAGCTAGGACATTGCACATATGAGATGATATGGTAGCTTGTACATGACGTGGGGGCTTGGATGGATGATGTTGGGCTTGGGGAGGCACCTTCTTCATGATGAGACGTGACCCTTGGATGAGGAGACATGCCTTTTGATGGTTCATTGTATCTTTTGAGGAAAGACATGTCTTTTGAAGATGACGTTACCCTTCTTGAAGCTTGACACTCACGTATGACCTTTTTGAGGATATTTTTCATTATATTTTCATTTTTGAGGCTACTTTGGGGGTCAGATTGGGACATATCTACCTTGTATCATGGATTTTTATGTTTTTAGGGATTTTAGTCCTAATTTAGGCTAAGTGCTTGGTTTCCCTAGTATAAATAGGGGAGTGCTAGCCGTCATTTTATCATTGCACACTTGAGAGATGTACTTCTCTTGGATTATTTGTCTTTTTCTCTAATTCTCTATGGAGCACTAGTTGAGTGACTTTTTTTGGGGACTTGTTGAAGTGAATTTTGCACTCTTTTCATAGATGGATTCTGGTGAAGCTTGGATGAATGCATAACAAACCTATAAAATGGACTTCTTTAATCTTGGTTGTTTATGGATGATTGTAATTAAGTATTAAGCAAGTGGGCATGGTATTTTGCTTTCATTATCCTTGTTAGACAAACCCTTCTTGCAAGACTTTGAGGAAGTAGCAAGTGGGCTCCTTCCCTTATCTCATCTTTGAAGATTGAGAACCTTGATTCAAACCCTAGGAAAGTGAGTGGAGCTACCCTATTCTTTAGAGTCTTGAATCTACTCCAAATCTATCAAGTTTGCTATTCCTAGGCTCCATTAGCCCTAGATGAAGAAAGACATTAGTCCTATGTCTTGTGTCAATCACTTAAGGCTCTAAAATTATTTTCTATATTTGTTTCAAGGTAAATTAGGATATAATTACAGCAAAATCAAATATTTGTAACATTTATTGTCTTATATGTTATTTTCTTAGGGTTAGAAATTGTTTAAAACATATTGGAAAAGCAAAAGTGTTATATTGGGTGCATTTTTCAGCCATAAATTAGGGCTGATGTATAGGGTTTTAATTGCTGTTATATGTCTTTTAACAAGAGAAATTGTTGTAATTAATTTCTTATTTAGTCTTATTTTTAGGCCTCAATTTTCAGTTTATTATCATAGTTTTTGGGGCTAAATTTGCTGTTGTTTTAAACTAGTTGATTTATGCAATTGCTGATTTCACATGCTAGTTTACTTAAGCTAAAGCTGGTTTCTTGATTGTGTGTTTGGGGACCTTCTTTGAGCCTTTATTGGTTGACCTAAGCTTCTAGAAGAGCCATTAGTCCCTTTGAACTCAATTTTGAAATTACTTACAAATCCACCTTAAACCCTTATTGCTTAACCTTATTTCTTGGTAGTAAATCCTGGTAGGAATCTTAGAGGGAACTTAACTTGATTTGATTGGGTTATTTGATCTGTAAGATGTACTAGAGAAGCCTCCCTTGTGTTGGATTGTATTCATCACTAAAATGAAGGGAGTAGTTGCTAAGGTGACAGTGGTGACACTTCCATTGTGGTACATTGACTAGGTCACTTATTGAGTCTTTGCACTAAGTGCTAGATTTTGCTATAACATGTCTTAAAGCCATATCTATTTTGGCTTTTAAGCCACCGATCTCCAAGGTTACACTCCTTTGTAACATTATACATCTCATTCAAAACTCTTTTAGCTACAACAACCTTGTCTAACCTTGATAACTTGAAGGAGGGTAGAAGTTCCTCCCCCCTTACCAGCGCAGTCATCTCCCTTACCAGCTCTACCCAAGCTAACATGGTCTCTACCTTCTTTTCCATATCTTCTTAGAGTTTGTTTCCACAACTTGAAGGAATGAGCACGAGCAACATATTATCCATAGTATTTTCTTATGGCCTCTTGGGACAAGCATGTTTTAAGTGCTGTCATGTCTTGCACTGCCACACTTGAAAGGCATGTTTACATAATCAAGGAGTTGTCTAAACTCTATCCCCACTTCTATGTCAATCCCATTAGGGAGACCATCCCCAACTCAACATAAATGATATCCATGGAGGTGCTCTCCATTCTTTTGGTCTTCTTAGCAAAAATGATGAAATTGCCAAATCTATTATTAATAGCTATGAAAATCTATGAACGCCAGAGTTTCAAAGATAAATAGGGTGGCTTTACCCATATAGTGGCTAGGTTAGTTTTCCATCTCAAAGGATTGAACCTAGATTGCTAGTAGTTCAGGGTTAGGACCGAATTCTCCCATAATTATGTATCTTTACCAATTTTGATTCTCGTGTTTTTTGGAAATTTAAAAGGAAATTTATGTATCATTTGAGTACAATGAAATTTTTTGGAGTATAACCGAATTTCTTTTCCCATTTTTTATCTATACATTGCTCAAGGATCCCCCCCTTATCCTTTTAGAAAAGAAACACCTAATCATTGTTGTCTCTGGTATTGTAGGGTTTTCTCTTGGATTGATTCATAATCTACACAATCTTCTTCTTGATTTCTTTCCTTTCTAAGTTTGATAACGCTTGCCTTCTTTCTCCCCCTACTTCTTTTATAAATTTATTCTTTCTTCTAGGGGAATATGCTTTTTGTTTGGAAGCCATTTCCCTTCTTTTGTGATAAAAATCCTTTTACTTCTGGGGGATCCACTACATTGGGGGTTTATGTTTTGACAGGTTATCGTATACTACTCGTTGAAAATATTGGACTCTACTTTAGCTACAAAGGAACCATAAGGGAAAAGACATATAAGGCTTAATTGTAAGGGTGAGGGTGTTGTGGTCTTGTGAGGCTATGATATTCAGAATGGTGCTGCAAAACAGGAAGCTATTTCAACTGTGGAAAGCTCCAGTTGCAGAAAACAATGGTCTTTGCAATTAATCTAGCCATTTAGGGGAGGATGTATTCGTCCAGCTCGATCTACCTTCCTCTTCATTTATGAATCCACATTTTCCTTCAGGAATAGGTGACCTTACAATTCCCATTTCATGATCTACTGTAGTCATGTCTTTGAGTGGATGGACTAGACCACCGCTTGCATGATTGAATTGATGTCCTGGGAGTCAAAATTGTTGAGAAATCTATGAGGCAATAGTTAGGATGTTTCTCTTATACTTGATAATTGCTTGTGGTGTCTTTTTTACTTTTTCTTATTTATTAGCTTCTTCTTGTATTATTATGTTATTCTTATCATCAAACAACTATCAAAACAAGAAGATCAATAGTACATAAGAACACAGGATATAGGTTGCAAGCTAGGGCCAAAACCTCTCCACTTGAGAGGAAAACCCACAAATCTCTTTTCTTATGGATTCTTCAATTGACGAATTCCAATAACTCTAGACCAAGACCAATACCCTTCCAAGACCAAGTTCGACCTTCCTGATGATGTGCATCCTCTGTCCAATTCAAACCCAGTCAAATCTCTTCCAACGACACAACTTTGACCCCCAACTACAAAATTTCGGCCTCTACTGTAGGTTTGAAATTTTCAACCCGTCTAGCCATTGCTGCTTTCACACGTGTGAGCTGAATTAGGGCTTCCAGGGCATCTCTAGACCTTCGCTTGAGTTTCTCTTTCTTTTAGGGCTTGCGGATGACCTAATGAGCCTTCCTTCGACCTTCTTTCTGCACTTTCTCAAAGTTCGATCCTACAATAGAAAAACCCTGGCCCAACAGCAGAAACCCTAGTCCCCTTCGTTCCCATGTGTGAAGAGGGAGATAGAAATAATCCAAACACTTGTCTTCATCCTTCTTCCTTCTTCACTGGCCTTCTTCTTCTCCTTCGCTTGAATGATGAGAGGATGAATTATGTCCTAAGGAGGTTGAGTTCCCTCCTATATATAAGGCCTCCAAGGTGGATGAAATGCCCTAAAATAGGGCGACTTCTTAGCTGCCAGGCTGACTTGGTCTTGGAAGATATCTTGACATTTTAGAATACAAAAATAATTATTTTCACAAGTTACAATGCTCCGATGGGGTCTTCCTTATGTGACAATGACTCTTTTGACTTCATGACCTAGGACAAACCCTAGAAACACTCAATGGGTGCTTGACCTCTTAAATAAAAGACATTGAGCATGAAATCCATGCTTAAAAAATAACAATAATAATTTTTCTTTCATTTTACAATATACATGACTCAAAAGTACATTTCATATTTAGGAAGACCAAACCTAGTTACACATTTTTCAACACTCCCTCTTAACTAGGGAGATATTCATAAATGTTACATGGACATTCTCAATCCAAAGAGATCTCATAATAAGAGTTAGAAACCGTCTGTTTAGCGTCATACCAACTAGCATTGTCACATCGCAAGGCCTTGACTAACAACTCTATCTCTCCACAATTTCAGAGCACAATGTTGGCGAGACCAATCACTGATAGACACCATCATCATTGTCTCTCAAGGTACATACCTCACTTGGGTGTTCACAGGGTATGTCTTTCTAGGACTGTTCTTATCTTGGATTGCCAATCCTCAAAGAATATCGGTCCTTTACGACTACTCTTCTCTTGGATGCCCTACCTCATCCTCAAAGAGCATCAGATGCCAGTGCTTACTCAATCCTCCATTCTTTCTTCCCAAAGTGAAGACAAGAATGATGTGTCTATCTCTCCCTCTTAATTAGGGAGGATATATCAGGCAGTCCAAGCTTGTCTCTTAAGTACACAAGCTTCTTATTAGGAAGAGATTTTGTCAATATGTTAGCTACCTGTTCATCGGTGGAGATATACCGTAGCTGCAGCACACCATCCTGCGCCAGCTTTTGAATGTAGTGATACTTGTAATTTATATGCTTTGTCTTTCCATGAAATACTAGGTCTTCAGACAACCTTATACCACTGGTGTTGTCACAATGTATCACTGTAGGGTCCATTGGTCCTTCAAACAAGTTGAACAACAACTTCCTCAACTAGGCAACTTCTCTGCGTACTTCACAGGGTGCATATATTCAACCTTAGACTACTCAAAGCAACCGATTCTTGCTTTCTGCTCTTCCGGGAGACCATGGAGGATCCCAAACTAAAACATCCTTCAGTAGTGCTTCTTCCATCCTGCTCACTGCCTCCCAAGTCGGAATCTATATCCAATCAAGTGGATATCATTCCTCTTATCATACTTTAGGCTGTAGTGGTTTGTTCCTTGTAGATATCTTAATATATGCTTGGCTGCTATCCAATGATCATGCTTAGGCTTGACCTGGAATTGACTGAGAACATTCACTGTAAAACAAATGTCTGGTCGGGTATTTACCAAGTACACATGTGAGCCAATCAATTGTCTATACCTGGTCGAATCCACTAGGTTTGATTCAAAACTTTTTAGCCTCTTCAAGTTTGTGATCATGGGAGTTGTCATAGTTTTGCAATCAATCATGTCAAACCTCTTCAACATCTCGATCACATACTTTCCTTGACCTAGATAAATCTCATCAGGTTCTTGCCAAACTTCCAGTTCCAAATAATAGTGCATTAGCCTTAGATCCTTCATGTTGAATTTTGCTGCCAGTTGTTTCTTGCACTCTTGAATACGACCTTCCACACCTGTCATGAGAAGATCATCCGCATACAGAAGAATGATTATGGGTTCTTCCTTCACAACCTTGATGTAGAGATTCAGATCAACAAAACTCTTCGAGAAGCCCAATCTTTGTGGGTATGCATCCATCCTTGCATAACATCCTTTGGAGCTTGCTTAAGGCCATACAATGCCTTCTTTAACCTGCAAACATAAGTTTCTCTA
>Ga0115842_100979_pt1 | contig 11068 bp, 11 predicted proteins | sample InSIn2SAF170_2_FD_83856 | JGI IMG/M metagenome (GOLD analysis project Ga0115842, IMG submission 83856) | reverse complement strand
AAGCAAATCTTCCTGCCACTGTTGCTCCCTCTGACAAGTGGGTCCTTCCACTGACAACTAGATCAAATGTCTTCTCGTAGTCCTCTCCCTCTTCCTGGGAGAATCCTCACTTTGTCTCCTGTGCATCTGTATTTTTACTGTGATCTCCACTGCTGTATTGCATTTATGGTTGAAATTTTCAAAAGTGTAATTGCTTAATGATCTAGAATGTGCGAAAGAGTTAAATTGCATCATTGGAAGTAATTATTTGGTAGAAAATTGTGCTTGTCTTAATTGCATCTTAAAAGTCAACATGGTATCAAAGCTTTGGTGAAGGGAAAAAGGGCATTGAAATTTGAGATCACTCTTGAAGATATCTATTTTTGCAATCTGATTGTTTGACCAGATCTATGACCATGGGGTCCTATACTAAGACAACAAACAAGTTGGAATGTGTTACAAACTTCAGGGCATGGAAGACAATAATTGATCTTATTCTGGCAAAGAATGATGTTTTGGAGCATGTAAAAGGACAGATTTATTGAACCACAAGATAATGAAGGAAAAGTAAGGTACAAAAAGAATGAAATCACAACCATGAGGATTATTGTTGAATCTATCAGAGATCATTTGATTCCATATGTTTCAGGTTTGGACTCTTCAAAGAAGATGTATGATGCCCTAGTTGGATTGTATACCATCAATAAAATTGGTTAGAAAATGAGTTTGAAGAATGAACTTCGTGATGTTAGTGAGAAAGGATGATACTGTGGCTTCATATTTCATGAGGATATCTCGATTAAGAGATCAACTTTAGGCTATTGGTGAAGCTAATTTTGGTACAGAACTTGTGACTACAACTCTTAATGGTTTTCTTGACTCCCAGGATTCGTTTGCATCTAGTATTTGTGGCAGAAAGGATATTCCATGTTTTGAGGAATTATGGAGCTCATGTATTCAAGAGGAATCTAGACTTGTCTCAAAGTGAAAGATTCTAAGAATTCAAGATGGTGATTCTCAAGCAGTTGCAGTGCAGTCTAAGAATGGCAGAGGAAGGAGAAATTTTGGAAGGTTTCAAAGGAATGTAGGAAGAAGACCTCCCCCCTTTCAAGGAAAGAAGGATATGTCGAAGATTCAAGTTTTTGTTGCCACAAGTATGGCCACTGTCAAGACAAATGTTCTGAAGAAAATAATAATAGGAAGAGGAAGGGCAACCATCAGGCTTCAACAACAAACAATGATGATGATAAGCATCCACATAAGAAGAAATCCAAGAATGATGCTACACAAGCATTAATAGCTGATAAGGACGAGGATATGTTTTACTTGGTTGATAAGATTGCAAATAGATTTTGGTGATTTCTGCAAGTAGGCAAGGAGCAAGAGGGTGTTGACAATTCCCTACAATTCTCAAAAGATAAGTACTCTATATCTATCTTCCTTGATTATTATTGTTTTGATTTGTTAGCCTCTTGTCTTTGTTTCTTTTGCTGGGTTATAATAGTTTTACCATGGCCTCCTAGTGAGGAATCAGGATTGCATGTACACCATGAAGACTGCCAAGGCTCTGACAACAAATGGAAGTTTTGGAAGAACGGAGCAAGGCTTGTGGCAAGAGGATTCTCCCTAAAGTGATTCATGTTCAAGAGGGAGAAATTGTATTGATATCTAGAATCATACTAAAAGGGCTCCTAGTTCAAAGGAAGCAGGTAGGCCAGCAAGTTGAAGGATGTCATTGTGCCGTAATCCGTGCAAAATCAATGATGACTTCAAGGTTGATTTACAAGATCTAGCATTTCATAAATGGCACGGAGAAGTACAAAGTGAGGATTCTCCCAGGAAGAGGGAGAGGACTACGAGAAGACATTTGATCTAGTTGTCAGTGGAAGGACCCACTTGTCAGAGGGAGCAACAGTGGCAGGAAGATTTGCTTCCGTGATAGAGGGAGAAGTCATGGCAAAGGGAGTTGGTCTCTAGGATTGAGATGAAGGGTCTTGGTTGGATATTTTACTTCTTGGGACTAGAAGTGTGGCTGAAGCCAGATGAAATCTTCCTTGGTCAAAAGGAAGTATATATTATTACAATCCCTTAGAGATTTGGGTGATGGACAACAAGTCCACAACCATTCGCATGGTATCCAATCTGATGAAGTTGAGTGGTAGAAGGAGCAGCCTGGATTGTCTCAGTAGGATTTGTTTCAACGTTAGAGGGAGCACCTAGTCAGATTGACTGGAAAACAACTGCGGTGATGGATTCAAGCTAGTCAGTTTATGGTTGAGCCAATGCATGTGGCACAACATTTGAGGTACCGACATGGTACAGTTGGATATGGATTGAGATGTCTCCTACATTTGTAGGGATTCAGAGATTTAACTTGGGGTTTGCTATGATGAGTAGGAAGAGATTTAGCTTGGGGTTTGCTATGATGAGTAGGAAGTTGAAGCAGGGTATATTGCAATTTATTTGGTGAGTTGTGAAGTAATGTTGCTTCAGAAGCTACTTGCAGAATTATTTGATCAAGTGACGGATATGATCATGACGACAGTCAAAACACGTGGTACAAAAGGAGCTGTGAGGCTCTTATGTATTTCTATAATCGATTTGTTTGTTGATATTCTCAAAGCCTCTATCCTTGGATGAAGTTGGCATACTTCTATGACAAGCTTGGAGTGATTGTGAATGCTTCCCTTGGTTGAAGGGAGTGTTGATATTGTAGTATCAAGGGGTGGATAATCTCCCTTAGGTCACAGCTTTGACCGTGAAGCCATGGTTTATGGTTGGGGAAATTGGCCCCGTTAGCATTGAGGTCTCCGAGTGCTCCCCCGATTAGTGGGTTTTGACTATATTGCCGTGGGGTTTGGCTAGGGGGTTGAGTGAGTGCCTTATATCACCGGGCAAGTATTTTTACGATTCAATGACATGTGATGACATGTGGGAATCGTAAATAGGCCTTGGGTTTCACCATGGGTCAAGTGGGTTCGTGACATGACTCCAAGTGATGATTTGGTAGATTGGCATCCCAAGGGTTTCACCATGGGTTAGGTGGGGTACCTGACATGACTCCAATTGATGACTTGGTAGATTGGTGACCCTAGGATTAGAGGGTGACTAGTGAAGAATTTCAACTCCCACTCCGGTTATTAGTTTTCCTTATCACTCCATGCATTTAGTTTTAAATCGAAGCATGATAAAAATTCTAAAATCTGGAAATGACAATATTTTCTGAAAACACAAATTTAGAGATTTCACAACTGCTGAAATTGCAGAAATAAAGCACAACAAAATTATGATAGCCACACACAGAAAATAGCACCGTGATTTTTGGTCAACGTGACCCTAGAAAACCCCCCCTACAACTCTTGGGGAAAACTAGTTTGAGAGCTCTTCTTTATTTCTGAAAATGATTTTACAGAGAAACTGAAATACATAGTAAAAATTCCAGCAACCGCAAGTTACAACTCATCTCGATTTCTATGCTTGAACTCCTTGAAAATCGTGCCAATTAGCGAATTGCCAAAACATAATTTTTCCAATGATAAAACAACATTAAATACCATACGACCTGCCTCGAAAATTATGTCTAGAACCTCCTGTATGAACTGTATGGTACGGATTTCAGCAGTATGACTACCTCAAAAATCGTGCCCAAAACCCACCTCGAAATTCGTGCCCTTGTTGCTATCCCACTTCCTCGATTTGTGTGCCTTTCTTCTATTGTACAATTTTTCCTTGGGACGCGTGCCAATGAATGATGCTGCCAGATTTGCTAAATGTCTTCTTGTTACTCTCCTTCACTTCCTCACTGCTCAGAAGTTTTCTCCTTGCTCTCTCTTCTCTTTCTCTCAAATGCTTATGAAAGAATGAATTAATATTTTTCTCTTCTCCTTTTACTCTCTAAATGACCTTTTGGGTTACCCTAAGATTTAATGGCTGAGATCCATTTAGATCTAGGGATGAGAATAAATGTGCATTTAATTCTCACTTTATCTTTTTTAACTCACCCACTTAAATAAAGACCCACTTAGCCTTTTATTTCCATATTCGCTCTTTCACTTTCTAATTCTTCATTGACTTTAATAAAGTTACCTTTAAATTAGAATGCAACTTTACCACTTATAAAGTCACTTTTAAATTAAATTGACTTTACCACTTACAAAGTTACTTTAGGAGAAAACTACAAATAAATCTGGACACTTTTCCCTAGGCCAAAGATCAAAGCCTTAAGGAACCACTTGTCCTCTGGTACCCAAATTTCAACTTATGGTATAGAACATGATGTGGGTGGATTCATCAACATAGTTGAGCTCATTCAATCTTTTCTTGGAATGGAGAAATTTTATTCAGCAAATGTACATCTGTGGAAGTCAAGGAAAATACCTCCTAGGCTAAGAGAGAGTGTTGAAACTTGAAATTATGTCGTTGTGGTTGGTGGTATTTTAGTCAACAAAGTCAAAGAGAAACAAAATATTATTTTACTATTCATGTCGACCCCAACTTGACAAGTCCATCCCACCTCTTGAAGGGTTTGACCTTGGTCAAAACCCACACGGTTTGACTTCTATATATTGACATTCAAACCTCCTCATTTGGCATCTCTCATTAACTCGAATCTGTCCAACAAGAAGACTTCTGTTCACACATGCGAAAGAAGAGGACACTTGAAGTTGACTAATGAAGTTTGACCATCTTCATATTTGTTTGACTAGTGATGACTTAGCATTTTCAGGGTTGCTTTGGTTGGTTATTGGGCCAAATATTCTGAGCATCTTTGATTGACCATTGACCAAATTTTTGGGCAAAAATCTAAACATTGACCAAATCTATTTGATTAGGGTTGACCACAGGTCAACTGACAGTTTGTCTGAATTTTCTGAAGGAGTTGCAGGGTTGAAATTTGGTTTCTTTGACTGCAGTTGACCAGGAGTAGCAATAGCTGAAATTCATCTTGTTGCCCAGATTTGACTGGTTGAACATAAGTTTGATTTTCGCTCTCCTTTGACCAGGTTTGACTTGGAAAGTGGTGTGGGCAAATCTGAATATGTTTTGATTGGAAAATTCATATGTACATTTGATTGAATTAGACAATCTCTCCTAAGAAAAGATTGTTGGGTTTTTCCCTGGTTTGGGTTTTCCCAGGATAAATTTTGTCTCTTGTGCATCTTTAGTTTTACTATGATCTCCACTGCCCTATTGCATTTATGGTTGAAATTTTTTGAAGTGTAATTGCTTAATGATCTGGAATGTGCTAAAGAGATAAATTGTATCACTGGAAGTAATTATATGGCAGAAAATTGTGCTTGTCTTAATTGAACCTTAAAAATGAACTAGAAATACTGGAAATGTTTCAGAAAAGGTAGGCATTTGATGTACAAAAAGTTGAATTCCTTCCTTATCTTTGAAGATTGGGTGTCCTAACCAACCAACAACTATTTTATCTCCGTTGTCAATCACACCTGCTTTGAATAAACCCCCTTTAGCTGGATTATTACCAATGTAATTATAAAAAGTGAGTTTCTTAGGAATTTCGACCAAGCTTCTGATAGGCTCAAATTTTCGGCCAAACTGGCACGAACCCATTGATCTATTTCTTGTTGGAATTATCCCTGTTCCCATTGGTAATGAGTGGGACCAAATAATTTGACTGGAGTAGTTGTGGAGCCATACCACATGGTCCCGGGTCTCGACAACAATGAAGGCTACAAAAACACACTAACAATATTGCTGGATAGGACCATTTCAATATTCCCCATGCATAATCCTACATATAAACATTGGGGAGGACAAAATTTGAGATGGAATAGTGTTAAAATTGGCAACTAGGGCCAAATTCCATGTGGGTCATCTTATTAATGGCAGTTGATATTTTTCTTGGATCCCTCTCATCGCGAGGTGTAGGATTGTTCTAAAGATCATCCGATTCTGATAAGTATTCATGGAGATATAAATTTATTTGTGTTATGGGACAATTTGTCAATGTTGGCCACCAACCAAATAAGCCCCACATGTGCTCAACATTTATTATAAATAGAGGTGCCTTGAAAGTCATTTGGACGCACACTTGGGATCTCTTCCTCTCTACTTGTCTTTGGGTTTTAGTGGGAGGAGAGATCCTAAGGGATTACATTGCCTTAATGGAGAAGCCTTAAATCAGCCTCTACGCAGTCCTAGGAGGAAACACCTCTACGCATTCTAGAAGGGTTCTATATGTTGTCTTAATGGAGATAAAATGCCCTAGCACAGTCCAATTTAGGAGCTCAAGTTGCTGTCCAAGCATGCCCTAATCAGTTGTCAAGGAAGGGCTAATGCTACCCTATACTCAATCCTAATGGGAGGTTCAATACTGCCCTAGCTGTAGTCCTAAAGAGGGTGGTTTAAGCCGCAATCCAAGAGAGGAGAAACTTGCCCTATACGTTGCCCTAACCTGCTCCTATATGCAGCCCTAGCCTGCCCTAACTCATTGTATAAAAGAATGCCCTAACAACAGTCTACAAGGGCTACTTAGCTGCAACAAGAAGGGAGTTGTTTAGAGGATCATCTATACACAACAAGGTAAGACCTTAACACTGTTTTTGGAAGGGCTTAGGACATCTCTTAGACGCAGCAACAAGGAGACTTAGCCGCAGTCTATAAATAGCCAAACACAGTCCAAAGATGATGACTGGATGCCCTAGCTGTAGCAAGAAGAGACAACTAGGTAATGTCACTTCAGGACAACATGGAGAGCTTAGTTCAGAGGACAAGTTACTGTGGAAGTGCGGATTAGTTTGAGGGCTGTTTGAGGGTGAAAATAGGTCCTGAACAGGGCTGTCTCAAGGATCAAGGAGCTGTGTGTAGGGCTGTTAAGACCAAGCCCAAATCAAGATAGTTTGGACTGCAAGTAAGGGGTTTTGAACTTTTGAAGTGAGTTGTAGATGACAACTATACTGTGATAGGCATTAGGCCTTATCACCTCAAACAAGAGACAACGTGGATAGGCTTGGGGCAGATCTGTGCACAGTATGTACAATAGCATAATGATGTGATAGGTGGCAACATGATGAAGGCATATGGTGCTGTATGGTGCAAACTTGGGACATCAATGAAGCTTGATGGAGCAAGCAAACGAGACAACAATATGGCAACCATGGAATGGCTATATCACTAACAGTGGGACAGTAGTATGGTACATGGGACAACAGTGGCAGCATGAGGTCCAACAATGTGATGATGAGTGCAGCATGGTGTAGCATGGTGAGGTGCAGCATGATGACGAGATGCAACACAATGATAGGTGAAGGAGTCACGTTGGAGAATCAATTGAAGTAGCATGTCTTCAACTAATCTCATGTAGAGATGATCTATTCTCTTATCTAGAAAGTCTAAGTATTGACTTCTGTTGTAAATGTACTATCTCTCTCTCTCTCTGCTGAATTATTGAAGACATATAAGAAGAATTAATCAAGGGTTTCCCCACATTGGGTTTTGTCCTTGGCTAGCGCCACATCTTGTGTCCTCTTGTCTTGGCTTGTCTTCTGTGATTTATGTTTATGTTCTATTTGCAGTTTACTTTAAAATTAACGCTGATATGATTGCTAATCTGGAAAAGATATTGAGCTAACTGTGAAAAGTGAATGGCCTCCCCTGTTCATGGATGAACTTTGCTGATGGGGTTTGTGCACGTGAGACCCTTCCCACATGGGAGAGGTTTTGGGATGATTGCATTCTGATAGAGATCAGGAAAGGTCAACTTGGGGCAGCCAAGCCAGTTGAGCAGGATGAGGATGTAGCACTGGTGGTAGGAGGCAAGAAAGGCAAAGGGAAGAAGCAGGCTTCCACAAGAAGTGGTGGGGGCAAAGGCAAAGGTAAAGGTAAACAGGGGAACACATAGAAGGACTATTCCAAGGTGAAGTGTTGGAATTGTCAAAAGATGGGACACTATGCAGTTGTGTGTCCAGAGAAGAAGAAGAAGAAGGGGAAGAACTAGGACGTGGCAGCTTCAACAAAGATTGAGGACTTTGCAGGTCGTTTTGACCGGGAGTTTGCATTCACTACGTGTGAGTCCTCTAGTGCGGGATCACCTGCCACATAGGTACAAAGGGAGCATGCTTTTCCCTTGATTAGCGGAGCATCTTCAGGAATTTAGTATGTGGACAGTGGGGCTTCATGTCACATGACAGGAGTCCGTGAGTACTTCTCAGAGTTTTCAGAGAGTGGCATTGATATTGAGGTAGTACTCGGTGATGACAGAGTTGTTAGAGCAGTCGGGGTGGGGACAGTGACATTTCAGAGGGAGTCCAAACCTACCTTGAAAGTGTTAGATGTTCTTTATGTGCTAGGGATGAGGAAGAACCTCATATTCGTCTCAGCTTTGGAGGACAGAGGTTATGAGGTGCTGTTCAGGGGAGGACAGGTGTTGATGTATCCCAGGGGCACTCCAGCTGATTCAGCTAGAGTGATAGGTGTACGCCATGCAAAGGTGTACAAGTTTGCATTCCAGCCCCTTTTGGCATTGAGCAGTAGTACCGACAACAGAGCTAGCAGTTCTGAGCTGTGTGAAATTTGGCACCGCAGGATGGGACATATGTATCATGGAGCCTTGAGGACATTGCGGGAGATCACTACAGGTGTGCCAGATTTCAGTACTGATCACTTTGATACTTGCAGAGGTTGTGCGATGGGCAAGTTTGCCAAATCCCCTTTTCCTAGCAGTGACAGCAGAGCGACTGGGATACTTGATTTGATTCATTTCGATGTGAGTGGTCGGATGTCTCATGTTTCCTTGAGTGGATATGAGTACTATGTTGTATGTGGTTGACTTGGTCATTACACTTGCAAAGAGACTCATAGAGCACTGTAAGAGAGATCTTGCGACGAAGTTTGAGATGAAGGACATCGGCTTGATGCATTACTTTTTGGGCTTGGCAGGAGGAGGGGCATTTCTTCCTGGGCCAGGGGAAGTATATTGTGGACATCCTTAGCAGATTCCATATGGAGGATTGTAGACCCGTGTCGACACCTATGATCACCAACTGGAAGAAGCTTCATGCTTCGGATTTCGAGTTGGTGGATCCCACATTGTACAGGCAGCTGATTGGTTCCTTGATGTATTTGGTCAACACTAGACCATATATTTGTTTTGCAGTCAACACGATGAGTCAGTTTATGTGTGAGCCTAGGAAGGTTCACTTGGTGGCTGCAAAACACATTTTGCAGTACTTGCAAGGGACAGTGGATTATGGTCTGGACTACAGGCAGGGAGATGGAGTGAGATTGGCAGGATACACTGATTCTGATTGAGCCGGTTGTGCTTCTGATAGGAAGAGCACTTCAAGGTGCTGTTTTGGGTTGGGTTCAGCAGTAGTGTCATGGTTCAGCTGGAAGCAGCAGTCAGTAGCACTGAGTTCAGCGGAAGCAGAGTATATGGCAGCCATTCTAGCTAGTTGTGAGGCTATCTGGCTTCGCAAGATGTTGTTTGGCTTATTTGGTCAGCCGTTGAGACCTTCAGTGATTTACCGTGATAATCAGATTTGCATTAAACTCACGGAGAATCCAGTGTTTCATGACAGGTCAAAGCATATCGGGATCAGATATCGTTTCATTAGAGACTATGTTCAGAAGGGAGTTGTGAAGCTTGAGTATATTTCCATTGCTGAGCAGGTTATAGATATTCTTACCAAAGCCTTACCATGGGGCAAGCATGTCTACTTCAGAGACAAGATGGGTGTGGTGAGGAACACCTTCCTCGGTAAGGGGAGTGTTGAAATTTGGTACCGAAGGACAGGTGGTTCTCTTAGGCTTTGATTTTTGGTCTAGAGAAAAGTGTCCAAATGAATTTAATTTTTTTCCTAAAGTGACTTTATAATTTTATAAAGTTAAATCTAATTTAAAAGTGACTTTAAGTGATAAAGTTACTAAGTCTAATTTTAAAGTGACTTTTATAAAGTCAATGAAAAATTAGAAAGAAAAAGTGACTTTGGAAATAAATGACTAAGTGGGTCTTTATTAAAGTGGGGTGAATTAAAAAATAAAAAGTGAGATTTAAATGAGCATTTATTCTCAGTCATTGATCTAAATCTATTTCAGCCATTGGATTTAGAGATCACCCAAAAGTCACTTGGAGTTATATTAAGGGAGGAAAAGGAGGAAAAGATCATTCGATTCAAATTCTTTCATGAGCAAATTGGGAGAAGGAGAGCAAGAGAGCAAGAGAGATTTCTGAGCAGGGAGGAGAAGTAGACAACAACTTGGCACACATTCCAAGGCAGCAGTGGAGCAGATTTGTACAGCTGATTCAACACACAATGAAACGCAGATTTTGGTACGATTTTCGAGGAGCGGTTTGCACAAAAATCGAGGAGCAGTTTGCTGGTTTTTCTGCACACAAAACGAAGGCCGTACATCATTTATTGCTGTCCTGTTTGCTGTAATTTCCAAATTGTTGTGAGGCACGGGAAATGAGATAAGTTGTATATTTGCTTGCTGATTTTTTGCTGAATATTTTTCACTGTAAAAAGGCAATTTTCAAAAATAAAGAAGATCTCTCAAACTGGTTTTCCCCAAGAGTTGTAGGGTGTTTTTCTAGGGTCACATTGACAAAAAATCTCATTGTTTAAATGTGTTTTAATGGCTGTTTATTACTGCTGATTTTTATTTCTGCAGGACCAATGTTCTCATTGTATATTAGGAGTGCTTAAGGCATATCTCATGAAGAGTATAATGGGAAAGTGAAAACAAGATAACACTAGTCGTACAAGAAATATGCTTAAGTAGATGAAAATCTCAAATGGGTAAAATGGATGAGAACTTGAGGGAGGGCATAGATTCAAAAGCGTTAGAACAATAACAACTAAGAAAAATGTGCTTAGTCTAGTGTCACCTAATAACTCTCCCAACATAAACCAGGAAAAAATGGTTTTCCATGGGGACACATTCCTAGGGGTATGGGGAAACAACCCTTGCACTCCCCATGCTCCCTAAACTAGGAGACAAGCCAAGACAAGAGGACACAAGATGTGGCGCTAGCCAAGGACAAAACCCAATGTGGGGAAACCCTTGATTAATTCTTCTTATATGTCTTCAATAATTCAGCAGAGAGAGAGAGAGATAGTAC
>Ga0115842_100978_pt1 | contig 11068 bp, 7 predicted proteins | sample InSIn2SAF170_2_FD_83856 | JGI IMG/M metagenome (GOLD analysis project Ga0115842, IMG submission 83856) | reverse complement strand
TTTGAGTTGAATCATCCTGATTCATTGATCGGGCAGCCAAGCTGTAGGGTAGTTTAACCTCAAAATGATTAGCGTTTAGGTTAACAATAATCGGTGTCGCTATTATTTTCTGATTCACATCATCTGCACTTAGGATTTCTGGCAGCTGCTCCAGTTGAGGATCAACAATATTGAGAGGAGACTGATTGAGAAATTTATTGTCATTATAATGAAGAGTTTCCGGAATAATCACTGATGCCTGCATCAAACTGTGCAACTGCAAAATAGCAGTATGACTCAGCATTTGCTTGTTCATCATGAAGCGCAGATTGGTGTTGATTTCGCTCTTGCTATTATTATCAGAGCCTGAAAGAATAATAAAGAGTTCTTTGGTAATTGCAAAAAAGCTGCCTTCATGTTTTAACACACCATAAGACAGAATATCATCTAGATTGCGGCTGATACTAAAATCCAACGATAGATTTATAAGTGCCTGCTGATCTGCACTGAGACGATCACCCAGCAGTTCATACAGATTCTGCTGGAGCACTTCCGGTGAATGCTGCGGAATAATTGATAACCAGGAAGAGCGAAGCCAGCAGCGATTATCATGACCAGATATTGATACATGCTTGTGGTCTGCAGAAGCAGCTAGACAAGCATCAGGTAGCTCGATCATACGAGCAAAGCGCAAAGGGCCACTCTGGATTAATTCTATACTTCGAGCGAGAGATTGACCCAGTTGATTCAATCGACTGCCAGCAGAAGGATCTGGTTTATTAATAGTTGGTGCTTGTCCAACTTTGGAGATAGGCGGATCGGCAACTGCTATATTGTTTAAAGATGTGGTATCAGCATCACGGTTTGATGAGATCTCTGAAGTGGAGACAGAAAAAGCGCTGACCAATACATTGACATTATTATACATGACTTTTAATCCAATTATTTTTTTAGAAGTAATCTAATCCCAAAAGCGGGTAGTGGCATAATTATCTGCAATAAAAATTTGCAAGTCAATATAGCATCATGTAGGAATAACATGAAGTCTATTTTTTAACCGACCTCAAATTAGTGCAGGCTATAGCCTCAATGATACCCATATGACATCTTAATTCTTTAATACGATGGCAGACTTTTGCTTTGGGATGATCAAAGTGATAACTTGAATTTATTGCAGGCGAATTAAGCTTAAATTTAAACTGGAATTGCAATCGCAACTCTTGCAGAAAATCAGGCAAAAAGGTACTGATCTGAAGTGAACTTTACGCTTTACCATATATCCTTGTAGGCGAGCAGCAGAAAGTAGAGAGAAAATGGTCAAAAAGCGCAATTTACATATTGCAAATGAGCAGTTGGCTATTTGAGAAAATCCACCAGCTGACTCACACTCTTGATTCTTTTACGACAATAAATCAGGGAGTATCGTACGTCATAAAAATGAGTCATGGCAGTCTTTACTTTAGCCTGTTGCTGCTGCCTGGTCTGGGCATAGAGTCGATCATAGGCCAAAGCTCTCACAGAGCTTCTCATAATCAATTCGTGCCGCTGTAATTTAACCTGGTCGATCTGACGCTGAATGAGTGTGAGAACCTGTGACATCTCCAACTGACCTAATTCCGGGTCAGCCGCTACATGTTCCGAATACAACTCAAGAACTGTAAAAATATCCCCCTGTTGGCGGGCACCCAGCAAGCGCGCCATCAAGCCAGCTTTCTCCTGGGCGAGTTCTGGATCAGGTTCGCGATCCGGGTGGACAGCCTGTGCAGTTTTGCGAAAGAGAATCGTAAACCAGCGAGCATTCAAAAAGTCATCTTCATCATCGAGATTACATACTATTGACCCAGCCTGATCTGAGGAGTCCTGATCAGATGGTTCCTGCGTGGTGGAAGCTAATACCTCATCAGCCTCCTGATCCATATCTGCAAGCAACTGGTTCATATTTGTGACTGTTTCAGGATCTGCAGCGTTACGAATAATTTGGCACAATGAACCTTTGACCCGTTCTCTTAATGAGTCAGCCAAGGCAGAATCTAACCGCGAGACATTACTGATTAAAGAGTCCAGCCAATTCAAAAGAGCTTGCCTTGAATCATCTGTTAAGGATGGCTTCGGTAAAAATTGAATCAGGTGCTCAATCAATTCACAGCTTGGTCCTAATAGTATCGCCCGTTCTTTGGGCAAAACCTCATCACAGTAATATTGAACAACTCTTTCAAATTCCCTTTCAAACTTCACCTGGCTTTTTTTAGCTCTTTTAAGTTTTTTACACGCCCTACGGAAACCATAATCAAAAGATTGCTTTGTTACCGGTATTTCAGATTGTGGTGTCCTTTGTAAAGCTGTGCGCTCTTGCTCTGAGATCATCTTAACTCCAATGATTCGAACTTTTTATGTGGGTATTGATAAGGTGGAGCCACCCAAATTAACAATAAAGCTGGGACAGATTAAAAAAGTGCGCATTCAATAATGCTTAAATCCTCAAGACTTTGGTATGATCCGTCAATTCACATTTTTTAAAATTTCTAAATCTTTCTGTATTGTTTTAATTTCATCGTTAGATGAAAGATTTTCAAGCTGGCTACTCAGATTAGTCGATTGACGCTCATAATCAGCCAAATCTTTTTCTGCTTGACTCAGTTTTCTGGAAGCTCGATCATAGGCTTTAGTATTACGGGCATTACGGCGCTCAGCCTTTGCCTCATTTATTTTGTGCTCTGCAACTGCTTTTAAGCTGTTTTTTTCGCTTAAGCGATTCGTTAAAATTCGGATATTAGTACCACTACCACTTTGTTTGCGGCTAATGGCAGCTGTTAATTGCGATTCTAAAAAAGTAAGACCTTGCTCAAGGTTGAATTGTCGATGGCGATCAAGCACTTCCTGTGCCTTTGCTGGCAATATCCTGCTCTTTTTCTCAGGCAATTCAACAGGTGCTCTATCGCTTAATAAACGAGAGTTGGTATAGGATATGTTTTTTGCGGCAGGCTCATCTTCTACTTTAAGTATTCCCATACTGACAAGTTGTTCATCAGTGTAAAAATTCTCGCCTAAATACTCAAAATTTTCCACTGCATCAGCCGGAAAAGTACCTAAAGAATCAGCTCGTGAACGAGAAGATTTTGGTTCATCATAAAATGTTTTACCTCGTTTGACTTCTGGTGCAGGGGGGCATTGTGGTACCAGTACAGGTTGTTCAGCCAGGGTTGCCCTGCGCTGTAAGCCGTTTCGGGCAAAAATTGCTGGGGCCGTTGATGGCACATCCATTCTCCGGATCGTATGATCGATAAAACCACCAAGGGCTTGTGAGCGATATTTAAAAGTATGCAGATCAAGATTGATTGTTTCAGAATCCTTGATTATCAGTACTTTTTCTTTATGACAGCGATCATAGCCGGTCGACATGTATTTAATTTCAACACGAGGATCAGAATTCAGTTTTTTAGAAACTTTAACAGTATCACAGTTATATTCTTTAATTTTATTCGAGTTAAGCAAGACTCTTTCAACAGCAACACCTCTGAGATTTTGACGAGTCAAAGGGTCTCTGAAAATGTGAAGAAGCTCTAAAGGTTGCGTGGAATGTGTTAAATTATTCACTTTAATTTTTAAATCCTGCCAGATATTTGGATCTTTGGAATCTGGTAAGACCGTTTGAGACAGACATTGGCCATGTCCCCCCTGGCCTTTAATTAATTGCAAGGCTGAGTCCCAGCTGCTACCCACTTGAGAAGTAATACGATCTGCAGGCATAAATAAATCCTTTTCCATTGGCATTTTTTGATTATTAATCTGTCTGTTGCAGATACTGTTATGGCCATGAAAAACCAACCAGCATTTTTTAGATTTTTTTCAGTTACTTGGGCTTTAATTCCATTTTACTGAAAAGTTTAACATCTCATTTCCCAATACAGAAACTACTGAAGATATGTCCTAAAAGGTCATCTGAACTGACGGCACCCGTGATTTCACCTAAAGAGCGGTGGGCTAATTTTAAATCTTCAGCAAATAATTCGCCAGAGCCTGTTACCAGCAATTGCTGGTAACCCTGCTCACAGTATGTATAAGCCGCTTCCAAGGCTGCTATGTGCCGTTGACGGGCGGTAAACTGACTTTCGTCAGCTCGCCCTCCAAGCTGTTCAATCACGATATTTTCCAGGGCCTTTAAGCCCTGCCCTGTTCTGGCTGACATCAAAATCTGATGTGCTTTTAAATCTCCTTGAAGTTTACTGATCTGCTCGGGATTCAAAATATCGATTTTATTGACGATGATCGTTAAACGATCATAAGAAATCTGGAGTTGATCCAAAAGTGCACTTTTAATATGTAAATCCGGCAATAAATCAAGGGCATCAATAAGGAAAAAAATATGCTGGCTTTGCTGGGCGGTTATGTTTGCTCTGCGAATGCCTTCTTGCTCGACTGGATTATCAGTTTCACGCAAGCCAGCAGTATCAGCAATATTAAGTGGATAACCGGCAAGCGTAATATCACAGCGCAAGACGTCGCGAGTTGTACCTGCAATATCTGTAACAATAGCTGTCTCTTCACCACTTAATAAATTCAAAAGACTTGATTTACCAGCATTGGGGGCACCAAGGATGGCAACGCTCAAGCCATCTCTCAAGGCAACACCTTGTCTTGACGCTGCCAGCATTTGATTCATCTGCGTCAGGTAAGCCTCAATTTTTTGGCGAAGAGCGATATCCTGGAGAAAATCTATTTCTTCTTCAGGAAAATCCATGGCAGCTTCGACATAGATTCTAATATGCAAAAGAGATTCCGCCAAGGCTTGTACCCTTTTGGAAAATTCGCCCTGCAAAGAAGCCATGGCACAATGTGCAGCCTGCTCAGATTGCGCATCGATTAAATCAGCGATTGCTTCCGCTTGAGCAAGATCAATTTTGTCGTTCAAAAATGCTCGAAGGCTGAATTCTCCAGGATTCGCCCGACGGGCACCTAACTCGCAACAGCGCTTGATGATCCGCTGGACCACATAAGGTCCACCATGACCTTGAATTTCGACTACATCTTCGCCAGTAAAGGAATTTGGGCCTGGAAAAAAGATAAGGATACCCTGATCAATACATTGTCCATAAGAATCATAAAAAGATTTAAACAGGGCATATCTTGGCTTGAAAGCTGGTAGCTCTGTGTTTGGATCAGATGGCTGCAAAAGACATAAAACTTTGCCGATTTCCTGAGCCTTTGGCCCAGAAATTCTGACGATCGCTACTCCCCCTCTTCCCGGGGCTGTCGCTTGAGCAACGATTGTTTCGGCATTCAGCATGTACTACCTCTTTTGAGCCACCTGACGAGTAATATAACTCTGTTGAGCAATTGATAAAATATTATTGGTTACCCAATAAAGCACCAGACCAGCCGGAAAGAACAAGAATAAGAATGTCATTGCAATAGGCATAAATTTCATGACTTTTGCTTGCATAGGATCTGGCGGTTCCGGATTAAGCTTTTGTTGAAACCACATTGTCACACCCATAAGCAAAGGTAGAATGAAGTATGGATCCATTAAAGAAAGATCTTCAATCCATAAAATAAATGGTGCCTGTCTGAGCTCAACACTTTCAAGTAATGCCCAATAGAGCGCCAGGAAAATAGGCATCTGTAAAAGCATAGGCAAGCAGCCGCCAAGTGGATTTACTCCATCTTTCTGATAGAGCTTCATCATTTCCTGTGACATTTTTTGCCGATCATCACCAAATTTTTTCTTGAGCTCAACCATCTTGGGTTGCATATCCCTCATTTTCGCCATAGATCTGTAGCCTTTGGCTGACAATGGGAATAAAAAGACTTTAATTAAAACCGTGAGCAGAATAATTGAAAAACCATAGTTACCTATGATTGAGTAAATATAACTCAGCGTGAACATCAAAATATCAGAGATAAAAAACAAGGGGCCGTAATCAACTGATAAGTTCAAACCAGGAGCTGCAGCTTTTAGATTCTCTTGAATTTTAGGACCTATATAGAGTGACTGCGTGCTGGTAACAGTTTCACCAGGCTTCACGTTAATCTGAGGTAATACAGCATCTACGACATATTCTCGCCCACCAGGCAATGCCATGTTTTCGTTGTAAGTCGCTCTGTATAAATTAGTTTGTTCTTCACCCGGTGTCCAGGCCGCCACAAAGTAATGCTGTAAAATACCAATCCAGCCACCTGTCATAGATTTGCTTAAATAGGCAGACTGCGAACCTGATTCTTCCAGATCCTCAAATTTAATTTTGGTAAAATTGTCTTCAGCGTCCCAATAAGCGACTCCAAGGAATATTGGCAAACCGAAACCGCCACCTTTGGATGGGTCTTCAAAAGCAGTACGTCTTAGACGGCCATAAGGACGGCCTAACCAGGATGAATCACTACCATTTTTTATTTCATACTCAACTTGAACCTGATAAGAGTCCTTAGTAAAAATATATCTCTTTTCAAAAGAAATACCTGCATCATTGGTATATTCCAGCGGCACGATTAAAGACTTGCCTTTAATTTTATAAGATCCCTGGCCAGCAGTAAAAACCGGTCTGCCCTGCTCTGCTGATGCATCAAGATCGATAGAGCTTGTTCCAATAATACCGCTTTCTGCAATGTACTTTGCATTCTGGTTTGAAACCAGCATTACAAATGGGTCATTTTGATGTTCAACAGTGCGAGGATATTTTTTCAGAGCAAGATGAACTAAATCACCACCTTTTAAATCAATCTGAATATCAAACAGATCAGTTTGAACATTGAGTAAATTTGATGATGGCTCAGTGGATACCTTTAAAGATTCGGCTTCGGTGGGTACATTGCCCTGCGGTGCAAGACCAGTATTAATAGTTTCTTTCTGTTGAGGCTTAAGAGCATCATTACCGTCAACCTGAATATTTTGCAAACTATTTTCAGCAGTTACATCGACTTTTTGTCCATAGTCCTGGTTCCACTGGAATATTATATTCCAACCCAAAACAACTACCGCGACGATTAACAGTGTACGGAACCAATCCATAATATCCTCATCTTTGGCTACATCCTTTCTTTCGCTGAGCTTGGCGAGAAGAATAACGATCTAATTTTTGAAAAATTTGCTGGACACTCTTGGTTATAGAATCTTCGGTCAAAGAACAAGAATACAAAAGCTGGGGATCAATCTTTTGCTTAAGAGCCACCACTACATCACATGCAACTGGTAAATTCCAGTTTCGAAATGCTTCTCGCACCAGTCTTTTTAGTCGATTTCGATGAACTGCTTTTTTCAACAATTTCTTTGGCACTACCAGACCTAGACGAGAGTAACTGCAGGTACAGGAATCATGAGTGCGGGCGATAAGCTGTAAGCTATCCTGGCGGATACGATGATGTCCAGCTTTAAAAACCAAGCCAAACTCTTCGCTTTTATGCAGTCTTTTCTCTGGTGGAAATGTCCAATCTTTTGAAGGGAATTGAAAGCTCTCTAAGCTTCCTGAAGAGCTTTTGCAGTCAGATCTAGAATCTGTTTCAGAGATACTTTTAAGATTCTCAGTTGTACTGAATATTTTTGAAGTGCAGGAAACATTTTTCTTGTTCACAACCTACACCTACACTTAATCTTGGATTCTATATCCTGTGGATAACTTTCAGAGATATGACTGAGATCAAAAATCTATGCTGAAAGGACTTTACGGCCTTTAGCTCTACGACGAGATAATACAGCACGACCATTTTTAGTTGCCATACGGGCACGGAAACCGTGGCTGCGCTTGCGCTTTAGATTACTAGGTTGAAAAGTTCTTTTCATATCAAACACTTCCGTTAATCGGTTATAGATAACAACTGTGGATCTGAAGTTATCCACAGCTTTAGCTCAAAAAATACAAATTTCGAATCTGTCAACCCCGTAGCTATCATAATTCTGGAAAATATTAAAAAACATTTCAGAGAATGACAAGAAATCAAAAGGCTATCAGCTTAGCAGCCCTTCAAAGAGGTTCGAGACGGAAAGTATACCGGATTAGTATAAAAAAAAAAGTCTTTTATGGAATTAATCTTATAATTTCGCAAAGAATTTACATAAGTAAATGATTTTTAAGAAAAAAATATTAACTATTTTAAATTTTTCTGCCGCAGGTCATTGTCTGACATGTGGATAAGTCTGGCTGTTATCCACATGGCCATCTTCAGTTTTTTCTCAAATAGTAAATCATCGAAAGATTTAAGTTCTTCAAAGTAAGCTATGCGAAATTTGCATAACGAAAAATTAATAAGATTTAAAATTTAATCTACGACATAATAAAAATAGAAGTATTTATATAAATAAGATATTTGTTATTGTTATTAGTGTGGATAAATATTGTGGATAAGTCATATTTATACATTAAATTCAATATCTTATGTTGTTATTAAACTAGTGGGTAAAACCCCCTCGACTTGTCCACAGCTTGTGGACGACTGTGGATAAAAATGAGTGTAAAGTTATCCACAGGTTGTAAGGGTTATTTACACACAAGGTTGTACATCTGGTTATCAACAGGTTATACATCTGGTTCTTTGGTTAAAAAATAACCTGATTCACTTGTTTTTTTTCTTATAGCTGTGGATAAGTTTACTGAAAGCTTGTAGAATTTCTTTTCCATTAGGATCAAAAACATTTTTCCGCTTTTTTTAAAATTCAATTTCAGTCATTTTTTGTTATTAATCACTTTGTAGGTACCTGCGTGAGCCAGATTTGGTCTAAATGTGTAGAAAAATTGGAAGCAGAATTGCCTTCTCAGCAGTTCAATATGTGGATTCGTCCCCTGCAGGCAGAACAATCCGGGTCCAGTATCATTCTCTTTGCACCAAATCGTTTTGTACGTGACTGGGTTAATGAAAAGTTTGTTGATCGAATTCTTGATGTTGTGCGTGAGCTTGAGCCTGAAGTTCGGTATGAGCTTCAGGTCAATATTGGTACTGCAAATTCAGCGCCACCTGTACAATCAAATCTGAAAGAATCCGTTTCCTTGTCTGTAAGGGGGTCCCAGGTAACTTCAGTGAGAGCGATGAATCAGCAAAGTTCTACGCAATCAGACAGGGCTCCACCGGATGTAGAAGGGCGTATACAGCATAAATCAAGTTTGAATCCAAGCTTTACTTTTAGTAGTTTTGTCGAGGGTAAATCCAACCAGTTGGCTCGGGCTGCCGCTTCACAGGTAGCTACTAATCCAGGTGGCTCATATAATCCATTATTTATATATGGTGGTGTGGGCCTTGGTAAAACCCACCTTATGCATGCTGTTGGCAATCATTTACTTGAAAAAAATGCATCAGCAAAAATTGTTTATCTGCATAGTGAAAGATTTGTGGCTGACATGGTAAAAGCCCTGCAGATTAATGCTATTAATGAATTTAAGAGATATTATCGATCGGTTTCTGCTTTATTGATTGATGACATCCAGTTTTTTGCTGGCAAAGAGCGCTCTCAAGAGGAGTTTTTCCATACATTTAATGCCTTATTAGAAGGCGGTCAACAAATGATCTTAACCAGCGACCGCTATCCTAAAGAAATATCTGGCGTTGAAGAGCGTTTAAAAAGCCGCTTTGGATGGGGGTTAACTGTTGCGATTGAGCCCCCTGAACTAGAGACACGGGTCGCGATTTTAATGAAAAAGGCAGAGGAAAGCAGGGTTGATCTTCCTCATGATGTGGCCTTTTTTGTTGCCCAAAAAATACGTTCAAATGTCAGGGAGCTTGAAGGTGCACTCAAGCGCGTTGTTGCCAATTCTCACTTTACCGGCAAGCCAATTACTATTGATTTCGTGAAAGAAACCTTGAAAGATTTATTGGCAGTCCAGGATCGTCAAGTCAGTGTAGAAAATATTCAAAAAGTTGTCGCAGAATACTATAAAATAAAAGTTTCCGATTTGCACTCAAAACGTCGTACCAGATCTGTTGCGCGACCCCGGCAAGTGGCAATGGCTATAGCTAAAGAATTGACCAGCCATAGTCTGCCTGAAATTGGTGATGCCTTTGGTGGTCGTGATCATACAACTGTGCTACATGCTTGCCGTAAAGTTGATGAATTAAGTCAGAGCGATCCTGATATTTCTGAAGACTATTCAAATCTGATGAGATTATTGACCAACTAAATTACTCTTCATGGAAGAGATTTCCTCATTCATTTACTAGGAGGCGGGGTTGCCATGCGATTTGCGGTACAACAGAATGCGATATTACGGGTATTACAGCAGGTAGTGAATGCTGTAGAGCGCAAACAGGTTATGCAGATTCTTGGTAATCTACTTTTTGATGTTCAGGGTAATTGTCTTACTTTAACTGGAGGCGACGGTGAAATTGAAGTTTCCACTCAATTAACACTGGATATGGTGTATGAAGAGGGGAAAACCACTCTGCCTGCACGAAAGTTATTTGATGTTGTGAAATCTTTACCTGACAACGCTGTTATGGAATTTGTAAAAGAAACAAGCCATTGTCAGATTTTAGCAGGATCAAGCCGTTTTGCACTTGCTACTCGAGACGCTGCAGATTATCCAAAACTACAAGACTTGAATGCCCCTCACCTGGTGACATTTGAGAGCCAAAAGAAGCTCAAGAGGATGCTTGAGAGAACTTCCTTCTCTATGGGTGTGCAGGATGTAAGAACCTTCCTTAACGGCCTTCTGTTGGAATTTGAAGAAGGTACAGCAGTTGCTGTAGCAACTGATGGCCATAGGCTTTCTCTGAACCGGCAAGATGTCATTGGCTTGGCGGCTGAATTAAAACAGCAAGTTATTTTGCCCCGCAAGGCTGTATCTGAACTTATTCGTTTACTTGGTGATGGTGATTTGCCAGCAGTTATGCGCTTTGGTGAAAGTCACCTTATTGTTGAAGTTGCGGATTTAACTTTTACAACGAAATTAATCAATGCCCGATTCCCTGATTATCAAAAAGTTATTCCTAAAAATCTTGAAACTTCCTGCGTTATTCAAGTAGATTTTTTAAAACAAGCATTAGCTCGTTCAGCAATTATGTCTAATGATCGTTATAAAGGTGTCCGTTTTGCGCTTGAACAAAGCAAACTGACCTTGCTGGCTCGCAATCAGGAGCAAGAAGAATCTCGATCAACAAACTTTTCATTAAC
>Ga0115842_100976_pt1 | contig 11088 bp, 6 predicted proteins | sample InSIn2SAF170_2_FD_83856 | JGI IMG/M metagenome (GOLD analysis project Ga0115842, IMG submission 83856) | reverse complement strand
TCCATGAACTCCGATCACCTGAACCGTGTATGCATACAGGCACAGTCAGGCGATGTAGCAAGTTGATTTTTCGGCAGGCTATGTCAACAAACACTCCAGACACTGCGCACTATCAACTGCAATTCTATGTACCAAAACCTGACACAAACAAAGTCCTTGCCGCAGTCCATGCAAAAGGCGCTGGTAGATACCCTGGCGGACTATACGGTGAATGCGCATTCATTTATCCTGGTACTGGGACATTTCGACCACTAGAAAACGCCAACCCAGCAATTGGCAAGGTTGGTGAAGCTGAGCAGGTTGAGGAGAATAAGGTTGAAGTGCTGTGTGTTGGCAGGGAGTGTATGCTGAGTGCAGTCAAGGCTCTGAAGGAAGCTCATCCGTATGAACAGGTAGCTTACTTTGTATTTAAAGCCGAGGTCGTGGAGTAGCGGGCCATACCTGATCACAGCAACGACAATCTCTACAATAAGTGATCTACCATAACCATAGAGCACATATGAACGAGATGCTCTACTGAAATCTCATATATAGGGTTTGGGGTTAGAGGTTAACCAATTGCGGCTTAACCTTATTCTCCATTAGCCAGGCTATTCTCAGTCTGAAACAGCTCAATATCGGACTCTTGATCAACATAACGATATCTATAAATTAACAGCATCAATAGCACAAGCATTAACTGCAGAATCTGAAAGACCGAAGCAATCGTACAAAACATACCGCCACAAATTCTCGCCCTTTTGAGTACCATACACGAATACCAGCCAACAAAGTGATGATAAATTGATCACCATTTGGAAAGTGAAAACTTTTCTTCATTTGAGCTTCCATCATGTTTGGCTATCGGAACTCTAGCAACTTCATCTTTCGCCATTATTCTTATCCTCAAAGTCCGATAGATCACTCTCTTCACTCGAGTCGTGTATGCAGTCAGCAAGGCCTGTCTGGAATCTGCATAGTAGCCTATTTTTCCGACAGTTAGCATTTATATCTTTCAGCATACAGCCTCCACAATCAAGAGCATACAGTTCATTAACCAAGATGCCTTCATCAGACCTAAAGTCAGAGCCTTTGAAGTCTCTAACGAGTCCCCCTACCATGGCCTACTCAAATTGCCAAACCCGCATCATCGACTTGCAGTCCCTTAATCTACCCTCCGCTCGAGACACTCCAGACTCGACCTTCTGTCAAATCTACAACGAATATATCACTGCTAACAAATCACCTGACTCTCCACATTATGATAATGCTCGCCAATTATCTTCAGCAGTATTAAGTCTACAAACTGGTATCGCACCACCAGTAGCCTTCCCGACGGAAACAGTCTACGGTCTTGGCGCTGATGCTACAAACTCCGCATCAATAGCCGGTATCTTCGCTGCGAAAGGTCGACCAAGTGACAATCCACTAATTGTGCACGTCAGTTCAATAGACCATCTAGAGCGTTGTCTTGGTGGCACTCCATCTCAAAGCGCCATCCCTCAAATCTATCACGACCTGATCCGCGAATTCTGGCCCGGACCACTCACAATCCTAATCCCTGTCCCACAAAAAGGTCAGGGTGTAAACTTCGCAACGAACGTCCATCCAGGTCAAGACACAATCGGCTTCCGCATCCCCAGCTCCCCCTACGCACGCTTTCTCCTCGCCGTAACTGATCGTCCAATCGCAGGTCCCAGTGCTAACAGCAGCGGTAAACCAAGTCCCACAACCGCAAAACACGTTCTAGACGATCTACAAGGCAAAATCAATTTCATCCTCGACGGCGGCAGTTGTGACGTCGGCGTTGAAAGTACTGTAATAGATGGTCTCGGACCAACCCCTTTAATTCTCCGTCCAGGTGGCCTATCCAAACTCGACTTGAAACAATGGGGTCAGAAGGACGGAAATATCTGGGCCACTGTCGAGAACGGATGGGAAGTCAAAAAGTGCACTAAGAGGAAGCGAAACGATGAAGTTACCAGACCAGTAAATGGGAGTCCAAAGCCCGCCCTACAAAACGGCATCATCAGCAGAAATGGAACCACCACAACCACTGATGTCACATCCGTATCGCACAAACAAGACCACGACAACGAAAATGCTTCCTCTCCTGAATTCGAATCCGGACCCGAGCTCGAACCTGACTACGAATCCGATGCCGATTTCAACGCAGCACCACGAGCACCAGGCATGAAATACAAACACTACGCCCCAAAAGGACGCATGATCCTCTTCGACTCCATTACCACCTCTTCGAACTCAACCTCCCACCACCAGCTACAGCTACAGCAGCAATTACAAACCACACTGACTCATCACCTTCACTCGCACATCCGCTCGCATTCAAACTCTCAGTTCAAATCTCAAGCACAAAACCAGAATCACACAGGAACAATAGCGTTCCTAACAACAACATCCTGGCCCCCTTACGCGGGTCTAAAACCCTGGCTAACAGAGACACTCTTCCCTTCACCGGACTGGAGACTCGAATCCATCTCCAGCACCGCAACCACTGCCGCTGTTGATTCAGCCATAAACACGACAGAACCAGCATGTCTCACACTCATCCATCAAAACGGATCCACATCTAATTCTCAATCTCCATCTACAGCAAGCCCAGAGGGAACAATATTGAAGATATACACCCTCCCCCTCGGCACAGACGCACGCACCATTTCTCGAAATTTATTCGCTGGATTGCGCATGTGCGATGATTGGGGCTGTGATGTGATTTTTGCTGAGGCTCCCACCACCACTATCACCACCACCACTACTACTACCTCGCTAGATAGAAATGGAAGTATGGATGGAAATGTGGGACAAGAGGGAGAAGAGTTTGAGACTGTACTTGAGAGGATGAGAAAGGCTGCTAGTGAGGTTGTACATCTACAATTACCATAAATACATGTACATTTACCATGAATACGCAAGTAGGTATATAAATTGTGAAGTGCTTTTAATCTTCTCCAAGCTTTCTGCTTGTATCACGACTAGCTACATAGCTACCGTAATGCTAAGTACTTTTCTCAGCGCTCGTTAACTGCTTTTGTTACGGATGTATGTACTAATGACTTCTATTACTACATCCTTAAGTAATAGGTTGCTTACTTGCATTGCGTCAGCCACGGTCCTTGGGCGAAATGTGCTGTTCGAAGAAACACGTTGAGCAACGGGGCCATACGTACGTAGCAATGTTTACTCATCAGCCTGCCAGTTAGTCTTTCAGAACATGGTCCCATAACTAAGTGCCGTGACGAAGTTCTCCGTGAGCATAGAAGTCGTCGGTGTTTACTGAATAGATGTTATGATTGGGTCTCAGAGGCGGAAAAGAAGTTCTGCTTCTATGTTTTCGTATGCTATGCTATTCTACTCTACTCTACTCCGCGTCTATTCCGGCCACCACATCTTCCCCTTCTCCTTCACAACCTTCTTCCTCGCCTTCTCCTTCCTCTCCTTCCCGCTAGTCTTATACTTATGCCCCTCCTTCCGACTCATCAACCCCTTTTCCCGTGTCCCTTTCCCCCCCTCCCAAAATCCCGTCGTGTTCACCTTTCTCACCACACTCCTCCCACACATCCGGCAAGTATCAGGATGATATCGCTGTTCCCGACTGCACCAGCCGCAAATCATGCGTTCTGCATGTTCGTTGGGATGAGCTTGGTCTTTACCTAGTGTTGCCACTCCGAGATCGTGGCATTTGTCGCAGGGGTAGATGCGGTTGCAGCAGCTGAAGCGGAACCAGCGGTAGGATTTGCTGTAGTGGGGACATTTGCCGTTGTTGGGGAGGGGGGTGCCGGAGGTTAGGCCGAGGTTTTCTTTTGGTTTTCGGACGCGGAGAGGAAGAGAATTTGTTGAGGTGGCTGTGGAGACTCGTAGGAATTTTATTTCGGGGATTTTGAAGGTCATTTTGCTGTGGCAGGTGCGGCAGACGGTGAGGGTTGTGTCGCCGCGGGTGGCGGTGATGCCTGGTGGTGAGGGAAACAGTGTGGAGCATTCGGAGCAGGTTGGTTGGAAGATTGATGGGAGCATGTCGGTTATGGTGCAGTTTTCGAGCTCGAGATGACCTGCTTTTGAGGAGTTTTGATGCATCATCTCTGATCGGTATGTAATTGAGAAGGTTGCTGTACATTTGCTGCAGACTTCTGTGCGATGGACGTTAGATACTGTATCGCTTGGCTTGATGTTTTTAATGTCTGCTTGCTCCTTACACCGGTCACATTTGACTGATATAGATAGACTGTTGATCTGTAATACGCCAACACCAATGAGTTCAAGTCCAGGAAAAGATACCGTGATGCCTTTTTCTATAGCTGGTGTTGAAGTAACAGGGAGTGAGGCACCACCTATCGTACTTGCCACATCGGAGTCGGACTCTCCCTCGATATCATACTCTGAAGATTCCGACTCGCTCTCTTCATCATGTCGGATCTGAGTGTCCCACTCAGGGGGTCGAGCGATGTATTTGATATGCGGTCGTGAAGGGTCCCGCACCTCGCCCAATCGATCTTGATCCTTTGCCTGTGGTTGCTTGGATACACCCTCATCGGCCTCATCGTCAGTGGCAATTGGCGTTTTCGGCTTGGGGTTGGGGTTTATTGCCATCTTCCCTAAGTTCTGAGTAAGATGATTAATATGCGCCATGAGTGTGAGGGAGTTGTTCTGCACCACCCTCTTCTCGAAGGCGACCTCGATGAGCTCTGCATCACGACCTTCAACACCTTTGAGTATGATTGTCGGTGGTTCCAGTGGGTATACTTCAGGCACAATTAGGGCAGCCTCCCGCACTGATCGCAATGAAACTGGAATGTTTGCAGAAGCTGGCACCTGTAATGGTACATTGAACGCAACACCATCATCAGCTTTGGAGAAGACTTCAGATCGCCCAAGACGTGCTTCAAGTTGTCGTATCTCTGCATCTCTCCTTATCTTCGCCTCCTTCAACTGACCCTCGTTGTACCTACTGAAAACAGGAACAAATGGAGCAAAATCGGCTGGCTTTTCGACCACTGCTTGATGAGGTAGTGCTTCCTTGCGAGCATTTGCCACAATCTTCACTGTTGGAGCTTTCGTTGATGTGAGCAGCCTCTCCAGATTCTTATCCAGTTCGTTCAATAGCGCAAGTAAGCTCCTGCCTGACAATTGATCAACCAGTGAGTCGAAGCCTTTCTCTACGTTGATCTGAAAACCCCTAACCATCTCAGGATTCTGCACGGAGAGCGTCGGCCTGCCATGCTGAGGATAGTCTAGTGGGACCGACAAGACACAATGCAGTCCGGACTCTAGCTCAAAAGGAAAATCTGGATCTGTAGGGCTTAGCCTAAATTTCAGAGTTGTGACTTTTTCCAGGTCAGCGCGGAATGGGGAAAATCGTCGAACAACTTGGTTGATCTGATACTCGCGAGGATCTTCCAGTTCCCGTGACGAGACAGGTTTCGTAACCACTTTGTCAGCAGGGACCTGTCCTCGAGTTTGAGGCGGTGAAGCGACGGATGTTTGGGCACTGTCATTAGTGTGGCTTGCCACATGCAAATCATGGCCTAAGTCAGGCAAGGACGAGATCTGTGAGGACTCGACATGCTGATAACGGCAATTATCGCCAGCTCTACACCCTGTCAAGCAAGATTAGCACGTGCTACGAATAAAGGTCCAGATGATCCAGGCAGTGGGGGAACGGACCAGACCGAGGGGCCGACCCATAGAAAGGGATACAACCATGGTTCGATCCTTTCTTTCCGTAGCCACCTCACACCACATGCAAAAGACTTGTCAATAGTCGAGACAGAAGAAACGTTGTAATGTAAAGACCACGTACCTTTCTTGGATGCAAAGAATCGGCAAGCCTCCTGTGACTTGCTTTTGGGATTTCGCGCTGGTCGATGAGAGCGAGTAGCAGTCCCATGAGGTTGGTTACTGTTGCCTGACAACACATCATTGTCAGCGTTTGTGTAGGGTCATATGACCATGTACATGGTAGCGAGTCAATCAGATCTTGTAGATCATTGCAGGCGGCAAGATGTAACAGAAGCAATTAAGGCCCGTGTAAGCCAACCAACGACCATGCTATCATGGGTAAGACGGCGGTTCCCAGATACATGATGAGCAGATGATTGTGTTGGCAGACGCATCACGGAGGACTAGTAGAACGTCTAGCGGTCTTTCAACGATGATTATTGAAACAATGTTTAACATGTGGTGGAAGCAATAGTTACTTACCGCCATGTGATTGTTGATCTTTCGAATTGTTGGCAAGAATTGCGCCTGCTGCGCCATCACCATTCGATGAGTTGTCCATCGGGTAAAAACGCGTTTCCTTTTGTGGTAGCTGACCCCGAAAGACGTTGGTGGAAAACGGTGCTATGGGATCAGGTACCTGGAGTGGTGGCTGTGTCTGCAATCCCACAGGGGAAGTTATCACACCAAGAAAACAGTTCCGTGTGTAGCGTTCCTCTGGTGGCTTCAGATTCGTGGGGGGAAACGTGAACTCCGTTGTAGATTGCACAATCGATGCGGGCGATAGATGGATAGATGGTTGTAGTTGACCTTGTGCTATTCACGCGACCAGCAATGAAGCACAGTCTGTCAACGTCTTCTTCTGCTCGACCTCTGAAGGTGATTTAGTGACAAAGTAGCCGAGCAAACACTTCGAGATCGAGATGGCCCCTAATGGACGGGACAAATAATGGATTTCAAGCCCAACGGCACGTCCAATTCATCACCAACACAGCAAGTGGAAGAAAAGCTCAGAGGCCTCGAACATGAGTCATGAGGGCAAATACGTGTCATTTCCTCAGGCAGTCGCAGCTGACTGGTTCGTTCCAAGACATTCTTCGCCTTGTTGATTCATTCATTTTGAAGAAACAAGAATGCCTCGCCCAATTATGTCGAATTTATACAAATGTGGAGCGCAGATTTACAGAGGATTGAATGACATTGAAGGAACGAGTTTGGAATGTGGTAGTCACAGGTGGACGAAGAGCGGCGGACATTTCAGGCCTGTGATACTCATATACTCGATCGTATCTTGTTCCATCCCATCAGATATGTGTGCGCAAACAGCGATGTCATTCCTTGCCCTCGACCACTGCTCAAAATCCTTGTGCGAGTTTTGAGGGTAATGAGCATGGACAACACAATGTCCATATCACCTGGACAGTCTTGTGATACCGCTAAATTCGCTGTGGTAGTGAAACATCAACCAACACCTACACATATATCCGAATCATGGTACAATGACAGGATGCTCGAGCTACTGTACATACATGTACATATAAGCGCTATAAGGAGGCATAGTCTGTGAATACAGCTGTCAAGGCTTGAAACCATGCACGAAAAGGAAATCGTACAGTACCCGTACGGTAGGGCATTACAGTAAGCCGTTCTCAAATTACCCAGGGTAGCTTGTTCGTTCCCCACGCTGGCAGCACAGCGCCAATTTGGTAATCCCAGCCCGGGGAACAGGAGTGTGCAGCGGCAGGCGACGTGGGTGGTGCATGTGGTGGCGTCGCAGGCGTGGTAGAGGCTGAACCCTAACCGGGTCTGCTGACGAACAAAAACGAGTAAGCTTCTCGTCTCGAATCTTCATCGTGTTCTCCACTTGTGCTCGAGCTTCCACAGGACTATTCGGCTCGAGGACGTTGCAGCTGCAGCTGCATGAGCATACAATACGAGTTTGGTTCTTCAGGGAGAATATCTCCGATTCGTTGATAACTCGTATCGAAACTGGTCATGAGGTTGTACTCCTCAACGTCAGTGTTCTAGGATGGGATTAATGAGTCTTCACCCTTGTCTTTCTCGCCTGAATGGTTTGAAGAGCAGTTCCCTCATCTCGCGACTGCTCTAATGCTGGGCAGTAACGAGTTGTGTGACATCACATTTAGTGACACACATGCTGTACAGTAGAAACACAATCCAGGGGAGGAGCCTGTACATCAGAAGGTCACAGAGCAAGATCTACTGTGCGTTTGAACGTTGTGTCAGCTCACACGGACATTTGGTCGCATGCTTCTTCATGCAAGTTGTGACATGCTTGGTCCTTGACCATGTTCTGCATTTGGTGGCACTTTTGTCATACTTGGGCGGAACATGGGGCAGGGTACATGTAAATACACACTAAATACGGCTTTTGTAATGCTGTGATATGTTCGGTACATATGTACCTTGACTTGACGGCGACAGGAATAGGCCAAGCTTTGGGACTATCGAACTGTTCTGGGCAAAGGACTCTGCGCGGAAATGGGAGGCGTTGCACGACACGAACTCTTCTTGGTGGTAAGACAGTCCTGACAACCGAAAACCCTAGAAATAGCATGCTCGTGGTACCTAAAATCCTGGACATCTTCAAATTTGGAATGTGTAGCACGTTCAGTTGGAAAGTCATTGCTTCATACCATGCTTAGATCGCATGCTCGTAACGTTTCACTCGTTGAGCTGCGGAATCTGAACGTGGTGCTACAGGGCTGAATGAGCTAGAGTGGTACATTGCTTCGCCGTAAGGCGATAAGCCTGTCGCATTCTTGAAAACTCGTTGCGCTGGTCTCTTATCTCCCTGTGATGTAAGAGACGAGCATCAATTCAGGGAGAACGCAACCATTACAGCTTCTGTCTGGTCGAACCGGAAATGATGGCTGTGACACAACATGCCGGTGTTCTTAAGCGAAAGCCCGAGCACGCGGATCTCGCATAAAGGACCAGGAAATGGCGAGGAAACTTGACCTGGCACCACCATATTTGGCTAACCACTAAGAACTGGTCACATAATGCGCACAGCGTCGGACGAAGGGTGTGAGGGGTCGAGATAAACAGTACAAGAAGCGACATCTCTATCGCTTCTCATTGCACCAAGCATGAATTCAAGTCGCAGTTCCAGGGGTCGACGACGTGTCCTTGCAAATCCACGTTGACCATTTGTGTGGTAGCTGTACCAGTGGGAAACCACAGTGTGCTTATCGTTAGTGGTGTTGGTTACCAATGACAATGGACGTGGTCCGCACACAACAAAACATGAGGGTGTGCTTCGAGAGAGCCGGGAATTGATACTATTGGTTTAGCATGACTTCAACCGGAAGCTCGAGCCCGATCTCGAACACCCCCTTTGAAGATCGTTAATGCACGTTGTCAACAAGCAAATAATAGGGTATCAGCAAGCTCCCTACCTTCACACCTCGCGTGTGTCTAGTGTTTTGGAACACTTTCGCGATTATGATCCCCGTGCCGTGGTGCGGTCCGGAGACATGGAGACTCTCTCTAAACGACTCGACTGTTTCCCTCCGACGTTAGTGTTTCGGTAATGATTTGCTCGCTTGCTCGCTCTGTAAAGTAAACTTCGCGATCTTTTAAGACATCGTTTTCTGTAGTGTAGTGTTCGATGCTGACTCAACCATAAAACCCAACACAATACCCATGACATAGCTTGATACCTGAGTCGGTATGTCCCGTAACGATGGCGTTATTTCCAAACAATAACTTTGGTTCTCCAATGCCGTGTCGGCCCTTTCGGCATACCTCACCGAAAGAAGACGGTCTGTAGATCTTCGGCGAAAAAGCACGGTTTGTGAAGAACAACGCGCCTCGTGGTCTCCATGGCGGGGGGTCCTGAGAAAGATCAACAGCTCTTGACCTGAATATCACTTACTCCACGCTCCATCTCCGTTGGAGGCTCCCAGCACCTGAGACTGAGGGCGTGACGCATTTCCACTTCGCATGCGCTTGGTTTTCCACATATCGAGAATGTCGATATCCCATCATGGTCTTTTAGCCGACTGCAGCAGGGCTTGTCGAAAGGTTGTTGACTAGGTACGAAGCTTTTCTTCAGAAGAGCCGCATCCTTTTGAATTCAGCCTCATTTGAGAAACTCGCAGCTGATCACATCCCCCGCATGTCTGCCGTGTGCTAACATACGTATTGCCTGTCGTAATGACTACAGTACTGGATGTTTGATGCTTACAGTGTTGCAGCTCTCCTCTTGCAAAGCTGTCCGTCATTCCATCCCTTTTCCACCAAATTTTTGGCATTGTAACCGTGTGGCTGAAGACTTCTGCAAGCTAAGCAGCAGCTCGTGCACACACCAAGTACTTCCGGATATCGAACGGAGAATATACCTAGAAGTGACTGGGCTACATGATAACCAGGTGTAGTGATTGGCCACATGTCCGTGGTTTAACAGGTAAGCACGCAGCTCAACAAAAGTAATTTAGAGCCTAGCCGTCATTGGCGGGGGCGACGCTTGCGGAGAAAGCATGTGGGAGAAGATCGAGGCGTCCCCCTGCCCAACCACAACTTGTGTCGTAAGCACTTTGTTACAGTAAAACGCCAACTCGTAACGTATGGCTTGCCCAGGAACGAACCCGCAAACGTGCAGCAATCAAAACAAATGTCAGAAGCCGAGGCGTTTGCTGGTGCATGTGATCGACCTAAAACCGTTGGACTGCCGGCTTAGGCTTCCGCCCGAGCTTAATTGCCATGGTTGACACATCCACGAAACGAGATTACTGTGCTGTAGTTCGTCAGTCGGTCATTACTACTGTACACGACAGTAACGCAAGACAGAAGGTGTGTGCACAAGGTAACCAAAGTAACAATAGTATGTATGACCATTGCTGTGTGCTCATTAATTGCTCTACGCTCAAGTGGTATCTTGAAAATCAGAAAAGCTCGCTTGGTTGGCCTGCTCATTCATTGAGTAGGTGTTTGTTGGTAGCACATGCCCGTAACTGGCTCAAAAATTTCGGTAATCGTGACGGTATGCCAATACAAAATCGCTTGCACACCGCCTGACATTTTCTGTCCAAATGACCCTCAAAATGCTCGCGTGGGGTTATAGACTTTTTCCTCCAAACAAAAACACTGTCACTGATGCCAGCTCATGGTCTCGTTAAATAATAAGTTTTGCTCTACCTAGCCATGGCCTGGTGGTAGATTCCCCCGGCTGCAATGTTTCGCCGCAGTCGGGCCGTAGGAAATTCGTGGTTGGTTTCGCTTGAACGCAGCATGTTGAAACAGAGGGTAATAATGTAATGCAAAGTCGAGCCGCCTGGAGCGCCCAAACTCTGTCCCGGAGTTGCGTCCGCTTGTGTATGTATGCATGGCCGTTGATAAAAGAACTCGTTA
>Ga0115842_100975_pt1 | contig 11089 bp, 8 predicted proteins | sample InSIn2SAF170_2_FD_83856 | JGI IMG/M metagenome (GOLD analysis project Ga0115842, IMG submission 83856) | reverse complement strand
TTTCTCCAGACATATCTCTTGGCTTCAACAAAACCATGAAAGTTGGAATTTCTAATACTACCTCTACATATTGAGAAAATAAAAAATATAAAATAAATTCAAAGGGAAAGAGTTGATAGATATTAGAATTTGCTTATTATAAAATTTAGTTGAAGGATTTCAGTAAACAACTTTTGAAAGCCCCAAATTTCTAGGTAGGAGATCAATAGTCAAATCGTCTTATTCATATTTCAAGGAAAATGATCAATGTCAGTCAACCAATTTCCAAGTTTTGAGGAAGAAGACTTGCTAGTAGTGTGTAATTTCTTACAAACAACTCCAAGTTTCCAATAGATTGTTTAGAGATTGTTTTGATTTTTAGTATATTGTTTTGATTTTTACTCCAAAAAATTAGACACAGTTAGCTTGATGTATTTTTTTATATACTATATCATTTGTAATTTAGAGGGGTTGGATTTTGAGCCCATAATGACACTCATATTTTTGTAATGTATGATATTACAAAGTTTTAATTCAAGGGCTTTTGGCTTCAGTTTATTGATAGAACTTGTGTACATGTGAGTGCTACCTATGATTACATAATCTCTCCTACATATATTTGAGGTAGTATAGGATAAGGGAAGGGCTAGGTTGAATGCCAACCTCCCTGATGTACCTATGAAAATTTATGTTCTATATTGAGTAATTAATTGAACAATGTGTTTGATCGTATTACCTAGAAATAATTAAATTGTTGCTTTTATGCTATATTTAGATGTATTGATGTTCACTATACAGGTTATTCTATATGTTTCTTCTCATCTTAGATGATTATATTTTTTTCCGTGAAAGAAAATCATAATTTCATAAAGAGAAATTACATGCTGTAGATGCTCAAAGGCATATGCTTTGCATGTCTTTTAGACCACTGTCCAAAAAAAAACAAAACATATATATACATAAGAGACCCAAAGGGTGTGCTGTTCTGTCTAAATACTATGAATAATTACCAAAATCACCCACGCAGAGGTTAACCAACCATATTCACTGTTATATTATATACAAAACAAAATTTAGTAATAGTTCGGAGTCAAAAAGCTGTGTAAATTAGAGGTTGTTGCCTCCCTGTAGTCCCTCATCCATGTATGGTCGATGAAAATACTGATAGATCCATGCAGGTGTATGTTCGACGATCATCCACTCTCTTAGAGGACGATGCGTTGCTTCTTTTGAAAGCCAGTCAACAGTTTCATTTCTTTCCCTGTAGATGTGAGAAACAGAAATCTGATCAAAGAATGCTTTGAAAAAACAATTTCTTCCATAATAGTTCTCAAAGAGTAAGCAGAGAAAATAGCTGTATTATTAAACCAATCAGTCACAATCTATGAATCACTAAATATTTGTATATTTCAAAATTGTTTTAGTATAGCAAAGTATAGCAGATGGTGGAGAGTTATCAGTTCACCATGGTTGTTTGTGCCTGGTCCTAGTCCCATACTGATCTGGAAAAAGTGAACTTCTGAAAGGTATAGGCAAATGCCACCCCCACAGACATGTTGTTGGGTAGCACCGTCATAAAAGGCCCACGGGATTGATCTATTAATCTGTTCCTGTCGAATTATACGAGGCCTCTGTTGTCTGTCATCATTTGGAAGTTCCTCATATGCAACACATATATATTGTGGGGGGGGGGGGTAGATTCCAGTTAATCAATTTATCATCAAAGATTTTTCTATTCCTCTTAAGCCAAATGCACATGAGACAAGGAGTGGAAAATTCCTTGCTTTTGCTGTAGCCAAAGTACTCCACCAGTTTTCCCAAGCTATAGAAATATCGACTCCTTGCCAGTTCATATTCATATTGAGAGCCCATAGGACCTGTGACCATATGCCCCTGGAGGTGGAGCAAGTAAGAAATAGGTGCTGAGTTGATTCTTCTTCTTGGAGACAAAGTACACACCGGGTAGGTCCCATGAAGGCTCTTCTTTTTAGATAGGATCCAGTGGGGATCTTGTCTTCTAAAATGTTCCACATCAACAGTCTAGTACAAGGAGGGGCTTTTAATTTCCATAAGGTATCCCACCAGCTTCTTGTAACCTCCGGTTTTTTGTCTACTATAATTATGTCATACCCTTGTTTCGGTGTGTATTGCCCAGCCTTCAAATGTGCCCAAATAAGTTCATCCTCCACATTCTGTAATCTGATATGTGATTCTATAAGTGTCTGAAGATAGTCTTGCCAAATTCTGCTCCATTCATTTGGAATAAGCCATTGCGGATTAGTCAGCCAGTCTTGAGTATGGAAGGTAGTATTCTGGTGATCTCCAATCTGTCCCGGAAACTTAATACCCCTGTTGTTTAGGTGTTGTATCAGTTCAACAAGTAGAAGATGTGAGTTGCCACTGCCTGTCGAAGGATCGATGCCAATTCGTACAGAGTTACCATTGCCAATTTTCCATAGTAAGCCATCCTTGATAGTAGAAATAGAATTTAGTATGGCTCTCCAATTCACCGAGATGCCCTTCCTGTTCCAAGTTGTATTTCTAATCCAGTCTATGATAGTCAACAGCCAGATGTATTTATGTAGTACTACCTCCGCCCAGAGACTATTTCTTTTGAGTAAAAGCCAACTCTGTTTGGCAGCTAAGGCTTGAGAAAAAGCCGGAAGAAGTTTAAGACCCCAGCCTCCCCACTTCTTAGGTGTAGCAATTCTAGACCATTTGACCCAGGCAAAAGGCTTGCCCTCCTTTCTTCCGTTCCAAAGAAATTTATAGTAGATTTGTTGAATTCTGTACAGAATCCCTCTAGGTATCCAGCAAAGCGACATCCAGTATACCGGGCTGGCTTCGAGGACCAATTTGATAAGAGTAAGTTGGCCTGCTCGAGAGAGGAATCTATGGCACCAAAAATTTATTCTCTTATCCACCTTTGTGATGAGCTAGGTCCAGTTAGCAATCATGTACCCATCTGGTTTAAGTCTGAAGCCCGGGTATTTCAATCCTTCCATCAATTCAGTTGCTTGAAAGGGAAAATATAGTGTGGCTAATTGAGATTCCTATAGGGTACAATTAGATATAGAGATGGTGGATTTTTCTCTGTTGATCTCCATGCTCGTGGCTCTGCAGAATAAAATCATAATCTCATTTAATGAAATCGTGTCCCGGACACTTCCATTCAAGAAAATCAAGATGTCATCAACAAACAGCAAGTGCGTCAGGCAGAAATGTTCCATGATTTTAAGTCCTTGTAGGCCTCCTCTTCTTTTTTCTGTAGCTATTAGTCTGCTCAGCCCTTCCATTACTAGTAGGAAAAGAAGTGGAGATAAAGGGCATCCTTGCCTTATCCCTCTATCAATATTGAAAGAGGGCAAAGTAGATCCATTAATGAGAATAGCAAAAGAAACAGAGGAGATACAACCCATGATCTAGTTAAAGAAACCCAGGTGGGTAATTATCATCTTAATGTACAGCCAGTTCACTTTGTCGAAAGCCTTAGACAAGTCAATTTTGAGAGTGAGGCCCTTGAGATTTTTGTGTTTGATGGAGTGTAGGGCTTCCTGGGCTGTATCGATGGCATCCTGAATATGCCTATGGTGGAGGGAAGCAAATTGCTCCAGAGAGATGTGGTTAGATAGAATAGGCGTAATGCGGTTGGCGATGATTTTAGAGATGATCTTGTACAGATAGTTGCAGAGTGAAATAGGCCTGAAGTCATTAAAAGAGGATGGCGAATCAGTCTTAGGTATCAGGGCCAAGTAAGTATAGTTGATGGGAGGATAGATATGGCCAGTAAGTCTACTTTCTTCAATAACAGCAAGTAGATCCTGTCCAAGCAACTCTAGGAATGCCAAATAGAACTCCACTAGCCAGCCGTCCGATCCAGGGTTCTTGTCTTTCTTGAACCACTTAACAGTTCCCTCCAGCTCCTCTAAGGTGATCGGTTGAGTTAAATCCTCTACGTCTGCCTGCTCCACAAACCTAGGAAAGTGACTAGCCAAATTTATGATGTTCGGTAGATTGATGGCTGACAGAGCTATAAATTGTCTTTTGAAATGTGTGATCCCCAATCTGGCTAATTGCGGGTGGGTCGAGGCCCAACCTTCAGTTTCACAAGGCATCTGCCAGATAGTGTTGGTAGCCTTTCTCCCATTTGCAAAGTTGTGGAAGAATTTTGTATTACCATCTCCCGCTTGGAGCCAAATAGCCCTACTTTTCATTCTCCATTGTTCTTCCTTTTCTTGTAGTATTTTGATTTTTCGGTTCTCCAGTGAAACCAATTGTATTTTGGATTCCTCTGAAATGAAACCCAACCCTTGTTCATCCAATAGCTATGCAATCTGTAATTCAATGTCAACAAGATGCTGTTCATCTCTCAACTTCTTCCTCTTTGACCACTCCTATGTCATTGTTCTGAGTTTATGTAACCGACTACAGAAGTCCACAGCCAATCTGTGTTCCCTCAGAGGTGGTTGTGCTCTCCAAAATTCAGTCACCAGGTTAATGAAGTCCGGATCTTTTAGGTGTTCGTTGAAGAATTTGAAAGGATCTTAGATGATTAGATATTCAGGGATGATATCTAATTCTATAATTTCTCCATTCTCCTATCAAACTATTTCTAGCTATGTTATTTTTTCATTAATTGAATGTTGACACTTTGATATGGCCTCTGCAAGATAGGAATTTATTTGTTAAGGAGGGATATGAAACCTGAAGTAACCGTCCCATACAACCACCCCTATATCAGGCCATTTTGATTCATAGGTTTTTGTTCGATGAAAATGAACAACAGTGAAGCTTCATAACATTGAGGGAGCCCCCTCTAGTTCAAGGACCAGCTTGAGCCTAAAGTTGGTTGATTTTGTTAATTAGTGTAGTTTCTCAACCAATAGAATTCCTTCGAGAAACAAATACAAAATTAACCATGAAAAGACCTTACCTCTATCAAAAATTTTGGCCGCTTGCCACTCTTTAATTATTTTCATCTTCGTTGGGTCTATGTTATCCCCTCCTCCGAAATAATATGTCCCAAATACTGATTTTTTTCACCGATAGAATGAGCACATACTCAACTTGGCATATAGGTAATTCCCTCTAAGTACCTATAGCACCATCCTTAAATTTCATTCATGCTCTTCCTCATATTTGCAATCTATAAGGATATCATCAAAAAACACAATAAAAAACTTATCTAAATAATTCTGAAAGATACCATTCATGAGGCACATAAAAAAACTTAGTGCATTAGATAACCTGAATGGAACAACTACACTCTAATAGTTCCCATATCGAATTTAGAATGTTGTCTTACTGATTTCCTCTTCCTTAATCCTTCCAGATGATACTCTAACCTTATCAACTTTAGAGCACACCTTGGATCCCCTAAGATGGTCGAACAAATCATATATTCTAGGCAATGTGTACTTATTCTTCATTGTGACCTTGTTAGATTGAGAAAATTCAACGCACAGTCTCAACGTACCATCCTTATTTTTAACAAATGAGACTAGGGCACCCCACAGTGATACACTTAGATGCATGTACCATTTCCTAAAGAGATCTTTTATTTGCATTGTGATTCTTTTAGTTCGGGTGTGCTCATACTGTATAACATTTTTGACATTGGTGTAGCTCCAAGTACCAATTCTATAGATAATTCAATGTATTTTTTAGGCAGCAACCATTCAATTTTAGCAAAATCCTCTTTAAATTCCATAAGTACTAGGTGGTCCTCCACACTTGGTGCCTAATCTTTAGCCACCTCATTCATGTGGGTTGCATAAATTTGGCACCCTCTTCTGAAATTATTTTTTAGTTGCATACATGATATTTTCCTAACATAAATTGGCCTTTGTATTACCTATAACTTCCTTTGGTACCCTTCTTCATCTAAGAAAGTAAATGTTTTGTTGTAGCAGTCTAGTATTGCATTATTCTTTTCTCTCCAATCCATGAAAATTAGGAAATCATATGATCCTAGTCGTATTATGTTCAAATATGAATTTGTATCTAACCTATTTATATTGATGGAAAATTTCTTCACAAGTTTGATTTTTCTTCTTTTATCTCTTGTAGCTAACTAAACCAACCAATTCCTACCATGCTTGGTTTCTTCAATTTAAACTTTTCAACTAAGATAGGATTAAGATAACTAGCTCTAGAATAAATTAAAATGGTAATGGGATGATTATTTAACTTACCTTCCACTTCGACCATGTATGCGTGATGTCCAATGCTATATAAATTATAGGCATGGTTCTACCCATGTCCTCCATTTTATCATATCCTTGAATGTGATGTATTGACTGATGAGCCTCGGTATTGCAACAAGAATGCTGCAACTCCCACGGCTACCGACTTTAATTATCAGCCTGGGGTTCGTACAAAATTAAGAGGTATCAGCACTATATGTGCAACATACAATGTGTCCTTCCTTTGTTGTTGTGATGTAATGGAGTGCATGTACTGAAGTCAAATCCTAAACTAATTGCAAAAATGAAATGTTCAAAACGGAACCTTAACCTATTGCAAGAAATAAAGTATAAGGAAGGAGACTAAAATCAAATGATAAAGCACACCATTTTACAATTGCTAGGAGGCTTTGCTTCAAAAGAATGCTAAGTTAACATGTATGCAATCCTACTATCCTAAGCATGCAGATTCAAACTATCAAACCTTCTACTTTTGTGCATGTAAATGAACAAAATAAATCTATTTTTCTTTTTGTCCTTTTTTCATGTGAGAGTGTGAAAGCTAAACTACTTTGGTGATGTGGCAAGTGGCTTGGAGATGATGGTGAATGGTAAGAAGGCTTGGGAGACAAGTAGGGACCCTTTTCTAGCTTCATAGAGGATCTTTCCTCAACTTAGCCTCAAAAGAGGATTTCCTACATGATGCTATAGGATTTCTTACATGATGTCCTGAAAACCTATAGGATCCCCTGAAAACCTACAAGATACAGCTGAGAGAAAATTGGTGGATGCTGAAGGAGATGGAAATCTTAGGGAAGGTGGTTGGTGGATGGAATGAGGCAAGGGAGTGCTTAGGACCACTTCAAAACTCAAAACCAAAGTTGGGAGATGGCTGAATTTGGTCAAAAATCTTAGAGAATTTTTCTTGTGAAATGATGAAATCGGTGAGGGTTTAGTCAAAGAAAGTGAGGACCATAGGTGGATGAAGTTGGGATGAGGTTGCTGATCATGAAATCTCTATTTGCTACTGAAACTCCTGCATTGCATCAACCATTGACATTTATCCATAAATCAGGTAAACTAGAAGGATTTCAATTAACTAAGGAAAATTGAATTTCATGAGCTAGCTTCCTATTTCATGCATTGGAAACACTTGTAGAATGATATAAAACATTGATGAGATCTAATGTAAGACTGAAGATAGAAGAAATAGAAATCAAATCCTACTCTGAAAACTAGAAAATGTTGACCTAAGTGTGGACCAAGAGGGTTAAAATGGTCTTGATGGAGGTCAAGTAGAGGTATAATCCCAACTTCAATGATTATTTTTCTCAATTCGGGCTCAAAACAGGATTTCCTATAGGATGCTACAGTGATTTCCTACAGGATCCCCTGGTTTACTACAGGATGTTACATATTTACTATAATTCATCGATTGACCAAGAAAATCAATTCCAAATTGGATGGGCCAATTTTTTTATTAACTAGGATTTCTTAGGTCCCCATTCCAAGTGGAATCACTCAAAAATACCTCTGTTAACCCATGCTAAAAAATAGAAAAACATTACTAGTCGAAAATATAGAAATTCGAGAATTGGTGAGCTAGTAAATCTAAAAAATGCCTAACCTAATCAAGTGAAAATGCAATGGGGTAATTTTTTTTATGAACTAGAATTTTTTTTTTGATCTAATTCAAGTGGAACCAACTCTATTGAAGCTCGTTAGCATGCTCTAAAAAATAGCAAAAATTTACTGTTCTTTGCCACAAAGGAGTTCCAGAAATCTAGATTTGGGAATAAGAAGACTAATCCAACCATCTCAATGATTACTATGAACTTCCAAAGATTTTCCAATGATGAAATAATGCTTGTGATCATGCAAAAGAACTTTGATTAACCATTTAATGCAATCCTACAACAAGAAATCATTAATACTAAATAAAGAAGTAGAAAGAAATAAAACTAGAGATGCATGTGAATAAGCAGTGGAGAGAAGGAAAGAAAATGATACAAAAGGGCTCTGAGGCTCCTGGGATGGCCAATCCTAAGGAAAATCAGAGACCTATGGAGGAGAGCAATTTTTAGAAGCTAAATATGACACCAATCTTCATTATTTTCATCAATATAATGACATCCTTGCAAGAAAATACAATGGAGTTGCAAAAGTACGAGTTCTCTCCACAAGAACACTAATGAAAATCTCCTCCTATAGGAAAATTCAACTTGGTACTTATAAAAAATGAATATGAATCATTCCCCATAAATGGAGTAAGCTTTCCCCACCAAAATCCCTTGATTAGTAAATCTAGACCCCAATACTAGGGATCTACATTAAATGGTAGGGAACACATTCCTAGATTTTCTCAATCGTTGGGGTTCCACAATCTGTCCCATAATTCCATAATATCTTGTTTATTTATTATTTATTATTGATCCTCCTGTAGTAAGGAACAAGTCCTTAAATTATCTTCTCCTTTAAATCTTCATAATTTTCCCAATATTCTCATAATATCCAACAAAAAAAATAATATTAGGCACAAATATGCAATTATTCATAAACCTTGCTAATAAATATATTAAAGTTAAAAATACATTGTCTAATGTAGAAAGAGAGGTTTAATGTGTTGAAGGATGGTCATAGGCCTTAATTTATGTTTTAATTTAGAGGCATGGGCCTTAATTTATGTCTAATTTAGAGGCCCATCATACCCCCTGCTGAAAATGTTGCTCATCCTCTGAGCGACTTAGTGACCTCATTGTGCCTTATACATGGCCCTGATGACCTATCTCTTGTGGATTAAGAATATTGGTTGCAAGTTCTGCAAGGACAAGCCCAAAAACATATTTGTGCAAAGAAAAATCACTGTTTATTGAGACCATCAGCTTACCTTCTTCCCCTTATTCAAGATGGGTTCTTGAATATTTTTTAGTTTGGCAAGGTCTTCCACACCCTATCAACCTTCTGCTACCATGTTCTGCCATTTGGACACCTCTAACACCTTCAAAATGCATTTAGATGAGAACTATGACATCCTGTAGTAATTCCTATCAAATCTACAAGAAACCCTATTAAAACTATAGGATACCCTTTTGAGCATAAATGATAGTTTAAGCCTAGGACAAGCCCTCAACTTGACTCTCATGCCTTTTTCCCATTTTTAGGCCTTGGACAAAAGCTTAGAAAACATCTTTTCATCATTGCAGTTTGAGTTTTGTTTTGATGGTGAATGCCACATTCCCTTTTTTGCCTTCTTCTTCTCTCTTGTGGCCTAGATGACTACATAATGGTCTTGGAGTTCTCTGTTTTGATTAGGTTTCTCTTAAGCTTTGTCATCTTGGGGTTTAGCATAATTTTTTCATTTCTTCCTTCTTGTAGCAACATTTTGTCTTCTTGTAGTAGTCATTCCTCCTCTTTCATGGTCTTCTAACTATATGGGAGTTTTGAGAAATGATGAAGAGGGATTGGATGATGATGCTAGGGCTCAAAGGAAGTAGTGTAGGTTTGTGAAAATGGAGAGGATGCTTTGTTAGTTTTTTTTTCAAGAATGAAATGGGATGGATGAATGATGAATAGATAGTGAATATGAAGTCTTTGGAGGGCATTGAGTGTTGTGGTGACTTGGCTTTTGCAAAGAAAAATTCTTTTAACTATTGTCCTCATTCCTTGAAATCATCACCCTTCATAATTTGACTTTTCAACATTGCATGAGTGAAGGATTGAGTTGCAATTAACTAGTTGAAGACGGCTAAGATTTCTGACCCATCCTTAGCTTATAAAACCTCATCTCTCATGCATTGACAACAAATTTCTAACTATAATATGCTCAAGAGAAGAGGTCAAGAATATTGCATACCTATACCTACCTAATGGTTGTTTGAGAGACTTGCATGCTATTTCTGAGTTGATGTTGATGTGCAGGCATTGGATGGTGATGTTGATGATCTTGATCTGCTGCTAAGCTCTGGAGGAACTTCTTTGACCTTTGGATCTCAATGCTGAAGTTGACTACAAATATCTGGCTACTTCATCATCATATCCCCTCAATTTCTCAAATAAGCCCATCCAATTGTGCCTTGTGAATATCTCTAGTATAGGAGGGTGTTGATGAATCCTCACTATGTTGATGGGTTCCCCCTATCATTTTTCTTTGATGGATGGAGGTTTGTCTATGTCTAATACCAAATTTAGAAATTATGTGTATACAATTCCCCTAGACTGCAATCTTTTTCAATAAACTAGAAGGCTTTTCTATATTCTTTTCACTTGGAGAAATAAATCTTATTTTTTTATTGTTGTTGTTTTTTTTTCATTAAGTGTCCACTAGAGAGTATGAGAATCCATCTCAACGTAGTATTAGTAGATCATGTCCCACCCAAGTAGCATATGCAAGATTATATCTACTTCTAATATGATTTTCATTATCTTAGTTTAGTTGAATTTTATTTCTTTGTACTAATCAAACATGGCAAAAATTTCTATGTAGGCACCATTGTTATTAGTTCCTTCCTCTTGCATACCCACCCAATTCAATCATTCACCCATCCTTTTTAATCCATATTTCATTCAAATTCTGACCATTGGGTGCCCCACCCCCCAATGCCAACATTTTCCATTTCCATTTCTTCCCCTAGGGTGCTTCCTCCTATTATACATTTGGTGGGGTTGTATTTCCTTCAATGGTTAGTAAATTTTCCTTTACACCCTTCCGACATCACCAAATCCATTCACCCTACACCACTCCATCGTTAGCCCTCCTCTAATTGCATCCACTGTTGCAACAAATAGTATTGAATCTACTATAGCTACACCTATAATGATTGCATCTATAGTTGTTGTAAGTACATCCTCCCCAACCCCCATCATTGCCTCAAACCAGGTTGTCTATCCCAATGCACCATCTCTTATCGGTGCATCCACTATTATGG
>Ga0115842_100973_pt1 | contig 11099 bp, 11 predicted proteins | sample InSIn2SAF170_2_FD_83856 | JGI IMG/M metagenome (GOLD analysis project Ga0115842, IMG submission 83856) | reverse complement strand
CCTTGGGCTTGGCAGTTGCTACAGTCTCGTCATTACGGAGTATGGCGTAGAAGGGCGCGCATGACTGGATAATGCGGTCGATAAGCGCGTCACGGGGCACGCTGCCCTTGGCGAGAACTTCCTTGTCGATCGGAGCGGAGTTGTCAAATACCGCATTCGCTAGGATAGGGTTCAAGGTTACGAGGCGCTTGTTGGTAGGGGATACAAGGTTCTCGGTTTCGATGTAGGTGGTCACGATTGGCCGTAGTTCTGCTGCTGTGAACAGCCCTCGTGGGTCCGCGCCCGCTACGCTGAATATAGGAGACAGTCTCTCCTTTGGCCGGAAAAGCTCGACTCTCTTGAGCTTCTGGCCAACAGAGGAATCCGCGGTATCGCTGATGACAGTAGCTTTCTCGCCGCGACCCAGACTGGTGCCTGCCGCTGTTTCTTTCTTTGGGAGTCGGTAAGGTGTGAAGTCGACGATATGGCGGTCGTCAAAATCGATGTCAACAATTGTGACCTCGTTTCCGTCTCGGTCTTTGGACTTGATGATCTTCTCCTTGTCCAAGGACTTGATAAACTTTTTGATGTTCTTCCAGCTAGTCTTTTTGATTTGTAGCTGATTGGCTTGTGCTGGCGTGAATGCTGGCAAGAATGGTTGCACGAGATTCGACATTACAAATGATTGGTTCAATGGGAATTGGAGCCCGAAGTTTGGCTGGTCCTTATTGGTGTCCTTGTAGTGGTAGCATCCATAGAGGAAGGCTTTTCGGAAGGCGCTGTCGATTTCTGCATACAGTATAAGCAAAAGACTCTGCCTGGGATACGCCCGTCTTACCTGCTGTAGTCATCTCTTTGGCATCGGCATCCGCAAGCTCCTCTTCGACTGCAGGTCTATCTCCATCATCTGCACCTTCGGCCTTCGGCGAGCCCTCTTCGCGCACCTTGTTGTCTGGCTCCAGTGAGACACCACCGTCTTCCTCGTCTTCGACCGTCATAGTCTCCACACCTGCCGCCAGCTCTTCCCCTTCCCGCTCCGAGTCTTGCCATCCGTCGAGTCGAGTTGGAGGTGAACCGCCAGGAATCCCAGAGGGACTCCATGCCCAAACCTCATCTCCGTACCAGTGTATCGTCTCAACCGCGTGGCCCTTAGCGCCTTGTACTTGCTGCAGCCCGGCGACATCGATGGCACACGATCCGACGACCAGCGGCACTGTCGGATTCTCGGTGCTTGCGATGGCTACGACAGCACCTTTCTTGGCCCTCTCCGGGAAAGGTGGACCTCCAGCGAGACCAGGTGTCATTAACGCAGAGCCACCAAAGAGCTTCGGCATGACTGGAGGGTGCGTGTGCAGCAGCGGGACAATGCCGGGATTCTGCCAGAGCGTGTAGACAGTCGGGTACATCTTCTCCTCGAGCTTGATCCATAGGACCCGCTGCTCCTCCCCATCGTGGCTGCCTACGTACACGGTTCCTGACACCGGTTTCAGGTCTGGGCCAGCAGTCGTTTGGAATCGTGCGGACTGGGTATTGTCTGGGAGAAGAGCATTTCGCAGCGAGGTATGGCCAGCCGCCGCGGCTGCCTTCCCTTCCGTATCAGCATCATCGTCCACTGGTATCTGGAGTCCAAAGTCCGAAATAATCTGGTCTGCTGTCTTGCGGCGGTCCGAGGAGCGCAACGGAGCCAGTGGCTTGATCTGTTCTCGAGTAAGATATGATTTCTGGATCCCCGATCAAGGAGCTCCCACGTTTGGCTTCTTCTTGAACATTACGGAAGGTAATGTAGTAAGTGTCTGCTGGATTAGTGGGATGCCGAATAGTTATCTAAAGCGGGCAATAATGTGTGCTCGGAGGAAGTGGTGGATGACGTGCAGATGTCGACCTATCGATAACAGTTGGAGACGCGAGCACGTCGTGCGCAATAATACCCTCACCGCGGAAATCTCGCTATAAAACTCATATTCATATAGCCGTACCTTGCTTTACCATCGCCACGCCCCCTTCTAAATAAGATAATAAAACTCTTGTAAAGATAGAAGATGTATAGAGTTTTTAGTAAATAGCTCTTCCGTACTTCTTACAGCCTAATATAGGCGGTAGTGTAGATAATGGTCGATGAAGCATGGGTTTTGCGGTGAGGCTATTATTGCGCACGACGTGGCGAGTCAAGCACGCCAAGCCATCCAAAGCCACTCGTGGCAAGCACATGGGAGTTCAAGCTCTAAGAGAGACTGCATCCACTGCCACAGACAATCAGCTTAACCCGGGAGTCAGTCGATTCTTGACTCAGTATACGCATGGAGGGCTCATTCGTGCAACTGTGGTCCATGAATCGCTTCATTGTCTTGATATCAGCTAGTCGAAGCCCATATATCCCATGCTTGTTGCAAAGCTCCATCGTACACGATTGAAAATTATCTCTTACGGCTCCCACCAAGCCCCGTGTCAATCTCCCAGCATCCTTCGTAACCTTGCCGAAGCTCCGTAGATACCTTGAGCTACTATCACTGCTATCGTCAGTTACATGGGGTGAGATACATGGTTGCAAAAAACTTTGGTATACAGAGCTCAGGTCGTCGCGCGACGCGTGAACAACGGAAACCGGATTTTCAGCAACGCTGCTGATTTCAGGAACAATGGAGGCAGGGAACCGAAGATGCAGCCACACCATCTGTGATCTAAGTGGACAAGTGAGAGGGCGAACGACTCTGTTAACACTCTAGGGAACAAAGCTAAGTCGTTCGCGCCTGAAGGAGGGTGGCGAGAGTTTTAATTCCATGTTGTCGTGATAAACTTGGGCAGGGCGGGGCGTCTGCTACTTTTAGGCCTTTGGAATTCTCACGGGCTTTACACTCTGGCACTCTGGTTGTCTGCATGGAACGTTCTCCAGATATCCGCTTCGTGCAATCATGGTCTTCTTCCGCGTTTGATAATAGCTTGCTCGGACTCGACTCAGAACCTCGTCGCATGGTCGAAGCTAGCATGAACCATGGCTGAGAGGTAATCGAGAACATAGCCACGTTGCGTGCCACGGTCCACCTCAACCTTGAAGCTCAAGGCAGCAGCATATTCTGTGTATATGATCATAGCCCGCTGAGCATCTCTTCCTACGAAGGGAAAACTCTGCGACATAAGGTACGATATCAAGCAACCAGCAAAGCACCTCAGTCCCAACAAAGATCTACCTGGTGAATCCGCACGTTTCAGAATGGCGCCTTTCCACTAGACCGGCTCGTTCATCATCTACGGTTCATGCGTCCGCTAACACGAGACGGAGCACAAACCCATCGACGAAGCACTCGACGAGATCAACATGAAACTGGGTCTTATAAGCGAGGGTGTGAAAGCGAGCAACGAGGAGGACGTGAAGTCGATAAGCGATAACGTGAAAGACCTTCATGCTGCATTCACGCCGATCCATGAGATGATAACGACGATTAGCGTTGAGTTGAATAGAAGGTCAAGGAGGGATTCAGGAGTGGTTACGGATTGATCGCTGGGAATGCTGCGCACTTGCGCTATGGAGGCGCAGATTGCATAATCGGTGCTAATATACGGGGACTGTAAGAACGAAAGGAATGATTGCAAGGAGCTGTGTCCCCATAGCCTTTGACTGGGAGGCGGAAGAGGCGGCTTGTTTGGTGTTCAAAACTTGTAGTGCTTGTTCTCACCCCGGCCCTGTGCAAACTATGATCCACTCAAAGCGACCATCTCTTAAGAGTGGATACCTAGGCTGAAATGCTACTTATGAAATCGTGCTCGTAGACTTCTTACCGCGGTTGAGACTACCAGGAATAAGGAATTCGCTAAGACCACAGCCACGCCCTTCAAGACTTGCATTACTTCCACTTTCGCCGCTCTGCCGCTCCAAGACAACCATAGCAATATAATTCATGCTCCAGTCAGCCTCACTAGCTACCGCAGCTTTAAGAGTGACTTACTACATAAACCTACAAGGAGCCGTAAGGATGTTCTGTCATGATAGCAACCCATGGGTAACTTATGCGCTCATCCTCTTGCTGACTTCACAACGTAAATCTAGACAGCCATGCCGCCTGCACAAGCAAAAGCAGACGGACCGACAGTAGCACGAAAGTCCCAAGGACGTTCTCGCCAAGGGCAGCGTGCCCCGTGACGCGCTTATCGACCGCATTATCCAGTCATGCGCGCCCTTCTACGCCATACTCCGTAATGACGAGACTGTAGCAACTGCCAAGCCCAAGGCAGGCGCATCACCGAAGATTCACATCACGCTCGAGACCCGTGCAGGCAATAAGACGATGACGCGGGTTAGCGGGTTGGAAGCCTACTTCATCCCACCGCAGCCGCTGGCCGATGAGCTGAGAAAGGCGTGCGCCAGCAGTACGAACGTGGATAAGCTGGTGGGAAGTAGCCCAAAGAATCCGGTCATGGAAGTCTCGGTGCAGGGCCCACAGAAGGATGCGGTGATCAAGGCATTGGAGAAGAGGGGTGTTAATAGGAATTGGGTGGACTTTGTTGACAAGACTAAGGGGAAGAAAAAGGGGTGACAGGCTGGAGATCACGTTGGGGGAACCTGAATAGACGTGAACGGCGGGTGTATCTAGTGCAGATATACTCGATTCAGAGATGATTGATGACGATGTTGACAACATAGACAGCAGGCTAAATACTCCGGGTCTCCATCTATCTAAGCGCCAGGCTTCTAGGGCCAAGCTGATGCTCTCTTCTCTCTATACACAGGGCTGCTCTCATCACAGAATTTTGTACAGGGGGCGAATTCCCGCTCCGCATTCTACCACAGCAGATCCGGGTACTCACCAAGTACACCGTCCCTTCCGCCGGTGAACTCCTCGTGCAACCCGTCCAATCCCGCAAACAACTCCGCAAGCTTCATTCCCCTTACCCTCTCCGCCTCGACCTTCTCCCACGTCCACTCTGCATCGCTACCACTGTCGTCTGAGTCCAAGGCATCGATCATTTCTGGTGGCGCCCCGTTTGAGGTTGTTTCACCATGTTCTGAGGTCGCGCCCTCCTCAGAAGTCGAAGATGTAGAGGCTGGTTCACTAGGCCTCGGCGGAAGCAGCCCATTCCGCCTCAACACATCCTCCGGCGGTATCGTCAGCCGTCCCTTCTTAACCACATACTTGGCAATACTGCTCGCAAACACAGCACCCCTAAGCTTCTCCCGATACGCCTCCTCTTCCTCCGCCTTGACCGCCTTCCCCTTCTTCCACGGCTGCAGCGCATAGCTCGTCGGCCGCGCAATCCCTGGCTTCACAAGATGCGACACCAGATACAACCATTTCCTATCCCAACAGAGCAGCCGCGTATGAATCTCGAATTTCTGGTACGGCGCGATTTCCCGCCGAAAGTGGCATGTGATGCCGCCCAGCGCTATGGCAAAGCGGCTGTTTGCTGGAGGCGGGGGCAGGGCTTCGGCGCCGGGTGCACTACCACCACCACCATTGATGGGCGCGGCGGCGCTCTGCGTTGCTTGCGGTTTGCGGCCCAGCTGTCGGATTCCGCTACGCAGGAGCGTGGTGACGAGGTGGGAGCGTGAGATGTCGAGGTCGGAGAAGTAGGTCGAGTTGGACTTGTGCAGGTTGTAGTCGCATTCGAGGAGCGGGGTGCGGGTTGAGGTTATTATGGGGCGGAAGAGCGATTCGGGGGTTATGGGGTGAGGGTTCAGGTAGAGGTGGTAGGTTAGGGCGCGGAAGAGGCGGATCTGGAGAGGGCTGGCGTAAGTGTTGAGTCTTCTGGTAGTGGATACAGCGAGGAGGTAGAGCAAGGGCCCGACAGGTGAAGGCATATACGTACGTGCCACACAAACGGTAAGCTCTTCAAGTTAAGGAGCGCAAAGAGGATCGCGAGGACGCGCCATATCCCGCCAGGCGCAGAGAGCCCGAGAAGTGAGGACAAGCGTTGGCGGACCGAGGGAATGGACGACAGTGCAGCAACAGAGACCCCAATGCCGGCGACGCCAGCGATTACTGGCATGCGCTGGAGGCCGGACATCTGTAAGGACGCGTCTAGCAGTGAGAGACGAAAATGGTGTCTCCAGTACTTTGCTCAGGAAGGCTGGTGTAACAAAAGCACGACTCATGATGCCGAGGCATACAAGGGTCACCCCAAAGGGCTGGGTGCGCCCCCTGCTGCACGAAGACAATGATAGAATTACTCTCCCCGCCGAAAAGTAATAGAATCATGTGCCGCCTCTCTATAGTCGCATTAATCTTATCAGCTTAGCCTATTAATGTTTTGATTTTGTTGCTACTGATACCTCTAAGAGACGCGTCGCGCGCTAGTAGGATAGCTAACTAGCTTATCAAGTACGTTACTCTCTAGCTATACTACTATTACTATGAATAGCTGCCTCGCTGTCTTTAGGTTAAGCCCTGTGATTCACTTTAGCGCCAGCGCTGCTCGGATGCCTCGTTTGGCGGCTCTTGCTGTATAGTGTCGGTATCGGAAGGGCTTGGTCTGTCATGGAGCGTCACGCAATGTGCACGAGACATGAGTTGAGTGGTAGAAAGTTGATTCTTCTCCGTAGATCGGATTGGGCTCTTTTATGGCCGATCCGATCGGCGCCTGCCATCTCGCAGGCGCGTGTCGACTGGATCGGTCGTGCAGGAGCGCGCGACCCGATCCGTGACATGGTTTAAGACGACTCTGAGAGTTTTAGCTTCGGCTTTCGGCTGAGCATGCAGCTATAAAGCTAATCTTAATGGGGTTATGTGCCTATGTGCACAGCCACTCAACTTCACTATGGCTGCCTAGTGAGACTTAAAAACTTCCGCAATCTGGAATCAACTTCTCCTCTTTACTACGTAGCTTTTCCCTTTCGCATTAATGACAACTACGTACTCGGACCACGATAAGCTTTGGCGCTAGCATAGGCGACATTATCAAGCTTCTTGAACTCTACGATCTGAACAACCAGCAGTAGCGGTTGAGTCTGTTAAATTCGTCTAGCTTTCTCGTCATGTTTGCTCAGAAGCTTATTGCCTTGCTGCTTGGGACGGTCCCCCCAGTTGGCAATGCAATCGCGCGAATCATGTTTACTCACGGCAAAGATCCGCTCGGGGGCCGCGTCCATGGTCGAATCCTCACTCGGTTAAGATCAGAACATAGGGCAGTCACAGCAGCGCTCTTGCTGCTGCTATTTCCAGATGCCTTGAAGATAATGGAATGGATCGAGGGGCACATCTTGCCTTCTGAAGGATCCGCGGAGGTCGAGTCATTTAAGAAAGCGTTTTCCTCTGATTTCTCCATGTATGCATTAGCGGTATGTGGCATCTCCTTTACTTGTCTTCTAAGGCCTGTTAAGCATGGAGAACCCGCTATGTCAACGTGATACTTCTAGGTGATGTCGTCCGCCTGCCCCTAGATTCCTCTACCTTCTAATGTACTACTGTCTCACGTCTTCTGATCAGGGCGCGATCATGGCACAAGTTAGCATCACTGCGCTGTCTCTCCCCCGTCTTCACGAAGCGCATTGGACTGCCCAAGGTGCATTCATCACTAGCCTCGTCACCGGTAGTTTCTCAGTTTACCTATCTTGCGTTGCCCAACGCTATTTGAGCGGCCTCTATCGGCCGGAAGATGTCAATAGCTGGCTGAGCAGGCCGTCGACGACGTCAGATTTGCTGAAGTTCGAGAAAGAATTGGAAGATCGACTTTTGCAAAAACCATCCCTAGATCCCACCGAGCGAGGCGTTGAAGTAGAGAAAATTCGAGCATTCCTGGAAAACCGCCGGTGGAAAGTTGCGTCCTTCCACTCAACAGTGATGCTAATCACTCCTGCACGGCTACTTAGATCTTCTATCGGCTCGTTTATCATTGGTCTCGGTATCTATCTCGCATATGTCTACGCAAAGGATTTGAACCCCATTAGTGATCGGGAAGGCGCGCGCGCGGTTTTGATTTGCTATTTAATCTGCTTTTTCGGTTGTTGTATGCGCTTCTACGGATCAAGAAATTTGAAAGAGCTGGAAACCGCACCACTCAGAAGATGGATGAGGATGATCGAGAAGAAGTCTACGCCAAACTTAACAAGAGCGATCAAGGGCGGAGACGTTGAAAATGTCGTGTGTAAAGAGCTCGAACGGCCACCTGTCTTGCAATCGGTTGAGGCCGCAGCTCTCGCGACTCCAGAAGCGGTACAACAGGTCAAGTGCAAGCAAGGAGCGGCTGCTTCTGACGCCTTGTCAGCACTAGAGGCCGCGATTAGGGCTCATGAAGCAAGCGCTGCTGCCCTCCGCCTTACGATTCGAACCTACGGAAGCCAAGGCACAAGCCCAAACACTGATGGAAGGAACGTAGACCGGACATAGTCTCCTCTTATATGAGGTAAAGCAAGGGCTACCAACATAAGCTTCTCAAACGAGTTCACAACCCCGACTGATAATGGTTCGGAACATTAAGGCACGCCTGCCTCGGGAGCCATGCATCTCACGGCTTCAGAGGCAGAATGCGAGGGCAGTATTCAAATGTCATCCGATGTCGACGCGGGAAGTTGTAAATCCGTATTTATTGCCTGACAGACGAAAAACTTCGACAGAAAACTGTCTTGTCAGTTCGTCTACGGGATACCTTGCATGAATTTCTCAGTATTAATCTCGCCTCTTCCCGTCACATAGTCCGCTTAATTTCAACCTAGAAGCAGCGTGGTCGTCAAGCCGGGAGTGGTAATATTTGTATCCGGGTTATGGCATTCACTATCCCGCCGGAAGATGGGTGTTTCCAGCAATTACAGACACTTCGGCTGAGCAGCCACAGGTGATCTGCAGCACATGTTCGCACTGGCGTAAGGCACGTCTTGTATCGCTCAAAGCGGCCAGATAGTAACGACTGTCCCCACCGACGGTGATCGAGGTGTGCATACGCCATATTTCCCCTTTAGATGCCGTACTAAAGAGGGTAAACTCAGGACGGCACCCCCAGTGACTGGTTCGCATAAGTTCCTTGGCAGTTCGAAGCTTTATACATAACGGTAACAGCTTACTAAAACATGCCGCGGCTTTGTCTAACCCAAACGTAGTCAACGCCTTTGAGCCGATATGTATACACAAGCGCTTACCTTCCCTTCCAAGAACGCCTTGAAGCTCAGAGCGCCGTCCTGAGGCAGGAACGATATTACAGCACGTCAACAGCACCCACCAGCAGCTTGCCCTCTCCTCCCCGCCGCAGCGGCATCATTCATCCCCAGATTCACCGTCCTCGCCGTATTGCCCCCACCCGCACCCGGCCCCTTTACACCACTTCTCCGATCGTTCAGATCATACCTCCCCGCCTCGATATTCTGATATATCCTCTCCGCAACCTCCAAGAACGCCCTTTCAACACCCTCCCCAGACTTCGCAGACGTCTCGACATACTGCATGACGTTGTTCTGCCTACACCACTCCTCCGCCTCCTCGTTAGTGACCTGCCGCTTGTTCTGCTCCTCCCGGCCCGCACCCGCCACCGTGCTCGCGGGAGCGAGGTCGGACTTGTTGCCCACTCGAACGCTAACGATGCCTTCCTCCGCTATCTGCCGCAGGTCGTGCAGCCAGCTTGTCGCGTTCAGGAACGTGGAGCGTCGCGTAATGTCAAAGACAAGTAATGCGCCGCTCGCGCCGCGGAAGTAGCTCCGGGTTATGCTCTTATAGGTTTCTTGGCCCGCCGTGTCCCAGAGGCTGAGCTTCATGTGCTTCTGCAGCGGCTGCCGTGTCGGCGGAGGGGGTAGGGAGTCGGGATTCGAGGCAGAAGCGGACTTGGAGGGGTTGTTGATGTTGAGGGCCAAGGAGGCGGGTGGGCCGACGGGGACGATGCGCGAGCCGAACTCAACGCCGATGGTCACATCGTGGTGAGGGGAGAAGCGGCCTTCGCAGAGGCGGACGGTGAGCTTGGAGGCTGTTAGTGTTGGTTGTTGGGGATGTGCGGATAGGCTCTGTGGCGCATACACTGCTCTTTCCGCTGCCGGAGTCACCTAGGGAGACGATTTTCGCTATATAGTCCCATGGTTGCGACATGGGGCGTGCTCTGTGTATAGAACCGTACTTCCGTGCTCACTGTCAGTTCCAGATATGTTGCATGTACTGTTGTAGGAAGTGCGCGCCTCGATGCGCGGTGTCGAAGCTCGCGACTGCCTCTTTGGGATGACGCTCAACGAGCAAGGCGGATAAAGGGCGGCGAATATAGTGGCGCTTTGTGTGTGCCGAAAAGAGCACTGGTCCGGATTAAGCCTCAAGGTTATGATAGATAGATCTCTAACGGGTCAATAGGTAAGCTCGTGAAGTGAGATGTTGTCGATCGTGCAGGTACTCGGGTACTCGGGTACTCAAGTACAAGCTGGTTGACAGTGACGCATTCGCTGGTTCGGTGGCTGCGGGCCGAAGCTGATCCTCGTCGCTGTCACGGCTGCCTTCCAACTCCGCCGAGTCACAAGCCGCTATCACCGCCATACTACGGAGTATCACCACCACACCTACCTCCGCATACTCCTACGATCCTTCCAGCTCTCAGACTCGACATCACCTGCACCTGCAAACTGCCGACATCACGCTGCTTCCCACCTAAAACTATCCTCATACGAACGCAGCTTCCAGCACCCACCGTGACCTCCGCCTATAAACTACTGATAAGACCTGACGGTAAGCAACCGCTTTACGATCCGACCAGATAAAGCTGTGCATGTCGTCCCCCTTTCCTTCCCAGTACAGCGCCTGTCAGGGCTACGGAGTAAGATTTGGGGCCATGCGGAAGTGGTACAGAGCACTCCGCTCGAGTCCACCACCGAGTGCCGTACACTACACCAGTCGCCATCATTACTATACCAGTCAACACCAATACTGGACCCGTCGCTGACCAAACTTTAGCCGCAGTCCTCAAACTTCGTGGACCCACCGTTTCTGCCAGCTTCACTCCCAATACAGGCACAGTTGCTGTCCAGGAGATCGTACTCGAAGGCGACGCCGCCTTTGGTTTCTCTGTCTTCTCTGCCTAGTCTGCGCAGTAATCATCCTTCGAAACTACTTCGATAGACTCGCCCGGTGGGATCTAGGGATGGTTTTTGCAAAAGTCGATCTTCCAATTCTTTCTCGAACTTCAGCAAATCTGACGTCGTCGACGGCCTGCTCAGCCAGCTATTGACATCT
>Ga0115842_100972_pt1 | contig 11103 bp, 6 predicted proteins | sample InSIn2SAF170_2_FD_83856 | JGI IMG/M metagenome (GOLD analysis project Ga0115842, IMG submission 83856) | reverse complement strand
ATACCTGGTCAACAGCTCGATCTAGCTCAGGAAACGAGCAAGGTATCGTGGATTATTCACTCATCCGGATCCACTGGCTTGCCGAAACCAATTTACCAAACACAGGCTGCATCGGAGGCGATAATCATCATTCCAAGAGTTGCTTTGCCTGCTCCAAAGACGGCCGTATCTTTCACCAATGCGTTATGTCGAACAGCCATTTCCATGGGGATCGGGATCGCCTTCTCTCCGTTCATGAGGACTATCGTATCGTCTAGACGGCCCCCATACTTCCATGCGGCGACAATCGAAGGATGCGGCTCAAACAAATCTTTAGTAGCGTAGGCGCCGTCATCCCTGTTGGTTGCAACTTTGGATGGCCATCCGTCAAGGATGACGAGCTCGAACAGGTTCCCACCTTGTGGCTCAAAGCGAACGAATGGTGCGAGTTTGGCGTCGATTCTGAGGTAGTTCCAAGCTTTATCGCCAGCAGGCCTGAAAGAAGTCATCAACTGTCCGGTCTCTGTGGTACCATAGTGGCTGATCAAGTTGACGTTGTGGTCAACGAGCAGGTTACCAAGACCATCAGGGCACGCAGAGCCACCAAACATCACAACCTTCATACTGGCGAGCATCTGAAGTCCTTCATCGCTTTCGCTGAGCAACTTGAGTGCGTAGGGAACGCCATAGAGGATCTCGAATTTGTATTGCCGGAATATGTCGAGCAAATTTTGGCTGGTCAAAGGAATACTTGCACTATACATAAATATTCGCTTGTAGGAGGTGAATCCACGCAGCACACTGCTCAAGCCGTGAGCATGGAACAATGGCAAAGTGATGAATCCTTCAAGGCCCATATTGTTCTCATAGTTCCGTAGAGCTGCAGCATGTGTTTGGTAAATTGGTTTCGGCAAGCCAGTGGATCCGGATGAGTGAATAATCCACGATACCTTGCTCGTTTCCTGAGCTAGATCGAGCTGTTGACCAGGTATAGTCGTGTCATCGTTGACGGTCTCATATTGGCTTTTTGAAGGAACGTGAAGGATATTCAAGTCAGGTACCCGAGCCTTGACTCCTCCTCCAATGGTCTTTTCGAAGCTTGGGTCTATGCAAATGTTCGTACACTGTGTCGACTTCAGCAAAGACACGTAGGCAGCCTCGGAAATTCGGGTTGATAGAAAGAGAACTGTAAATCCCAGGCGCGAAAGTGCAAGCACAGTCACGAAGTAGTCTAACGAGGATGGGCCAAGAATGGCGACGACAGCTCCATCGGCAGTCGAGCTTGAGCGTACAGGGAGCTGAGCGGCCAGGTGCCGTGCAGCAGACGTAGCGAAGTTGTCGATCTGACCATAGGTGTATTCGACATACTCGACACCCTGAGTTGGATACCCCAGAATAGGCTGGTCACGTGCGAGTTGTGCTCGTACTGATATGAGCTCGGAGATTGTTCGAGGTGCTGGTGGAGGAGGTGAAACAGGTGGTGTAAGAATCTCTATTGTGCTCGGGATGGCTGATGGCTTGGTCAGGCTCTGAGGCTCAGTTGGAGCAGTGATTTGAGCCATGTTGCCGAGTGCTTGTCGAATGCGGCGGTGGCGGTTTGGAGGAAGAGAGGTACTGACGAAGAAGACAGTGAGGTAGTGTTCTCATCGGTGCTTTATCCTACCGTTGCTTGGATCAGCCTTTGACATGCTCTCGTACCTGCTTGCACTGATGCCTCACATATTTCTCATCGGCTCATCCTGCGGATCCCCCGGAGTCGGGATTTCTGCGCTGTATGCAGGACTCCGGCGGCTAGACCACTACTACAGTATCATATTCCGTTATTTGCCTTTCACGATATTCGTGGTAAGGATGAGGCCAAAGTGGCGGACGCCAAGTGACGCCGGGACAGTTACCGTTGTTCGTTGAATAATTACTTCCGAGCCGTCGGAATAGATCTCGACGCCGCTATCCCTCCGAAACTCAATTATGTCTCCTTAGCAAAGCTTTGCAGTAATCCGTGTAAACCCAATGCGATCGTATCACTGGGTTGCTTAAGCTTTGGCTGTTTCTATACCTCTACCCACTGAGATCCGATGCTTTGGGATCGCGTTGGCTGATTCTGGCAATGTATTCGACTTGCGGAATCATCATGAGATGTTGCCTGATTGAGACAGCTTGCGAATCAGGATCTAGGACCATGTCGTGTCAGAGGTGATCAAAGACGGGTCGATTTAATGAGTTTAGAAGAATGGGCGTTGGGTTCGATGGTCGACTTGTGAAGTCCTTGACATGCTGCCAATTAAGGACATCAGACTTGTTGAGATGAACTTCATACTACGATTTAGGATCCAATGCGTCGTCTGTTCCACTGCGTGTGTCTTTTTCCTCGACCACTGTTAGACGATCCATGAAAATCCCTTCGACGTGAGCTCTGGGAAGACATACCTACCTTAGATAGGTAATTGCGGTGTCTTGCTGTCAAAATCGACAGGTGGCCGTGCCTTCCAGGTAAGTCAAGCGTACATGCCGTTCCAACACAAGGTATGAACCCGTCAAAATTGATTCTCTATAACCATCTTTCCCTTACCACCCGATTTGTACCGGCAATATTTGCACATTGTTGAGGCAGACATTGCACACGTCTCCCCACATTGTGGACTACGAGGGTCTGCGGGCCCCAGGTCCAGCTACACAAGATGATGGAGTGGATATCGCGCCTTTCTTCTCAATGACTTATATTCCTGCTTTCTGACTTGGCAGCTCTTGGCAATGGTTAGGTGCTAGTCTCCTGCAGATGCCAAGGCACTTGTTACCGACGGGATATGGACCTCTTGACCCCAGCGAGCTTCTGAGAAGCCTTGTCGAAGTATTCTCGTGTCCTCCAGCTCTCTCCGGATCTCGTGAAGTCCACCCCGCCTTGTCTCCGCGACTCAGACTCGACTCGACTCGACTCTCTTGGCAACAAATTGCAACGCCGAACATCAAGATTTTACTATCTACCGCCGGAGCTGCCGGAGGCTCTGAGTAATGAGCTCTGGTACATAAGCTCAATCTCTCCAGTGTGAGCTACATCCTCTTTTCCCATCACTCACTTTTGAGTAACATCATAGTTTGATCCTTGATCGTTACTCCCACCTCCCCATCTCCCATCTTTCACCATCTACCAGTTCCATCATGGCTGCCACCGTTGTCGAGAAAGACGTGGAGAATGTCGACATGATCGAGATCATCAACAAATACGCTCGTTACGGAGTCTCAGACGACGACGCTGTCTTCTACGAGACCTTCTCTGAAGAAAAAAAGAAAGCACTGCTGCGGAAGGTCGATTGGCGACTCGTTCCTTTCCTCGCCCTCCTTTACCTCTGTGCCCACATTGATCGAGCGAATATTGGCAATGCGAAGATCGAAGGCTTAACAGACGACTTGAAGATGAATAACATCCAATACAATATTGCACTTTCAATCTTCTTTATGTGAGCAATATTTTAATAAACATATCCAGTCACAGTCACTAACAGACAATAGTCCTTACATCCTGCTAGAAGTGCCCAGTAACATTCTTCTCAAGAAGTTTAGCCGTCCATCCAATTATCTCGGCATCTTGGTCATCTCGTGGGGTCTTATTATGACTTTCACAGGCCTGGTCCACAACTATGCTGGTCTTATGGTCTGTCGCGTCTTGCTGGGTGTTGCTGAGGCCGGCTTCTTCCCTGGTGCAGTCTACATCATTACTCGATGGTATGACCAAAAGCAACTTCAACTCAGAATTGCGCTCTTTTACTGCGCAAGTGCCCTCTCAGGTGCGTTCTCTGGACTTCTAGCATTTGCCATTGTGAAGATGAAAGGTGTCGGAGGAAGACCTGGCTGGGCTTGGATCTTCCTCCTGGAGGGAGCCGTCACCGTCCTCATCGGAATTGCTACCTTCTTCTTTATGCCAGACTCTCCCGAGTTATCCAAGTGGCTCTCACCAGAAGAGAAGAGCTACCTGATGATCCAACGAGCAATCAAAGAGGGTGGCAAGAAGAACGTGGAAGGTGAAGCCGAGAAATTCCAATGGAAGCTCGTCTGGGAGCTCTTCTCCGATTACAAGCTCTATCTACAGGCTTTCATCCTCTTCACTGCGTCAGCCGCAGCTTACGGCCTCAAGTTCACCATGCCCAGCATCACAAAGAGCATGGGCTTCACATCCTCCCAGGCCCAACTTATGACAATCCCGCCTTATGTCATCGGTGCCATTTCGGCAATCTCATTTTCCAAACTGTCCGACAAATTTCAATGGAGAATGCCCTTCGTCGTCATCCCTCTCAGCATCGTCCTTCTCGGCTTTGCCATCATCCTACCCCTGGCGCCTCACATAAAACACCAGATCCCAGCCTGCTACATTGGTGTTATCCTCATCTGCATGGGCCAGTATCCTACCAACCCAGCTGGGTCCGCCTGGATGGCCGGAAATGCCGCCAACGATATGAAGCGCTCTATGGCCGTCGCTGCCAACATAGCCCTAGGTAACGCAGGGGGGATTTTGGGTAGCTATATGTTCCTTGATTCAGAAAAGAGCAAGGGCTATCCAACCGGCTTTGGCATTGGTCTCGGCCTATCTGCTGCGGCTATCTGTTCCACCCTCTTCCTCGAGTATTCATACTGGCGCATCAACAAGCGACGAGACGCAATTCCAGAGGCTGAGATCAGAGCCCAGTACACCGATGATCAACTTGCTTTGATGGGAGACCAGTCACCACTATACAGACATAAATTGTAGTTCAAAGTGGTGAGGTAAAATTGAGTGTTTGGTAAGGCGTTGGTAAGATATATATTTCAAGACAGTTAAGGATGTTATACTGCAATGGATGGTTTCCCTATGTCCCTATAGGTGAATCAATGATTATGTTCTACTTCCAGTCCACTCTCACAATCTCAGCTTCCATCACCTTGACCCTCTAAAGCGCAGGAATTCCAAGCTTTAGCTTTCCAATATCTTACAGACGAGTCTTTAATTTCCCATTGTCTTTTTCCTCCTTTCTTCTTTGGATCTATTACTCAATGAGTCCTTCACCACCTCCCATAGCTTTGAATCATCGTTAAACCCTTCGCCATCTCCTTCCACATCAATCCACAATCCCAAACATCTTAACCGATACAGATCCGCCATAAAACATCACACCCCTCATCCGCCTCTGCACAGACATGCGTACCCTCGTCTTCAAACTTAAAGGCCAGCTGTCACACTCTTGTCAATACGTGTCTCCCTAGCCAAATAACTAAGCAACGCACCCAAAATATGAAGGCAAAGAAATACCTAATACTTGGGGATTCACATCCGCTATGTACATACATGCACATAAAGTACCATCAACTCCCTCAAAATATGTACATACGTATATATGTACCCAGCATGTGCACATATAAGCACAGAGCACGGTGTAAAAGGAAACCCCAATCCGCCTCTCCTAACAGACGAATACGCCTGTAAAATCAATAATTTACAGCTCCTATGTTGGTGGTTGGTTTTACGTAGGCATTCACGTACCTAGATAAAGACACTCCAAATAGTTTGGTAACTTCATACGTACCAAGTAGCAGCGAGGCATGAAGTTAACAATAAAGTTGATACCCCAGTACTCAAGTAGATGCTCTTTGAATGTTTTGTAAAGGACTGCAATAGAATTGATGATAAATCTATGTATCTATGTACGTAGCCTTCTTGCTGGTGATCGATTTGAAAGGATTTAACTTGTTTCCTTGTGTTTCAGATCTCTATACTTGTTTTAATCTCGCTAGATAGTAAGATTCATGTGTAGCTCCAGCGTTCACTCTCGTCCTTTCGATTCTCCCTTTCCCAAGCTCAACCTGGGCTTAGCTTTTGAGCCACTATTGTGACATACCATATCCAAAAATGTCCGGCCCATTCATCGACCCAGCACCGACGGTGTCGAGGCTCTCCCAACCATAATCGAGCATGTACTGAAAGCCAGAGTCAGAATTAGAATTTGGTGTCAGCATCATCGAAAATGTTGAGTAATCGTTCACCTCTTGTACACTACCCATACTCTGGTCGAATATTGAGGGAAAAGATGCTGCGCCAACGACAGAGTCGACCTCGCCTGATCTTGATGGCATGAAATTGAGGTTGGTCGAGTCGGTCGTGCTCTTCGTCTTGTCAATGTCGTTCTGATGTTGTAGGGCAGACTTAGTAGCACTGTTGACATCTTTAGCATTTTCTCCCGGTATTTCCTTTGGCACTTGATTAATGTTTCTGCGTTTGAACAAACTCTTCTCAGCCTTTGACCGCAAATGAGCCAACAGGTTGTGATGCCTAGCGGCCTGACTTCCAGGGGGAGGCAAAGTAGCTAAATGGTCTTGGCAGTGTCGTGCTTTAGCTAGGCAGTCATCGACGTTCAGGAAGGCTTCCATATCATTCAAGCTAGGGGCCGCATTGCGTACTCCTTGAATCAGGAGGACGTAGAATGTTGATAGTCCTACTAGGGCGATATATTGAGTGGACCAAAACGAGCCATAGCATTGGCCATGCGCCATGAGGGCTCCTACCGTGTCGAGGATGGCCGTGATAGCTGCGATACACTCACGTAACAATCGTCTCGTTCTTGCGTCTGACTGAGAAAACAGACCGGTGTCATCCCCAAAATCCATCAATAGACATCTCCTCGTTGCCAATATACGCACATGCGCGAGTGCAAGCTTTAGTATTGTATTCTGGCGTTCAAACGTCCTCTGGCCAGTCAAGGTCTTTTCCCGCGGTTTGAGGAAATCCGGCAGATCGTTCTGCCATTCTGCTAACGCATCAAGCATCTCGTTGCTCCTATCGAGTATTTGATCATTGCTTAGCGAGTACAAGGGGTATAAGAGGTCGTTGTTCTGAGCAGTGAGCTGGGCTAGCCTTGCATGGGAGATCGCAGCCTCTAGGTTACCGTGCCGCGGTAAGCTGTCAAGGGGTTCGGATGAGACCAGGTCGTGGTCATCGATGTTCTGTGGGTAGGGTTGGTCTATATCTTCATCTCGGAGCAGACGAGGTCTTCCTAGCATGACACTCAGATAGCCGTCAAGCACATATAGCGACCAGAATGCACGTCTTCTACATTCCGCTTCCAAAGCATTGACCTTTGAGGACGATTGACGTCGGTGGATGCCGAGAGCAGTTGCCACCGTCACTCCGAAGCTAAAACAGTATCTACACTCGTTCAGCCGGAAAGTGCTCAAGAGATTCAGACACATGCCAATCCTTGCCTGCACGCTGGCTAGGGAGGGTGGTCCAGGCTCCTTGTCGAGTAATGCCTTTGCTTTATCGGAACAAGCCATGCTTAGATCAGCGTTGGCCCATCCGACGACATAGGGTGCTCTTGCAGTAGCATGTAAGAGTGTCTGTGCACAAACGAGGAGAACGCAAGCTTGTTGAGCAGCTGTTAGTTTGTGATCTGCATTTGTTACGAAAACGATTGCCCATTTCTTGACTGTTGGATGGTGTAAGAACCGATATGTAGGTGAGATGTATTGAAAGTAACGGTCACAAAGATCAGAAACTTCATCACTGGTGAACAATGGCTCAGGTAGGTGATCGTAGCTCTGATGTTGTGGTATATCGCCGTAGGAAATCAGAGGAGCCTCAGAGATCAGCTGGGCTTCGTCCTCGCCACTCTGAGTGACTGCTCGACTATTTGAATCATTGTTCTTTCCCCATGGATGGTAGAGAAAGGAAACTCCTGAAGTCGGCCCTACATGGTTACCAGGCATGAATGTCTGCGGAGGTTCAGCTGAACTGCGTCCAGATGAGATGTTTGCGTTCGTGTCGTTGAAGGTACTCGCACTCCTACTCTTGTCATGGCTGCCATTGAAAGCCAGCCTTACAGGTACTAAAGGGGACGGCTGTCTCAGGTCGGGCAATGTTGCTGTAGGTGTAATAGCTGCGTGGTTGCTACCCTCCGTCAGGGGTGAAGTAACATTGGGTGGCCCTCCTGAGGCATATTCACAGACAACTTCCTCGCGAAGACAGACCTCGCATGGCAAAGTTCCGCTGCATCTCACTTTCCGTCTATCATAGAAGTCAGTCCTTCTCGATCTTGTGGAACACTCCAGCCAACTATCGACATCGATCTCGGGGCAGACTGTTCCTCGATATCGAAATTGTCGAAGGAGTCCACACACTTACTTTCTGCAAAAAGAACATGCATTCGAGGTACGAGGATACCTCAACTTGCGCTTTTTCGGTTTAGGTTCAGGCGAAGTGGGATCCTCCATGTGCTCGGATAGCTCAGATATTCTGCGATCCATCGGAAGGACACTGAGACAAATCTAGAGATTTACTGGAGTACCCCAAACATTGCCAGTGCTCCGATGGAGAAGGTGAGTTATGATATGGCGGTGCAGAGCGAGCATAAAGCCAGAACCCGTCGGCTGACGGAAGTGACGACGGAAGCAAGCGACTTATTCCTAAGCTTTTACTAGCCTTAATAAAGATTAGTGTAGTCTCGGGAGCCCCAGACTTCCTCCCATTTGCTCCTTCCTCGTCACCTTCTCCCAGATTTTACACATCGCACAGTAACCACTCACCACCAGAATGGTTTGTGTGGGATCTGCCCCGGGAACTCGAGGGGCTTCCAGTGTCGAAATGACGCTGCCAGGTCGATTCATTACCGACAGACCCTTCTCTACTTTGCATACCCACCATTCGGGCTTTGAAAAAGTCTGCCCCTATGACATACTGTGAAGCACAGAGGTAGGTAAAACAATGTATATATGAAAACAGTCCTCTACGCAACTAAATACTTTTCAATATATTCCCTTAACATCGTGTCTGAATTTTTTTTATACCTGCCCCGTGGTCGAATCATATCATACCCGTAGAACCACTGATATTATAGCCTCGAAAGACCAACCTATCACCAAGCGACCTTTGAATATACGGTAATCATGGCTCTCAATCGCACGTTCACCCTCAACACTGGGGCCAAGATCCCAGCAGTAGGTTTCGGAACCTGGCAAGCTGCCCCCAAAGAAGTCGAAACAGCTGTTGAGACTGCCCTAAAAGCCGGCTACCGACACATCGACTGTGCAGCCATCTACCGCAATGAAGCAGAAGTTGGTGCTGGCATTAAAAAAGCCGGCGTACCCAGAGAGCAGATTTTCATCACTACAAAACTATGGAACACGAACCAAGAAACCTACGAACAAGCCGAAGCCTGCCTCGACAAATCCCTCAAAGACCTCGGTCTCCAATACGTCGACCTCTACCTCATCCACTGGCCCGTCGAATTCGCCAGCGGCAACAAATGGTTCCCCCTAGACAACAACGGCGTCTTCAAAGCCAAGCACTCCAACATCCCACAAGTCTGGTCCTTCATGGAAAAACTCCTAGAAAGCGGCAAAACCCGCGCCATCGGCGTCAGCAACTTCAACGTCCGCCGCCTAAAAGAGCTCCTCGCCTCATCCAAAGTCAAGCCCGCAGCCAACCAAATCGAAATCCACCCGTACCTCCAACAATCCGAGCTCATCAACTTCTGCAAATCCCAGGACATCCTGCTAGAAGCCTACTCCCCACTCGGCAACAATCAATCTGGCGAACCTATGACCCTCGATGACGAACAAGTCCATGCTGTCGCTAAATCCTTGAACATGGACCGTGGCCAGGTCCTCGTATCATGGGGCGTCCAGAGAGGATGGGTCGTGCTGCCCAAGAGTGTCACGGAAAAGCGAATCCAGAGTAACTTCCAAGACCAAGTGCTTCCGGAAGACGCGATGAAGAAGCTCGATGCCTTGGAACGGCATAAGCGCTTCAACTTCCCGGCCCGATGGGGAGTGGATATCTTTGATGAGAAGGACGAGGCTGAGTTGAAGAAGATTGCGGCTGAGGCTGGAGAGGAGAATAAGACGAAATTCAATGCTTAAATAGATCTTGGTTTAGCATAGAAACATACCAGGTACTTATGAATATATCTGGGTTCTAGACGCTTCACTTTGTTGTTCTACTTATCTTTATGCGTATGTTCTTGACTACGTACAGACGATATCTACGTTCCTCATGATCTCGCTTGCTAGATGACTTTCAAGATGGAAGATACTGTAACACTGCGTATGCAACTGGAGTCAACAACACCTCCACGCCTGGTCTCCTCTCATCGTTTTCGTCGGCAGCCTGGTTCAATATAGTTTTTGACCTTGCACTTCTTCCGTCTTGCTTGCCGCTTCTTTACTGCAGCACGGGTAGACATGAGCAAGGTTGGGTCAGACCGTTATCCGAGTGGTTCAGAGCACGACGATAGCTATGGGAGATACTTACTAAGTAATTGTGTTACTACGGATACCAAGTTACGTGTAAGAACACAAGTCTAGTATAGGTCTACTTCTATCTAGCATAGATGTCACACATTGAACATCTGAACACCTTTCGCTAAAGCTCTACAAATTATATGTATATCTATCATCGTCATCTCTTTGCGTTCACGCAGGTATTCATACCACATCCTCCGCTTTTCCTAAACCTTGCACCTCTGCTAATATTGCTTCAGATTTCAATTCCTTGTCGTTCACCTGTATCTCTGGGACATCGTCTGCTGTGACTGCAGCGCCAGTTTCCTTCTCGTTCTTTCTCATCTTCTCTTCTGCCCGATTTCTCTTGAGAATTTGTCTCTCCTCGATTTCTCGCATGTCCCGGATCAGAGCGCTCTTCTCCCTGATCTTGGATCCGTATCTGTAAAATGCGAACGGGATTGGAATGATCGCGACCTGGAGGATACCGAGCAAGGTACTCGCCCAGTTTGGGCCTAGCGTATTATACATTTTAGCACCGGCAAGCGGAAGGGTGCCGCCTAAAAAACTGCGGATGAAAGCGTTGCCTGCCATGGCGGATGCCGCGTATATGCCGAAGCTGTGCACTAGATAATTGCTTGCGTAGATGAACACTGCGCCAATACCAGTGCCGAATGGTATGCCTGCTGCGATGCTGATGGCAGGGTGTATAGAAATAGGTACACATGTCCATGCAAACCACAACTCACCTATCGGAATCAGGACCGCGCCGATGCAGACAATTGACATCATGGCTTCTGGTGGGACTTGGCCGTTTGAGTCTTTCTTGTGTGCATTGATCATCTTTTTGACGGGTGTTGCGGCGCAGATGATGATCATGTTGCC
>Ga0115842_100898_pt2 | contig 11110 bp, 15 predicted proteins | sample InSIn2SAF170_2_FD_83856 | JGI IMG/M metagenome (GOLD analysis project Ga0115842, IMG submission 83856) | reverse complement strand
GTCCTAGGTGACACCACCCCAGCTTTTCACTACCAGTCACGTCGCTCATTGTCCTGCAAGACCACGGCGCGCCGATCCAGGCTTTTTTCCGTGGCGAAGAGGCGCAGACGCTCATGGGGCATCTGCCAATTTGTTCGTGACTTTGGCGAGGATGGTAGATCTGGCGTGTAAGCGGCAGTGCGTTGAGCTGGCGGGTATGGGTAGAGAGTGGTGGTTAAACGGTAAGTCAGGTGGATTGAAGAGGGTGAAGGAGGCCAATGAGCGACGTGACTGGTAGTGAAAAGCTGGGGTGGTGTCACCTAGGACAGGACGGAGGTAGCTACAGGGGACATTCGCACAGCCGGGCGGGCAATGCATCGTCAGCAGCTCTCAAGACTCTCCCATTCTATGAGCTACGTGACACCAGTGGCTTTGCATGATTTGTAAGAAGAAGACAACAATTTGCAATGTGCAGATCTCGTCCAGCAGCGACGACCTCAATATGAAGTTGGGTGGACAGGTACATGCATGAAGCAAAGCAGCATGAAACAACCGGTGCGGGCACGTGCTTGTCTCGTAGTTGCCTAGAAGTTGCGACAAACCGCGCCAAGAAACGTTTGCCACCGACCATTGTCCACCCACGTCATCCATAGCAGAATGCCACCTCCCAAGGATGAAACCATGGACACCCGCCCACACGTATACGCCTCCGCCACCTCCACCTCTTCATCGCTAGCTATGATACCTGGCCGGCAGCCCGATTACTACGGGCAATATCAGCAGCCTCAGTGGCAACCGAACTACCCGTCCTACGGTCCGCCTTCAAGTCAGCATCAACAGTACGCAGAGCCGCCGCCACCGACAAGCTATCACGGCCCGCCTCTGTCGCAGCAGCAACAGTACGCAGAGCCACCGCCAACGAGTTATCATCAGCACCAGCCGGCATATCCATCTCCAGCCCCCGGCGCATACTCTAATCAGCAGCAGATTAGGGGTCAGAAGGGACGTAGGAGGAAGAAAAATAAGTCACCCTCGCCTCAAATACCGGAGACACAGATGGCGACGAAGCACCGCCAACACCACCAAGTACCGACTGGGTGTTTCTTCGCCAACATATTCTCGGTGAGCACTGTGTGTACATGCCTCTGATAGTGCTTTCGCTGACCTTTGCTGGCAGACAACGCCGAAGTCCTCACGCAATCCCTCTGCCCGACGGCCTACGGCTTGCACAATAAAGTCCACTACTCCCTCGTCGTCTTCCAAACAAAGAAAGCGCGAGGAGGAGCGGATCAGAAGGAGTGCTGGCGTGCGGGGGTCACTTGTGATGGTCGGCTTGCGATCGAGGGGCCTGAGGCGCCGTATAAGCAGGAGGCGATGATGGTGTTGTCGGAGGTGATTTCGAGTAGGTTGGCGAGGTGTATACCGAGGGCTTGGGATGAAGAGGCGGCGGATCAGACGGGTGTTGAGGAACATGGGGATGGGGCGAGATTTGCCATCGAGCCTGGGAGGTGAGGTTGAGGGGGTGGGGTTTGGAGTGAGGTTTGCAAAGGGAAACTAGCAGAAGATGTGAGTTGGGACGGAGTCTGACTACTGGAAGAGCACTGGTAGCGAAGTTGCTAAACCTATTAACGGTGGCAATCAGAAGCAAAGCACTGATCAGCAATACTTAGCCCTATCTTGTCTAACGAGTTGAAGTGAGGTTCAGCCCATGTGTAGTCTACATAGCACGTGTCTCGTCACCTGATGTAGTCCGTATCCACTGCGCCTCACATACAGGTCCTCTCGAGCGACCGCTATGTGTGGAATCTCGCCTCCAACCGAAGCAGTCAATGTGCCAATGGTGGAGCACAGCATCAATAGCTATGCCGCAGACCCGCAATGATGCGTACATCGATCGTTAAGGGGGCATTTGCAATATGTACCTGGTACTAGGAGTGCGTTGCATATGATTGCTGCATGCACACCGTCCCTTGAGTATGCCGGCACTTCATCATCAGCCTTCACAGCATCGGCCTAGCCTGTATCCTGCACGATGGCTTCACGCGGCGACCGGTCCTGCCCCCGTAAAACAACACACATACTCCGATGGGAGACGCAGCATGCATCGAGCGAGAGGGATCCAGCGGCAAAGTACAAAACGAGCAGGAGGCTACATTAGTATCGCCGTCTGTAAATTGGGCCAGGTCAGGCTCCATGACTCTTGTGCTTAAAGCTTTGTGGATTGTATATACATATCTGCAGGTTAGAAGTATAGTGGAGGTGAAGTTGAGGACTGCGAGGTGGGGTCCGCCCCATATCCCTCCTCCCGTGGCGTTTGGTATGGCGCAGGCGCGCCGTCGCTTAAGCGGTACGTACATACCGAATGTCGCGGAGACGGAGCAGGTACCCTACAATTCGTCGAGGGTTCTTCTCGTTAAGTGTAAATCCGGGAGTAGTAGTACGAACGATTGACCGTTGTCGCCCTTATTAAGCGAGACTGTGACCTACGTCCTACTGCAGGTGATGAGATAGCGCGTGAAATCTTCGCCTGTCATTGGGGTTGGTCTCGCTCGCCACGTGGATTCTGACGTGGGCATGTCATCGCTATCTTGGACCCCAGTTTCTTTCCGGAGTACGGCACGTCGAGCTGGACGCTTTAGGCCGTGTTATCCTGTCGTAACTTTGAGTGCTTGCTCGTGGCATGGATTGAAGCTGTCGCGGAGTGTGAACCCAGCGGTGTTGGATACTCTTCCGATGGGATGTGTAAAGACGTATAACGGCGCTGCATACGGAATGCGTTCCCTGAACCTACTCTTGTGTACCTGGACGTGAAAAGGCGGGGAAAGGTAAGGGTTAGAGAAGGGTGTGGTTGTATGTACGCTCACGAGAGAGAAATGGTCGAGGCTGTCGACGGCGGCAGCGGCCATCTCCCCGGAGTTCTCCGGTTTTCAGCCACAATGCACCCTGCATCAATCTTCCCGGGGATGTTATGCAAATGCGAACCCTGACCCAAGGAATTGGAGGGGTCCGGAGTGAACACCGCAGCCATCCAGAGATCTCACTTCAGCTCTGCCGTGCAATGTCAGTGTAGATTGTAACAGCTGCTGCAGCACACATTAGCGAAGTTACCGACGCCAGCCAAGGTACACACGAGAGTACGGATCCTGTCCGGCACGAGCAACCGCACAGTGTAGCTAGCCTGACCTTGTTCTATGCTGCAGTCAACTTAGCCCACAGTGCTAGGTGCAGCAAGACCGTGGGAGTTGTGACGCGTGAGGTCGTGGAGACGGAAGGGTATCATTTGCGCCCTCCTCAGGCGATGTGTTTGTTGAAAGTATACGCGCTTGCGAGATACGGGTCCGCACCACGAAGCTGATGTTGTAAGCAACGCCGCGAAGCAGTGGATCTCATGGGTCTCTCCTCTGATCGAGGAATCACCATGCTTTACGCGAGGAAGTGCTCGCTGATTGTGATTGTCGCTACTCGTCCCGCTGTTGTCTCGGCTCGTGAAGCAGATATGGACGAACGGAGCGGGGCCCATGAACTCCCTGGTCGTGCCTGGTGATATGACAAGGTACAATTTACAGTGAGCCTTGTGGTCCGCAATATCTCCCGAGTAGGTGGAGCTGCGAAAACTCTACCAGCTGCTAAGCAATGCTGATGGCGGAGCATCAAGTCGCTGGCATGTATCATGTATGCAAACTCGAACAGCATTGAGCTCATGCCTCTGCCCTGGTGAACCTATGTAGCGTACACATCATGGAGGTCGTTGAGCAGGAATACATAGTGCATCTGGGGTCTTCAACGGAAGATACTGTGGTGTGTTTGGAAGCTCGAGCGAGCCAGCGACAGCGAGGTTTGACTTATGACAGCACCGGTAGCTGCACGCACTACAACACCCGAAGTCGAACTTCTGCCGCATGGGGAATTTGGTGACTGCCCCATCGAGATAGACCCGACTTCAGACTTCCCGAACTGCCACATACCGAAGATCGGACTTCGCTTCGGCGAGCAGGTCTGCAAGCGTTTTAAACCCTGCCGACTTTGGGAGATCATGTCGCACACGATGGTAGACGTCAGGTCAAAGGGCCGTCAAGCAATGGGATCTTGGTAAAAGCCACAGGCGAGATGGCGGCGTGGCCCTGCGTTTCCACTTTTGGTATTACACCACGCTGTGGCAGGGATGTTGAAGTACAAGGGAAATCAGGGTACGCGTTGCCCTGCCGCGGGAAAGGTGCAGATCGAAGATGGTGTACAGAAGTTTGTGATGACGGAGCAAGTTCCGCCGTATGGAAGACAAATGAGAGGAGGAAGAGGAGAAGTTGCGGGCGCTAGAAGTGTTATTATAGGGCTTACATTGACAGTTTCAGCAGATCGAGAAAGAGAGGTGCATCGAAGCATGGTGAACGAGCCGTGCCGGAGCTAGCTCATAAAAGAAGTCTCCTTATGCTATATGTGGCTTAGTTGGAGGGGGTGCATCTGCAGAACCGTTTTGACCCTGTCATCCGGATCAGGGCGGTGCGGGCGTGCGCTGTCGTGTGAGGCGCTTCCACGTTGCGAAAACTTGCCCACTTAGACATCCTCGTGTCGTTGCAGGTGACTGATAACACAACAGCACTGCATCTACAAGCCGTGGCGCCGCAGCAGCGAGCATAAGGTACCGGCAGGTCCTTGGAACCAGATGCTCGCGAAGCCAACTCCTGGCTCCTGCTGGCCCCCATTTCGTCACAGAACGACCTGTGGCTGCGGGCGCTAACCGCTGACTGCCGAGAGCAGGGTCATGAACAGCGAAGGGTTGTAAATCGTGGATCCGAGTTACGACAAGTCACATCAACCAGATATAACGTCAAAATGCCCTTTTATCAAGACTAAGGCCCAGGTGGGATCGTAAACGGCGGTTAGAGAGATGAGCTTGCGGGTCGAAGTGGGCTAGATATCAAGCGCGTCTGCTAGTCAATCACATGCCGAGCAGATCCAGCACGGCAGCCACAGTTGATCGCAAACTCTCTGCGTAAGAAGATCGAGCGATGGTTAGATTCCGTGGAAAGGACGAATATACCGTGTTTCACCGCATCCCCTTACTCATAGCGATACGTGTCAACGACGAACGTGGCTCACGCAACACTGTCGCGCAAGTATTGCCCCCGCCTTTGCACTCTGTTCCCGTCGGACGAATACCACGGATGATGTATCTTTTGCCTGTACAGCTTGAAGCTTCGAGCCACAGAGCACGCGGACGAAGCTCCTAAACTCCGCCACGACGACATCGCCGATCTGGGGACAGCGAGGTAGCGCCCCGGCTACTCAGGAATGGCTAGGGATAAGGTTGTACATCATCGAGCTCCGTAGCGCGTATGCAGGGATTGAAGTACCAGGGATCTGCTGCTGCAGCCTGCCGCCGTCTACCCATGCTTTCTGCGCTGCCAACGGGCTCCAGGCCGTTGCTGCCAATGCGCCGGGCCAAGATGCATTTATCTTGCAAAGACCCTTGATGCTGACTCCGCCATGTCTTCTCCTCCCTCGGATGCGCTGGGATGAGTGAAGTATCCTCGTGCCGTGTCTTGCTTTTAAGCCTTTAGCATCCCTCGCCCCTCCGTGTGCACTCTCTGATCTGCGCCATACAATACTCATACCCAGCGTAAACCTCATAATACCTCAAGGTACCTTGCACAAGACTCAGGACACCAATAGCACCCACAGCCCAGCAACCAAAGCAATACTGCCTCACTCCCGTCATCGCGACATTCACAGACGCTTACAAAGCGTGTCGAAACTGGCTATCACATGATGGACGGTAGAAATTGCACCGGACGCAAGATATCACTACTCAACGACGGTGGTGACCGAGCTGGCACTTATCCGACCAAGATCCAATTACCACCGCTCATTGCACATTCGCGCGCGCCGTCAAGTTGCGCGTCGACGCCCAGCCTCACCCCGCTTACGCCGCAATTGGTGCGCAGCCAGTCAAGCGATTCTCGGAGCTTTCAAACTCCGTCACCTTTGACGCCATCGTTCGGCAGCTTCGAACAGATCACCCACGCACATTCAACGTCGCAACCACAACAACACTACTACCTCCTCCAGCATCACGCATACAACAAAATGGACGATGTGAACGGGTCTATGTACCCGCCGATTCCGGATCAGTCGGGTCTGATGTCATCAGCATACCCCATGCCGGCGCAGATGCCACAACAAATCCTGGTACAATCGCAACCAGCCATGCAGCAGCAGTATCGGACGTCCAATTCACCCCAGTCGGACCCATCGCATGTTTCTGCAGTCTCCACAACATCGGCCGCCAAGGCGCAGCCCAAGAAGAACCAGTATCCATGTCCTATGGCGAAGCAGATCGGATGCACCGACCACTTCACCACTTCTGGTCACGCGGCACGTCATGCCAAGAAGCACACTGGCAAGAAGGATGCCTTCTGCCCGGAGTGCAACAAGGCATTCACGCGCAAGGACAACATGGAACAGCACAGGCGCACACACCAGAACGGGCGTAGCGCACGGTCAGGCGACGAGTCGAAGGTGAAGAAGCCAAAGGCGCCCGCCAGCAGGAAGGCAGTCAAGGTGGAACCGCAGTTGGAGGCACAAATCGAGGCACAGCTAGTAGAGCAGCAGCAACCTGTACAGATGCAGCCACAAGCACAGCCCGTCCAGCAACCTCTTATCGACCAGACACTCATGATGGCGCCCTCAGCAGGTCCCTATTACCTCGGGACCGGCCTTGATACCGGACCAATTGGGACCATGCCCATGCCCATCGACCTCAATGGCGGCAGGCCGCCGCTCACACGCTCCAACTACACCAACAGCCTCGAGTTCAATATGTCCGCCGGCGCACCAAGCATGCTCGCCGACCCAGACCTCAACTTCTCATACCCATCACCCAACCTCTCCAACGGACTCAACAGCCTAGCGCTTGCTGCAAGCGAACACCAGCGTCGACTCTCGGAAGAGAAGTCGCAAGCACGGAGTCCACACTCCGACTCACCGTCAGAGACACCATCCTCTGAGGTGCCATCATTACCTTGAATGGCACATCATCACTACCACCAACATCCATATGCTGTCTAATGGGTTACGGTTTTGATTTTCACAGCAAAGATACCCACTTCTGCTTCATAGCTGGCGCTGGCGGAGATCTGCTATCGAGGGATAGCGAAGCGAAGGGAAGTAAGGGTGGCTCTGGTAGGTACATAGACGCTCTACAAACCCGTCATCGGCTTAGGAGGAACAGCCTTGGGACGCGGCGCATGTCATGTCATTAATGAGTACATCAGTGGAGGCCACAGGGACTGCCAAAGAATCCGAGGGCGAGAGTAAAAGTGTATCGATATTAGCGAGGAGAGAGGCGTGACAGCAGATAGCTCGTCCTTTGGGACTGATGCAGATATCGAAAGAAGCAATTTGTTACACAGCTACATTTTCATGTTTTCCTTTCCGTGATGCCCTTTTTCCGCCATGACAATCACTGTGAGCAATGGGGTTGTTGATTTGCGGTCGTGACCATGTAATCCAGCTACGAAGTGAGGTCTACATAAGCTAATGGACCCTTTCATCTTGTGTTTCTCCCTCCCAGCTTCATGCAGGGACTATTCTGGGGCCTAATACTGAACGTCCATTCATCGGGGTTGCGCCCTCATCCGCGCCATGACATTGCCGGCGCGTAGGAAATGGGTGGTCGAGCGGTAGTACACGCTTTGGTGCCTCTCTTGATAACAACGACGGAGCAAGCTCGACATCTCCAGCCCAAAGAGGCCTGGGTGGCGCACTCCTCGTGCCAACCCCGCCCGGCGAGGCGAGCAACTCCTTGCAAAGCATATGGAGCTCGAGGCCGAGATGCAATTCTCACAACGGTCCCTCCGATAGCAGCGACAGCAGATGCAATTATGACGGCGAGCTGACTAGGCGCGATTGTCACCTGCCACGCACATGTGGAGAACGTGTACATAGGGATTCAGTGGAACAAGCATGATAACGAATGCCCTGATGCCACAGACGGCTCGACCGGATCGTATCCGAAGTATCCGAAGGTCCTTGTCTTGCCATGGATTTCTAGCTACGTATGTCACAACCGTGCCTTGCCGAATCTTGCAAGCACCTGCTTCCCAAAGGCATGACTCTCACCTTCGAGGCGGCCGGTGACATCCCTAGCTCCCAGAGACACTCCACAATGCCTGCTTTAGCAACAACAGCAGCTCTATGCCGCTTACAGACAAATAAGATACCGCGTGTATCGGTCACGGCGGAATACAGTCAGCCGAGCCTCCTTTGAGCGGGTCTTGCAGGAGGATACGTACGAGCTACGTCTTCGCCTCACCAACATACCCTTGAAGTCTCAGCGTGTGCTCCTCCTAACGAACCTTCTGTGTGAGGTCGGCCTCGAGAGCGTTGGCCGGACGCTAGTCACATGGGCAGCGCGACCAGATCTCAAGGACTGCAGTGGGGAGCCCCCGCTTCCTGACTTCACACCTTTTTGGCAATCTCAACAACCCTCTCCAGCTTGTCGGGCCTCAGAGCATTGACAGGCGAAGCGAGCAAACTACGCAGGAAGCGTACAACTTGGGCCACTCCTCCCCCATTCTACGAAAGGTTCAGACTGGACATAACCATCTCCTTGATATCCACTATGCCATGGAAGAGCTTCTGTTCCGATCGCACTGTTTAGCCAACCCAGTAACCACTGCATAGTGAAAAGGCGCCTACGCCAAACACCTTCTTTTGCCACGCCCAAGCGCAACGCCTCACCCCAACCAGGCCCTTACTACGTCTCACTACCACTACCACCAAGACCCATCCCGTCCAACCTCTTCACCATCTCCTGCATAACTTGTCAGCACTCACATACCTTCCCACCATCACCTCACAAGAAGGCAGGTACTCACCACATCCCTCTTCGCCGCCCTTACATACTTATTAAACTCCAACGTCTGGTCCTCGCTCGCCGTCTGCGCAAGTACAGCCATCAGCAAGTCACTTAAGCGCTGATCCTGCAAGCTGCGCAGCCATATATCGTAGACTGCCGCAGCGAGGTCTGGCTTGTCCGTTTCCAGCGCGCGTTGTTTGGCGCTGTCGATAACGCGCTTGGGCTTCGCAGGAGTGTAGATTCTCTGATTCGGTGGGGTGGTGCCAACGACGTCGGCAGGCGGAGGCATGTCAATCTCGGTAAGCCTCTCGCTATTGGCCTTTGGTGCAGGAGCTGCAAGGTTGTTGGCGCTGCTCCAAGCTTAGTTGGGAACCGGGGCCGCTTTGTCGGCGAAGACTGGCTGTTCCTCCTTGGAGGCTGCGAGGAGAGATGGTGTGTTCCTGCCACCCCCTATCATTGTCGGTGGCACCTCTTCCTTCTCCACAGCGGCGGCGCGCGGCCAGTGCTCGCCACCACCCATTTGTCAGCCCTGTGGTTGTGATAAGATCGCTCTTGCTGACGTGGTGCAGTGACTATTGTAAATGTGAGCTCGAAGCTTCTAGGTAAGGAGAGTAAGCGAAGTCTATGGAATGTGCCTACAGAAAACGAGACTCGTAATTATACTTGGGCCAAGCTGAGGTTCACGTGCCACAAGTCTGTTCACATGGTTTTTCAACTGTGGAGCAATCACAGGACGTCTGCTCGATGGAGAACGCGACCCATAGGAGTGGTCTTGTAAGCATGTACATCCTCCATGATGCACGTTGAACGCGAAGCATGTGAGAGCATGCGGTGACCTCACTTCAAACCGCATCAGCGAGATCGATGGAACGGAACCGCCACAGCTATCGAGCACTCTTTCATTGCCTTCCACAACGATTTACACCTCGCTTATCTTCTCATTTTTTACACCCGGCGCAACTTTCCCTGCGGCCTTCCGCTCCCTCTGCTCCCTCTTCCACTCTTTCAACACATCCAACCAAGACAGTCTCTTCGCTTCTTTCCTGCCAGCCCTCTCCTCATCATACAGAGCTCTTTCCCGGTCGACCATTCCCTGCATGACTTCCGCCATATCCCGATTCTTCCTCTTCTCCTCGGCTAGCCTTTCATTGACGTCCCTTCTCGCCAGCCCTGGCGCTGCACTCCAAGCCGGCTCCTGCACCCACCTACTCTCGTCCAGTTCTTCGGCCATGAGCGCATCCCACCTATCCTCCGTCCTTGCAAGGTCCAGCTCCTCTTCGAGTCTATGTCGCGTATCATGGCGTTTCTGTCTGACGCGTACGCGGTGCGCGAGGTAACCTGACAAGTTTTCGGGCTGCGGCTTGCTGAAGCGGAGGACGGGTATCTTCTGGGCACTGTAGAGTACCGGCACACGTCGCCTCCCTGACAACTTCTCAAGTGGGAGAGGGCGGTCGAAGATCGACACTCTCTTCTTCTCCTTCGCGAGCTCAGAGGCACGAGTCTCTGCTTTGCGGCGCTTATCGAGCTGTTTTTGTAGGTGCTTAGGGACGACAGTCGGTGGGGATTGCTTGATCTTCTCCGGCGCCCGTTCCAGCAAGTCCACTATATAGCTCTTGCTCTCCTCTTCGCCAGCCACAGCCGCATCTAGGTAGTCTATAGCCTCATACCCAGCCTCGAAGTTCAGCTTGAGTCGGTGTTCGGATTGCTCATATCGCGCTTGCTTGAAGCGGTTGCGAACAATGTTCTGCAGAGCATTGCGTTGTTGCGCTTCAAGGGCGGTGAAAGCGCAGCATTGTGTGAGGAGTGCTCGGTAGAGCGCGATGGCAGCGATACGGTGGGCGGAGGAGTTGCGGGGGAGAAGGTGGGTGGGCATGTAGTATCATGGTCCGTACATGGCGATTGCGGGAGAGCACGGAGAGAGAGGAACGGAAGCTTGAGGTCGAGATGGAGGCGGGGGCTTGGCGTAGCATGTCACGTGTAGCAACGACATGCCGAAAAGACATCATTGTGCGCATGAGGACATGTAACGTGCGTTATCTGCAGCTGATAGTACCAGCAGGACTGCCAGTGCTGTCCCTGAAAAGCGGTTACAGGAATCTCTCTGGCTTCCTTACCCAACGACCTTGCCACCTGACGTCCATTTCCCATCCACCATGGTCAACACCTCAGAAAAGTCCCGCCATTCCGCCCTCCGCTGGCTACTGCGAAGGAACGCCTTGGTTGGATGTGTTGAAAGAGTGGAAGAGGGAGCAGAGGGAGCGGAAGGCCGCAGGG
>Ga0115842_100971_pt1 | contig 11128 bp, 14 predicted proteins | sample InSIn2SAF170_2_FD_83856 | JGI IMG/M metagenome (GOLD analysis project Ga0115842, IMG submission 83856) | reverse complement strand
TTCAAGTTCATAATTTGGGTTTAGAAAATGTAGTTAAATATTAGATTAATTTATTAAAAATAAAATTAATAATAAATGAATTTAACATACTAACTAATTAATTATCAATTAACTAATTAATATTATTTTCCCTATCTCTTGGCCCAATCAATTGTAGTTGTTGCCCAATCCTTTCCTTGGTCAATTGTAGTCATTTATTTCTAGCCATTGAATGATGGATCTCTCTATTTAACATATTTCCATGATCTGGTTCTTCATCTTGTCCCGACGATGGACCACACTTGCTGTTGAAACGCGTCGAGAAATGAATTTTGATGTGATTTTCCCTGAAAACCTTCTTGATTAAAATGAATAGTCATTTCGAATATTTATGGTTGTTTCTTCAATTATTTTAATCAGATTTAATGTTTTGATCTAGTTACAACCTATTTTTTCCATGAAACAAGTATTTCTAATCCTTTTCGTGATGTTCAGAGCAAGTCAACAACTGTTTGATAGATTTTGTTGTGTTTTGAACAGATTATTTTGACAAAGGAGCACACTTTTATCACTCTTTCGGGCTCCATAAACCTATGAAAAAGGAACCCCCATGGAGTCCTCTTTTAGTTCCATTCAGACTGAGATAAACTACTTACAAAAAAAGGAATACCTTAATTGAAGATAGATAAAAGGTTCTCTTGGGTATTATTTTCTACCTTTTTGGACATAAGGGACTATCTACAAAAAGGAACATCCGTAGTTTTATTTTTCTGTCTCTTTTTCAAGCTCTCTAAACATGAAACAAATGTCAAGTTATACCTTTGTTGGACTCATTAAAACATCAAACAACGATGGACTCCTCATTCATGATGGAACCGAACCACTCCTTCTCCAAGTTCTTTAAATATTCTCAAATGGATTCATTTGAAGGATGAACTTACCTATCAAACATATGTTATCCTCCAAAATCATGTTAAAAAATAAAGAGGCACTGACCAGTATGGTTGGGGAAATTGGGAAAATAGGGTACTCCATTTGTTAATGGAAGTGAGTTAATATTGAATACGACACTCTTCCACCTCATCTTCATGGCTCTTAGGTTGGGTAATCTTCTTGTCTTTTGGTTTATCATGCCATTTTAAAGCCTCCATTGTTGGTTTTGGGCCAATGCTTCCAACTCCATTCAATGTCACTGTTATGTTTAAGAGAATTCATTCAGTTAATTTATGCCACAATATTCTTAAGCGTTCGTTCCATGTTTGCCTCTCCTGATCTAGTTTTGTATCAACATCATTGTATCTCAAATCATCATAACCATTTCGTGTTGTTGATGGGGGATACATCAAGGCCCTCCTATGATGGGTCACTTCCTCTCATCATCAACTCATTATCTAGTAAGTTGACTTAGAAACAATGCTTGGTACCTTAGTGATTGCATACATCAATGGAGAGTGTCTTTGCTCTCGGCAACAAGTTTACATCATTGGCTTTCCACCAAAATATGTTGTGTGGTGTTCAATGCCAACTGAGTTATTCACACCATACATATTGCACTAGAGTACCTTGAGAGCCATTAACGTCGTCGATGGTTTCTCTTGCATTTGTTAATGACTTACATCGTTAGATTATAATTAGATGGAGTCTACCATGTTTGACTCTAGCTGGTTGATTCTCATGGTTAGACTCGTACATTAGTTGTTCATGTGAATGAGATAGAAGACCCCAGATCATTTTCATCCATCTGTGTTGTGATTTGAAGAGTAATACAAGATCAAATTGTATAATGAATATGATCATGCAAACATCCATCTAGTAATGGCTCCACTATTAGTCATTTGTGGACATGTCTTTTGATTATTGTACATGTAATGTTAGCTTATGTGCTGAGTATCTGCATGCCTCCCTCTGCAAAGATGTCATTATGTAAATGTATTATAACTGATGATGACCTCAACAGTTGTTGTTGATCCCAAATTTCCATAAGGTAAAGTACTTCAGTCATCATCTCTCATTCCTAATTTTTCACTTTGGGGGGGAATTTGTTATAGGGCATTTTGTCACATCTTGGAAATAGGCCTTCAACTGGATCAATCAACATCCTTTAACCCCTTTTACATCATACTTGCACAAATCCCTAAGTATGACTCATTATACTTCCTAAGTTCCTAGCTAAGAGCACCTTATTTCAGTCATTTTAAGGACCAATGCACCCTGGCCTGTTATTGGCTAGTTCTGACTACTAGTTTTCCCTAATCTACCCTTGTGTTGATCACCAGAAGGTTGCTTAGTGTTTGGGTTGCACTCATTCTTGAAATTCTGGAAAAAGATAAAGAATCCCAAAACTTCCTCTTCCAGAAGCTTCCAAGATCTATTGTAACCATTTATCTCAAATAAAAGTCTCGAATCCTATCCTATCCTACCTTGGATTTTTCATCCCTTATCCCTTGAGCTCACCCTCCTATCAAGGGTGGATCTCAAGCCAAGATTGGTGAAAGGATAAGGATTCATGAACTACCTCCTTTACTTATATATTTACTGCGATCCATAGGAAAGGGTTGTTGGCTTTTGAAGAGTGATTCAACCCTTATGTTGTTTTTGTGAGAGATATATTTCAATGCATTAGGGTGATTAGAGGTGCACTTTATGACAAGGAAAGGACAAGTCAACTTGGAGGAGCTCCTCTACAAGACCAACACCTATTTTTTGGGTATAATTCACTCCATTTTTATTAATGAAAATAGTACATTGTTTTCCTTTATATGTTGTTATGATTTCATATATTTCAATACCATGTTTATCTATAGAATAAAGTGATTAGATGATGTTGCATAGATTATGTGGATAATTGGCTTGTGCTATCTGACTGTGCAAGATCTAACTATAGTGATTGAAGCTAGGATTGGAGCATTCAAACTAAGGAAGGAGAGAATCACACAAAATATTCTAGGTAGGATTTATCTCATTATCTATTTAGTTTAAGGAAAACATTAGTCCCTTTTCCTTTCTTTTGTTCTAGTTCAGTCCACCAGACCTATGGAGGATACTTCCATATACAATCATAGATTCCACATAACAAGAAGGTTCAGTAGGAGTACTTGTAGGTAATAGGTTGCATGTATGATTTTCTAGTTGGTTTTGACATACTTGGTATGTGCATGTTGCTATTTGGTTATTTTGTTATTGTTGGCATGGACTTTTCCTGTTTCTTACAGTGGATTTTAGCCTAGTCTTGCCATTTCTTGATATCCATGGTGTGAATGGAATTTTTCCTGGTTTGATTTTTTCACTACCGAAATATTTTTGATCCAGGTGAGGTGGTCTTAGGAAAATTACTAAAGCCCTAGGAATCCCTTGACTAGTAATGGAAGGATACATGGTAGAGCCTGAGGGTGGAGACAGGAAAATTCCTCAATGTTTGGAGAATAATGTTGAGGTATCCAATCTTTGTTTAGTTTTATGATATTGACATCAGTTTAGGTGATATCATGGCATGGTCAGGGTGGAGGTGATTTAGCCTCTAGATTCCCTTGGTTGTTAATGGATTTTTTTATCCCATGAGATCACACATTCATGCTTAGAATATGGCATGGGGCTGATTGGTTGAAAAAAATATTTGGTTCAGACAATATATGGTTGTGTGGTATGTGATAGTCCTGAAATTGGTTGGATTTTTTCAATATTTAATAAGAGCTAAGTTTCTATTACTCTTGAGCAGTAAATGTGCTTGTTATTATGTGGCTTTAATGGTTTTTATCTCATTGTTATTTATGTGGTTATATGTCGGCTATAAGCATGGTTATATGATAGTTCTTAGTCATGGCTCTTTTCATGTGTTTACCTGTAACTGAATGAATAATGAATTGAATACCTAATTGGTGTTATGACAGCTAATGTGAGAATGAAATCTCCCTTCTTGTTAAAGTTCAAATAAATTTTCAAATCATTATGTTTAGAATTGCATTCCTGACCTATAGGTTATATGTTCATCATGTGTTTGAGGAAATGACTGTCATGGTTGGGCTTAGTTAGGTCAAGTACTTGATCAAGTTTTGTGTTAGAGGGTTTTTATTGGTGTAATTTATTATCTCAAAAAGTTTCATCAATTTTCACATAATGGTTTGGAGACTAGTCTTGAAAAAATTGGCTTAAATCTCATAGTCTCTGGCATAGATCTAGCTAAAAAATATTGTAGTCTCTCCCTTGTAGGAATTATGGGAGTGATTGGAGGGTTTCCATCGCATGCATGACTTTTCATGGAAGGGATTGGGTATTTAATTCATTGAAAGGTTATGTTAACTTAGGGATTGGGAACCTGCAGTGGTGGATTAGCTCTTGTGGGTCCTGTAGCACCTGAGGGAGGTCTGTAAGGTCTTGCTTTGTTGAAACCATTTCCTTAAGGTCATATAGGAGCTTAGTTCTTATCATTGTGACCCTCATCTCATTTTTTTCCTGGGAAAGTTGGTGAAAGTGCATAGATATGAGAGGAGGTAGTTACAGAGTGGTATCAAAACATGGTTCAACTCTTGGATTGGATGAGCTAGATTCATATTTTTATGCATGCATTGTCATGGTTAAGGTTATTGTCCATGAGGTCATTGCATGCATTTTATTTCACAATTATGCCATTCATATGTTATGAAGTTGACATTTTCTGAGATAGAGCAGGAGATGAAGATCATCAGAGTAAGGTTGCAGCACTAGACCTTGAGGTAAAAGTAGATCGTCATACATGTATTATATGTTTGGCATGCAGGTGTGTTGGTTAATGATTATTATAAGCATTAGGGTTGTGTGCATTTCTGTCAGTCTATGGTTTTTGTGCTTACATGTATGATAGGTGTTAGTTAATCAATGCAATCATATTTACCTATGTCGGTTAGTCATGAAGGATAACAACTTGTTGTTATATGCATTGTGGTTGTATGGATGATGGTCATGGTAATTATACTTAGGATATTGATTTTATATGTATCATGTTGATTTGTATTCACCTATGCAAATGGTTAGGGTTATGAAATTTAGGTATGAGCCAGTATTCTTGTGATTTTGTGGCATAATAATCTGGATTAACTGTGCATATATGATTTTTATGAATGAATGACAATAGTTTATGAGTTTATGATGTGAACATGTTAGCTAGTTATTGTTATGGATATCATGACCTTGACTATATTTGGGTTGATATGTTGTGAAGTTATATCATGCTATTCTAGAATGATTACGCAGACAAGATAGCCTCCCTTGAGATACATGACGAGCCTCGAATTGGGTAACTTATTGGGCTCATTTTTCCTAACTGTTCTCGATCAATCCACCATTTTTCATAGTTTATGCATGTTTTTTGAGTATATTTATGTTAGCTGAATGAATGAGGATGGTCACTTTACCAAGAAGGCTAATACATTGTTATTTCAGGTTTTTGGACAAATTTTGGAACAAAGCCAAGCAATTATGAGCCAGATGATAGCCAAGAATGAAGGAACAATGGTGAGGATTCATAGGAAGGGTGTCTCTTACATTAAATTACCCTTCCTCGAAATCTCCACCCTCAACTCGAAGCTCAGCAGGCCACAAAAACGAATCCTAAAGGCAGCCAAGCAACTTTGTGAAAAGTGACTGTTTACTGGCAGTTTGAACGGCCGAGCCCCTTGAGTTAAGGAGGGCTACTGAAGACCCTCGTAGTGCATACATAGGAAGGCTTTCAGCCTTCTTAGGTTACTTTTTGAACTGTTGTGTTTTGCACTATATTACTGTCATTTTCTCAGCTCATTTTTGTAGCTACTGCTATATAAATTTCTTGTGACATGGTTATTTTTTAGTAATGGAAAGCAACTTTATTTGGCATCAGTTCTAAGTTTTTCTTAGGAGCCTATAGCTCTTGGGGTTGGGCCCAACCCAAGTGCCAAGGCTTCCTTTGTGTACTATTATTTTCTTTTTATGTCTTTACAAAATAATATATGTTAAGTAGATTAAAATCTTGTCGGTTACCTAGGTCATTGTTGATGATTAGAAAGGCTTTTTATGTTTATATTGAGTTGATAGGTTAAAAAAAGGGAAGATATTCAGAAAAAGGCCATCAAGCACCTCTGGTCTCACCTCTCCCTCAGTGGGATCGTGAGCTGGGACAAAGGTGACCCTGCTGCCAACAAAAACACTATCTTTGCCTCACCATGCAATCATTAGTGTTAGATTCTCATTTGCAGAAATTGATACCAGTTGTGGTTACTTGTTTAGGTTCATGATTGCTTAGTTTTCATAGCTATTTTATGTGATTTCATTGCAAATAAACTTCTGCTCATTTCCTTTTTTGTTACTTAGGTTAGATTAGAGTAAAGTAGCTAGGTCATTGGTTTTACAAGTCATTGTTTGTTTAATTGAGAAATAACTTGCAGAGTGCCTATAATACCTCTCCCTCTACCTGTACTCCATCAATCTCATCTGCTCCATCCCCTAACTCGAATTCTTGCCTCACATTTGCCACATTCGCTCTCGTAGCCCTAACTTTTGTGCAACATTGCTCTACTCCTCCTTGAACAAATCCAACCATCCTCATCACTCCTCAGCTCCATCCACCAAGTCCTAGACCTCCTCACACCCTTATCCTACCCCCATACTCACTTCTCCACCTTTCTCTCTCCATCCACCCTCCAAAATCCCATTTTGGAACATCCTGTAGAAATTATAAAACATCCTGCAGAAAATACAGAACATCCTGTAGAACCCCTGCAGACTTCCTGTAGAAGCTCACGAAAGCGGTTTCCTGATAGCCAAACTTTGTGAAACTATCTAGAAGGGTGCTAGGGACCCCTTAGGCCCTCTTCTAACATTCCAAACCTCCTACAAGCATTTCCTTTCGCCAATCCACCTCTGCAGAGTAAAAAACCAGTTAAAGCACATGCGTGACAATTCTGACACTTTACTCAAACATACAAAAATATCTTTTTTTTATTCAAATTCTACTCTAGAAGTAGCTTCGACACATGAATTTCACCTTCTTAGAAGTCATGACATCTCTTTCAGTAGCTTTTATCCTCTTTCTTGCATCAGTAGGATTAGCCGGTAAAATTAGGGTTTGCTAGGGTTTGCGTTTCCTTTCAGCTTTTTAGTTTCTTTCTGTAAGTAGATTAACCTCCTTTGAGTTAGCTTCCATCCATCATTTAGAAAGATTCTTCTCAGAGCTCATAGAAGTTGGCTAAAGCTCCTAGTAGACTTGTGCTAGCTGACCAAGTGACAGCTGTGGCAAGAGCTAGTACTTGTGCATACAGCACCGTCACTTCTAAGTTTGTTACGAACTACTGGGTTGATAAAAGTAAAGAAGGGAGTCCCAGGAGTTGCAATGTTATTGTTGTAATACTGGAGCCCACCATATTTTTGGCGCCATTGCCGAGGAATCGTCAGAGTATTTGTGATTGTTGTTTTTCTTCTATTTTTCTACTACAACCTTCTGCTAAGCAGTTTATTTCATTTCCATTCTGCAATTTCATTTATGCAAAAGTAGATTAGACATTTCCTGGTTTCATAGATTAGCCTTTTGATTCCGCAATTTCAATTCTACAAGCGTAGATTAGCATTTCTATTCTGCAATTTCATTTCAGGAAAATAGATTAGTCCTTTCCTTCTTTCATTTCAATTTTGCATTTTCATTTCCACAAGATAGATTTTAGTTAGTTGCAATTGCATATGTTTCAGTTTTGAGGTACAAGCAAAAAAAAGAAAGAGCAACAAAAAATCTTTCATTTCATGCCTTGTAGGAATAGAGATAATACTGGGAAATTCTTGCCCAACACCCCCACCACATCGCTGAGTCACCCTTCTCTCTTCTTTGGTGGCAGTGATCCAGACGAACCTATAGGTGAACCTCCTAAGATATACGAAGATCCTATAATAGAAGAAGAGCGAGAGAACATTCCTCTTGAGACCATGGCTGAGCACAGAAACGGTATAGGAGATGACGAGAGAATAGAAGGTTCCTTCCCCATTTGAGAGACCAATGGGGACATGAAAATGAAAAACATATGTCCCTCAGCCTTACCTCACTTCCATGGATTGACCACTGAAGACCCTGATACCTTCCTGTTTGAGTTTTCTGTCCTTTGTCGAACTTATGAATATGTTGAGGACGAGCAAAAGTTGAAACTCTTTCCTTCTACCCTCGAGTATTACGCTCGTTCATGGGGTTACTTGGAAACAATATCACCACTTGGGCTCAAATGCAACAAGCCTTTAACAATAAATACTTGGACTACTGTAGGTCCAAGGAAACAAAGGGAGAAATCTTCCAGATGACCATGGGAAATGAGGAGTCTTTAGAAGACTACAAGGAAAGGTTCCAACTTAGTTATAAACGGGCTAGGTGCACACTTGACCCAAAATCTCTGAAGCTGGTTCTACTCCGAGGAGTCCCTGAAGACCTTCTAGATACCCTTCATTTGCTAGCTGGAGGGGACATCTACCAAATACCTTATGAGGACATAAAGACTGTGTTTAGAAACCATTCTAGGGTAGCCCAGAAAAGACGTAGGGGGAATCCACTTTCAGCTAGTGCCACCTTCTCCAAGCATGAGTTTGCTAATGAGATGGAAGACCTTAATGGTGAGATGAGACAGGCCATTGCCATGCAACTTGATACTTTCCGAATCCAACAAAAGAAACAGGAAGCTGAGAGTGCTTTGGCCATTTTCTGTCCTAGATGTACAAGGAAGCACCCTAAGAATGAGTGTCCATTGCACTCAGTAGAGGTATGTTTTGTTTGTGAGGAAGACCACCTCACAAACCAATTCCCAACCTTACCCAAATTTAAAGCCATGTACCAAGGGACTGAGGCAACCATTGAACCTCTCTACGTCCTCAACCAAATGAGGTCGCATGGGCCCAAACCTTATCAGCAGGGAATGCAAGGGACATCCCAAGCTTATTATAGCCCCAACCAATCTGCTCACATACCTTCTTGGGGCCCCCCTGCTCATCCTTCCTGGTCTGTGTTAGGCCCCTATACTACTAGTGTAACCCCTTATTGTTATTAGTACAACCCACTTATTATATTGATGTACCCATGTAGTGCCCATATTGTTACTATTGTGCCCCATAGAAGCCCATTATTGTTATTATTGTGCCCTTACATTATTATTGTTATGTAGGCTCTGATTATGTTATGACCCCTTAGACTCCTGTATATAGAAAGGAGGTCTTTTCATTTGTATCATCCAAGAATTGTTCATTTATGTAATGTAAAGGAGGTTGCCCCCTCGAAGAGGCTGAATTCTAAGGCGTTGATCTATCTTTTCTATCTTTTCTTGAGCTAGTTTCATAACACCCTCCATAACGATGAAAAGGACTTCATAGAATCAAAAGATAGCTACAACCCACTATGGTTGTTAATAAGCTTGAATGTCCATAGGTTGCTTGCAACAATCAATAAACAAAAAAAATTGAAAGGCGGAGGAGGAAACACAAAATTAACACACAAAAACAATAGGATTTGTTGGTCTTGTCTATTGATAATATAAACTTGATTTTTACAATGAACCTGGTGAGGGGTATTTATACTTTTTGGACTCGCTACTTGCCAAAAATAACTCAACATGCACACACACTCTAAATTCAACTTTTCCCAAAATATGGCTTAACTTAAACTCACTCAACTTGACTCAGTTAACTAACTCTCCTAAATTTAGCCAACTCGAGGAGGTAGGAGTAATCACAATTTCTAACACTTTCCCTTAATTACGACCATATGACTCAACATAACTCAAACATGACTTAGCTTGACTCAACATGACTTAACATGACTTAATTATTCCTGCTAGGCTTACAATAGAAATTGACTCAATTATCATCAAACATGCTTGTTGATCTATGTCTCAGCTAGGCTTACAATGAGTGTAACTTTGACAATTCTACATTTTCTTTGTCTCTGTGTCCAAATTCTATATCCTCGAAACTAATTCATTCTTAGTTGTGCTTTCTTGTTGTAGGATCCATATTTCTTTTCTTGTTGTTGCTATAATTTTTCTTTAATTGTTCTTGAATTTGAGTAGAAACACAATTTGATTTTGGCTTCTACACCTTCCTCTTCAAATATTCGTTCAACCATGGATCGCTGCCACAACAGTGCACCTTCAAGTTGTCTTCTTTTCTCTGCTTCTTGCACTTCATATTCTAGACTTTCTTTCTCTCATATTTCTTGATAGCATAATCTTATCTCTTTTTGACTCCATTGCTGAAAAATTGTTTCAATGCTTTCATCTTCGTCTTCAGAAACATCCATCTCTTTCTCTTCACTTTCGTCATCGGGTCATTGTACTTTTCACACCCAAGATCAATGTTAGAAATGTATTTATTATGTTGTACAATGAGAGCTTTCTTTTCTTCCTCTTCCTCTTCTGCCTTGTTTGTTTCTTCACAGACCTTTGCTACTGCAAACATGTTGTATTCCACTTGGTTTCCAAACACAAGTGTGACTCTCTCACCAAATAACAACATATCAATAAGAGCTTCTTGTTGCATCATGTGCAACCACTCATCACCAGTTAATGGTTCTTCATCAAATTTAACATCAAAATAATTTTCTTCCACTCTATTATGGGATATTCAAGCATGCATGTGCTTATTAGAAAAAACAATTTTACCAAAATCATCAGCTGTGACTGGATGCACCAATTCACATCTTACTTTGCCTTCACCATCCACATGTGTTTTGTCATAGTGGGATTCACCATCATCTGCTCCATCCACATTACAGTGGATTCCTTGAGAATTTATATGTTCTTGCTCTACTTCACATACAAAGGCTTATGCTTCTCTCTTTACAATCTTTGTTGCATCTTCTTCATCCATATGCATGCTTGCATAATGGGTTTCAATTTTATGGTCTTGAAAATTATCATCCACTTTAAATGAGATTCTCGAAACTCTGTTGTCCTCTCAGAGTCTTGCTCTTCTACTCTCAGATTTGTGGTTGACTCAACAAATTGTGACACATCTTGTTGTTGCATGTCACTCCCCCTTACACCAAATTTTATTTCTAAAATCTTCCACGCTTCCTTGGAAGATGTAACTTTTTCTACCTTGCACGAAACCGTTTCACACATTACTTGCTAATTAAAACTCAAAACCAAAACATATAAACCCAAAACCACACAAAAATCTA
>Ga0115842_100970_pt1 | contig 11128 bp, 16 predicted proteins | sample InSIn2SAF170_2_FD_83856 | JGI IMG/M metagenome (GOLD analysis project Ga0115842, IMG submission 83856) | reverse complement strand
CCAAAAAACTTTATCTATCAAAAGATTTGTTAGTGGGAAGTCCTTCCAAAAACCACGATTTTGCTTATCATACAACTAATGTCTTCTATAAAGCAATTCACATTATCATAAATCAGGTATTGAATACAATGTGGATTAGAATTAGAAAAGGCTAGTTAAAGGGCAGAAAACTTGCCGCGAAAAACGTTAAGTCAAAACCGAATCTAGATCACATTTTAAAGTCTAAAATTGGGTACATGGACTTAAAAACAATTCGCACTTCACCTAACTACAACCAGTAAATGCGCAACAAACTCTATGCAATGATTTGACAACTAGGCCCACCCACTTTCTCTATGTCCTTTAGCAGGGCAAAGCATCTTTGGGATCCTCTAATGAGTGCATTTAGACACATAAAACAAAACACTAGAAAACCAAGCACAAATGAACTAGACAAAAATGAGCCTAGCTCATTAATAAGAAATGACCTTGTTACTTGTGTACAGTACTATAGGTCTATGAGAGACGCACTATGTCAATTGATATCTCATGACCACAAGTATTATGGAGAGATCAATGACTACTTCTATGTAACAAAATTCCAAAATTGGGGCAATGAACATGAACACGACTTATTTTGGATAAAATTTGCACCAATCTATGGTCAAAATACAAACATTGAAATCGAAAATTTCATTGACAAGTACTTGTCAACTAATTCATTGCTCGTTGCAAAGAACCTTAGAGCTCTACAACACCATTATTACATAAAAAGTTGTAGGAAGCATAGAAATTCTAATTGCAGATTTAATTCCCCAATACCACCAATGAAGGCAACAAAAATACTTGAGCCTCTTGAATTTGATAGCGATAAAACAAAAGCACATGCGAAGCTAATCTTTGAGGCAATAAACAGTACAAGATACAGTGAAAATGATACATTTGATAGCTTCTTAGATAGCCTTGGACTAGTACATAATGAATACATACATGTGATCCAATGTACGCTGAACAACTATATTATTGCAAAGGAAACTAGTTGACACCTGGATGAATAACTTTGCACAACACATTCCAGGAATTCGGATTGCAAACATTGACTCCCAATTTGTACTTGATTCATATGCAACTGCAATGTACTGCAGTTCCTATATGAGAGAAGAAGATAAAACACTCACAAGGACATTTAGGAACATACGTGAAGATCATCTCATAACAAAATTTGACATCATGAATACCATTAGTTCTCTAGGGAAATATTTGGTCAACTTGCAACAAATGTCTGTACAACAAGCGGTGCATATTGTTTTATCGCTTCCACTAAATTGTACTTCACGAAAGTGTGTCTTTTGTTATCACTTAGATTTTCCTTGAAGTTCTTTGGAAGAGGAAAGGGGTCTGAGGTAACCACAAACCAACTTTTAGGTATAGAATCTAGCCAATTTATACCCAAAGAGGGCTCTCTCTTTAAGTTTTAGCTTTGTTTTGAAAGATATTAGACTAGTTATGAAAGTTTATGGGTTTTGATTGTGTTTGGGTGGTGAAATTCAATAGCAGAGAGGTAGAACTGGGTAGTTTATGCCATTGGGCTAATGGAGTCAAAGAAGATGGCTTAACTGGATTTGGTTTCTTAACAAGGGATGGTTTCAGAGGGAAAGATATTTAAACAGGGAATAAATAGAGACTTAAAAAAGATGGAATGGACTCAAAAGGGATGAAGGGCAATTAAGAATCCTTCATCATATTTTAAGAGAGGGAACTTGGATGATTACCAACAAAGAGCAATTAAGAATTCTTTACTAAATAATCAAAGTGAATAAACTAGGAAGCATGAGCAATTAAGAATTCACTGTTTATGCCAATTTATAGGAAAACATTAAGAACAAAAATAATTGAAAACAGATTGCACTCAAGCACTTTCTGAATTATTCTTTTTCGTTTATCATTCAGATATGAAACACAGTTGATATAATAAACAAGAAAACTTTAAAACATGAGATATAGAAGACTTATTGATCCGGTGTCTGACTCATGAATCCTGTGAAAAGTCCTTTGCATCAATTCTTCATCCAACTAGCCTTACAACATTTTGTCCAACAGCACTTTATTCCAAGATAATCAGTGTTACAGTAACCTCTAAGAATCCACCCTCAATACTTGAGGGAGTATTTATACAAAAACTTTACAAAAAATATTTCATAACAAAGTGAGATATTTTCTAGGATGACTATGAATATGTTACAAGAAAAATAGAGACAGATGGTCTCGTAGATAGAAGAAAAGGAAAAATGATGTTGTGCTATTCCTATTCTTGTGAGTGTGCTGGAGGCAGGCCCTATGATTTTGCTTGTTGTTGTCTTCTTGGTAATTCTGTGTTGGCTGCCCTATTTTCAGTGATACTCTTTACCTGCTCTGATACTCTTCGACCTGTTTGATCTCTGTTATCGTTTTTACCATTACTTACTGTAGTAAATAACCAACATTTACATCTTACCAAGGATAATTTAAAAAATTTATAACATTTCTTCCCACCATTGTGGTTCTGGCATTCTGGTTCTTTGAAGTTTTCTTAGGGTCTCATCAGTTTCGGTGTACCTGAAAAAGGTAGGCTGAATTGGAAACAAGTGCTTTATTTCATGCTCGACATAGAATAAGTTCTCTAGACTGTCATAGAGAACTCTGCCTGTAGGCAATGCTTTTGATGTTAATGCACTTGTTGATGAACTTGCCTGGTTGCTTGCATATTGATCCAATTTCTCCACATAGTCTATATGCCTCATCAATTTGTCATTAATAACTAAAGGACTAGGCAACCCTTTACTCCGCAAAATATCAAATTTCTTCATGAAAGCATTAATTTCTTCCTGCATGTCATGGTATCTTCTTTTTAAATTTTGCATCAGAGTCCTTTTATTTAAAACCCTTTTGACTTCTAGAATTGTTTTTGTTTTGTCTTGAATGCCCAGTTCTTCAAGCTAGTACTTATTCTTGGTATTCAAAAATTGTATGAGCCTAGTGGCTTCCTCAGGCATATTTCCTAACTCTGCTCTTATCTTTTGAACCTCCTCTCAAGCTGCCTTTACTAAATCAATTTGCTCAAAAATTATTTGGATTGATGGCCAAACATCATTTATTGACTGAGTGATGTTGGCCCAAAAAATTTTCCTAATTTCTGTCAAAGGTTTATCAAATGTGAGATCCTTTTCTAATGATTTCACTCTCTGTTCTAATCCTTTAATTTCCCTTGTCCTTTTTGCAACATTTATCTTTGAGAGATCATACCTTTGCTCCAAGGTAGCATATTGTTCTTTTACCTTTTGCAGCTCTATAACTTGGAGCTTCAATTCCTCCATTGAATTACTAATTCATCTGGGCTAAGACCTGTAATTCCTGCTTGTGTTGTACCTGATGTTGTTGTTGCTGTTACTGCCTCTGCTGTGACTGCTGGAACACTAGGTGCTAGAGTTGTTCCAAGGGTGGAAGGGACTGCAGTGGAAACTACTGGAATCACATTAGGAGGCTGAGAGGTCAACTCTTCCTACTTATCCTTTAATGATTTCTCCAATTCTTGTTCAGTTTCCTTTAGTTGCTCATTAAGTTTCAGGACTAAATCCATCAGCTCTTCTTCAGTTCTTTCTTGTATCACCTCAGTTGTTTGTGGGTGTCTTGAAGGTGGCATTTTCAGTTGCTTTCTCAAAGCAGCAATGTCTTCATCCTTCTTTTTTATTAGGGCTTTTGCAGCCTTCACATCTTTGGGATCATGACCCAACCCAATGATCAATTCTTCTAATGTTTTGATCCTGTTGTCTTTATCCTGTGAAGAGGCTTTCTCTAGCTGTAGTTGGTTAGTTGTGTTATTCAAAAAAAATTCCAGCCTTTGGGCCATCATAGCCTTACCAATCAAGGTGGAATAAATCATCTCTCCAGTTTGTTTGTGGAATTCAATTTGATCCAAAGGATGAATATCTTTTGCCATGACCTCAAAATTGGTTCTAAGATAGTCTGTTGTTGATTGAGGCTATTGCACTTTAGGTCTGAAATAACTCATTATCATCTTACCTTCCTTGATGTCATAAGCTGACATCAATATGTTTTAATTAGTGGGAGCCATTTTCAAATATTGATTATAAACCTGAATCCTTAATGGATCATTTCTGGCTTTTATTTCCATAAATGTCTTCTTGATATCTAAAGTGTCCTTTCCTAGTGATCTAAAAGATGATACCTTTGCACTTTGTTGTCTTTCTAGCTCTTGTCTTTGTGATCTAGTAGATGTTCCACCTACTGGGAATGTTTGATGACTATCTTTTCCTTCTTTCCTTTGACTATCAGTAGTCTCTTCAAAAAATTCTTCCTCTGAAAGAGGATTTAACCTTTGTCTTTTTGCACCAGGCTGCACTGAGGGTCCACTAGAAGGGATAGCTAATTCCCAGTCTCTTTTCTTATTCCTTTCCTCATTCAGAGGAGTCTACAAAATTGGAGGTTCTCCCACATTGCCCTGAGTTGGGGGAGTTTGCATTTGGGCATGTTCCTTGGAAGTTTCAGGCTATTTTGACATTGTAGATTGCTTAGTACACTGTGTACTGGTCTCTATTTCTTTGCCCTTGGAGGTCTCTGTGGCTGGTGTATTAGTCTATTGTGAGTGCCTTTCTGAGGTCCCAGCTATTGAGGCACTTATTCCTAATACTGATCTCTAAGAACTACCATGTACCTGCCCAAAAGAATCTAAGTCAAGAGTCTTTTCAAGATCTCTGTTGGGTCCCTATAATACTAGTGATTACCCCATTACTATTGTAGTTATACCCCTTATTAATATTGTTGTGCCCCTATTGCCCCCATATTGTTACTATTGTGCCCCATAGAATCCCTCTATTATTATTTTTGTGGCTTTATATTATTATTGTTAGGTCGGCTGGATTATATTGTGACTCCTTAGACTCCTATATATAGAAAGGAGGTTTTGTCATTTGAATCATCCAAGAATTGTTCATTTATGTAATGTAAAGGAGGTTGCCCCCTCGAAGAGGCTGAATTCTAAGGTGTTGATCTATCTTTTCTATCTTTTCTTAAGCTGGTTTCATAACAATCTCTCATTACATTTTCAATATTAACTTGTTCACTGTCAGCAATTACTAAGGTCCCCTCTCTCTATTCATCCATATTGGCAAACTGTTCAATTTCTGGGATCTTATGATGCATATAGGGGGACAACCTATTCTTCATTCTTCTATCACAGATAAAAACCTGAGGATTATATGGGGCCCAACCAAAACTCTTTTGTAATCTAGGGTAGTCTTTTAGAATTATTTCTGCTGCTTCCCCTGCTTCTCTACTGTTGCAGACAAAAGGGCCTATTTGATGTTTGATCCTTAGTTGTGCTTTCTTTTTGGCTTTAGTAAAATGGATCAAATCTGCATTACACATCTACCTATAGTATTCCAATGCAAACAGTCGCATTGAAACATACTTTGGTAACTTGAAGGGGGCAAGCTCACAGCCATATATTCTGAATTCTGTGAAGTTTCAGTATAGATACCAGTCTCCCAATTTGTACTGCTTGGTAAGTTGAAGGGTCTTTTTAATATCACCACTGATCTTGGGGGGGAACCCCTGTCAACAAGGTGGTTGCTGGGTGAACAAATAGGTCAATGAATTCATTATAGGAGTAAGGGGTTTCAAAGGAATCATGGAAGACTACAGACCAGAAGATTACAGACCTTGGATTTCCTCTGGTGTCAAGTTTCAAGACAGGGAATGGGAAATTGTCTGACTGATAAAAGAGCATAAGATGGTATATAAAGGTGGAGTACTTGAAAACTCTTTCATTTTCCAGTCTCATGAACTAGTCATGAATCTTGTCAGCAATGTAGGAGGCAAAGTCATATTTGATAGCAGGGAGCTGTCCAGGAGTAAAAATTGACAACAGTACTAGGGTTAACTCATCAACAAATTCACTAGTATTGAAACCCATTATTGATGATATCATGTCAATTATGAGTTGTCCCATATATGTGAAGAAAGTTTGCATGTAAGGAGGTGGGTCATCAAGCTGATGCTTTGGTGACATGAAAATTTGACAGAGGCGAGTGAGTTCCTCTTGGGATAATTTAACTGATTTCTCAAGTAAATCTCCCATGGAAAGGGGAGTCAGGGCTTGACTGGGGTGAAACTATAACATTTCATTAATTGACTCAGAAGTTATTGGAAAAAGGACTATTTCGCTCGGGGACATGACTGCTCGGCAATTAGGGTCGTAATTGGCATGACAATGATGAATTATTTCTGGGAAAATACAAACTGAGGGTAGAAAATACATAGGAAGGTTGGATTCCCACAGTGCTATGATATCAGAACCATTTAGGTAGTTATCTCTGCTTTGGCAAAAGACTTTTAGGTGATTTTTGTCAGTGATGAGGTGTTTTATCTAGAAGTCCTTATCTGCCAAAGGCAGATAATCTAAATCTTTGTGGGGAGCATTTAAGGGTGCAACACTTAGGGCCACAGGGGTTTCCATGTCTGGTTCATGTGGATTCAGATGGAAACAACATTTCTCTATAAAAATGGGCAAACATAGGGTCTGAGAACTTATATAATGAAAACAAAGACTGAATTGCAATGAATTTGGGCTTTTTCTGTCGAATTACAGTGGAAAAAGAGAACTTGCAGGGTTTTATTGGGAATTTGGATAAATACTTGTGTTCGGGTGATGAATAGTAAAATAACAGGTGCTGGTAGTGGCTAACAGGTTCTGGACTGCATCGGCTGCAAGTTTTTTGAGCAAGTTGGCGGTTGAAAACCTTGGGCAGTTGACCTCGACGTTCTTTGCATGGGAGCACAGGTTTACTGTACAAAACAATGAAAACAAAATTTGTTTGTTTTATTTACAAAGTCAAGGGTTAGCGAGGGTTTTTGGTTTTTGGGTGGATGACATCAGCAGGGAATGAAGTGACGTTTTTGTCGTATGCAGGAAAGCGGTAAGTGGTTTCGTATCACATCACTTTTGGGGATGGGCGGTAACTAGCCGGAAGCAAGCGATTCCACAGGATGTGTGATGCATGGCGGAGGTACAGGGAGAAAACCACTTAGTGATCGCGCGCTAACGCGCGGTCACAAAGGGGTGCGCGATATTCATTAAGGCCGTCAAATCTGAAGGACCTGATCAGACTGTCGATGGGGAGGTGAAGTGGCGGAAGGTTAAAGGTGGGTGGGCCCGATATAAATTAAAGGATTTAATCATATCATGGGTGATGCGATTGGTTATTAGAGTTATTAATTTGTCCAAATGACATAATTAATCCTCATTAAATGGTGGCAGAGTTGGGCTCTTAATTAACTACAGATTAGTTAATTAACCCCATTTTATTATTTGATTTATGGTTATATTTAACCATCGAGGCGAGATATGTAATTTTTCGGGATTTTGTATAATAATATAATACGGGCATGGGTAATTTTATAAGGGATTTATATAAAATAAGTTATAAATTAATATGGTAATGTAATGAAAAGCGCCAAGTAAAAAATATTAGAATTGTGTATTAAACTTAGGCTTGAATAGAAAAAAGGTTTTTATGGGGTATGGGTATTGTATAATTTTCCTAAGTAAAATAGGATTTTACTTAGGCAAAGACTTATGAAAGTAAATGAATGACTTACGGATGGTTTTAAGTGCTTAGGCTTTTAAATTATTGGGCCGAGGGTTTGGTCCCTCCAGAAGTCAGAGAAATGCTCTGAGCCCCTCTAATTTTAGCAAATGCCTTAGTACTTAGGGGGAATTAGTGAAAATTTAGGGAAAGATGAGAAGGGGAGTTAATTATTTGACCTTGCCTTGCTTGAAATGCTTCCAACGTAATGTATGCCTTGCACTTGTGATGAAAGTAACAATTAACACATTTAAAGTCATTATCCATCATATGTAATTCTGTAACATCATCTACCTACCCTACTTACTTTAACCTAACACTTTTTCTTCTTTATTTGGGTGCACTTAAACTGGCAAACCCTTATCAAACTTTTCTTTTCTTTTACATGGAGAAATCTATCTAAATCTAGCCTTATTACATCCAAGGGCTTAGGTTAAACTGTTGAGCTCCTTTTATTCACTCTACCTATCTACTTATCTGCCAAGATTAAACTGTTTGGTCAGATTTTATTCTCTATCTCTAAAACATGAAATTCACATATTAACTAGCCAAGCTTAAGTTGTTTGACTGTTCATCAATTGTAGCATAAGTTACAAGCTGCACACAATTGTTTATTACATAAGAGTAAAAAGTAGTGGCATTTAGACTTGCACAATTTCCTTGGTCTTTATTTTGGTGGGGTTCATTTTCTTTCACTTTTTTGACCATCTTATTCTTTTCACCCTTTGATTTTTCTTTTAGGGTATACTCTCTTTACATTTTTTAAATTTTTTGATTTTTTGAAAATATGGAAAACCTGTGCAACAAGAAAAGGTATGAACATATTCATAGCTTGTCAAGTCAATCATGAAATATGACACCTATTGGTATAGGAACATAACATCTTCATCAACACATCTTTTGTGGATGAATGTGCATTTGTTCTTAAAAGAAAAAAGGACTTGCAAAAGGAATCAGATGACTCAGAAGACATAATGTGCCCATCAATAATTGACTACTATGTTCTACAACCTATAGCTATTGAACTTGTATGTTTAGCAGAATTTGCATCTAGTTATACAAAGAAAGGACAAAAACACAGAAAATCAAGTAGACCATATGTCATTCGATGTGTCAGATATAACAAATACAAGGACATTGAAAATCACTGTAGAGAACAACAAATATTATACTATCCCTATCGAGTAAGTGAAATTACGATTAAGCAACATCACGCAACTTGGCAATCTGCATATCTTACATTCGAAGAAATAGTGAAGGAAAATGGACAAAAGTTCAAATTGGTCACAATAGCTACATGGGGTGACATAAATGATGCAATGCACACAGTAGAAATAGAATTGAACAAATATTCAACCTAGATAGTTTGGAATTAAATGAAGCAGAAACTACAACATTTGACAAATCGATAGATGAAAAATACGAAAACTATGACTTCCAAAATGACTTGGAACATTTCCAAGGTACAAAGAAGTTTGCTCTACGATCTACAAGGCCATATGAAATTGTCAAACAACCACGTATACTTGAAGACATAGAGTACTATGAGTTTATGCGATAATTAAACACAGAACAAGCAAGAATAGTCACTGATGTTGTAACAAGAAAATTGTATAGACCAAATGAACTGATCTATTTGTTGTTAACAGGAGCTGTAGGAATAGGAAAGACGCACACAGCTAAGGCAATTTTCCAGTCCTTAATACGCACACACAATGAGGCATTGCCTTATAACCCATCACAACTAATAGGAATAATCACTGCATACACGGGGAAAGTCGCTTTTAATGTTGGTGGTGTGACATTGCATTATGCATTCTATTTTCCCTTTAAAAAAGAAGATTCACCTCACTAAACAACGAAAAAATAAACACATTATCGAAGCACTTCCAACAATTACATGTACTTCTCATAGATGACACATCACTTGTTGGTGCAACAATGCTATACCAAATTGATAAGCGACTTCGACAAATCTTACACACACCAACTTCATACTTTGGTAATGTTGACATGATATTCTCTGGTGATCTCTACCAGGAAAACCCAGTAAGAGACTCTCTGATCTTTGAAAACCCAACAAAAACATCATTCCATATGACTTTTGGGCAGAGAAAATAAAATGTTATCAATTACACACAACAATGTGTCAAAAAGACGCATTGTTCATCAATGTACTGATAAGATGAGATTAAACATGCAAACAGATCAAGATATTGCCTATATAAACAACAATTGCCATAGGCTCGCACCTTTAAGCCCACTTTTCCCATACATTTTCTATCAAAATAAGGATGTCCATACTCACAATGCAAAAATGCTTTCACTAACGGCGGGGGAACAAATAATGCTCACTGTAATTGACAACTATGAGATGGCTAGATCGAGCTATTTTGCCTTTGATAAAGCAATTTCATTGCCATCAATAGTTACAGTTAAACAAAACATGTTGGTTGAACTATATGCAAGAAACTACAATACTAACGATGGATTGGTTAATGGCGCTGAAGGGATTTTCAGATCCTATTCATCTAATAACAATAGAACTGACATTGTTTGGATAGAATTTTCAGACACAGAGATTGGGAAATAACAAAGAAGCAAATTCAAATAGTTATACGATATAAATATATTGCCAAGTTGGACAGCAATATTTTGGATTGCAAAACCACTAGAAATGTCTTGTAACAAATTACAAATCACAATTCGAAAACAATTTCCAATCTAATTAGCCTGTGCATGAAGAATACACCGAACACAAGGACTGGCATTGGATCATCTTGCATTTGACCCAATTGGTGTCACAAAAGATGGTCTAGTCTATACTACACTATCATGTGTTAGGACTATCGACTCATTATACTTGATTAGCAAATTGGTGCAGCAAAACTTCCATGTGAAAAACAAGATAGTCAATGAAATGGCACGACTAGAAACAATTGGTGCATGGGAACTAGAATTCGCAAAGAAGAGATCTAATAACAATAATGTTTTATCAATCGCAAGTCTAAACACACGTAGCATACATGCACATCTTAGTAACGTGATCCATCACAAAGACTTAATGGACAATATGGTTCTCTGTTTTCAAGAAACTCATTTGCACATTCCGCCAATAGACAAAGAGTCCTTGTCATTCAACTTTGCCATTGCACATTCTACACATGGCATACTTACTTGTAAAAACAAAAAAATAATCATCAAAGCAACAAAGACATTTTACAAGAACAAAACAGAACTTACGCTAATCAACATGTACTTTCAACAACCAATTTTCTTAACGAACACTTATGCAGCACCATTTGAGAAAGTATCTACGATAATACAAATGATTAAAGAAGAAAAATCACAAACTTCATATACCAATTATGTTTTATTAGTCATTTCTGACTTTAACATTGACATCCACTACAAATAGCTCGTACAAAAATCTTTGTACAATTTATGGAAATGGAAAACTTACAAGAAATAACAAGTAAACTATCTTCGCAACGAAAAACAGTAAT
>Ga0115842_100968_pt1 | contig 11142 bp, 9 predicted proteins | sample InSIn2SAF170_2_FD_83856 | JGI IMG/M metagenome (GOLD analysis project Ga0115842, IMG submission 83856) | reverse complement strand
TTATTGAAGAGTTGCATAAGGATGAGGGGAGGGTGTGGATGGCGTGCTTGAGGAATTTGGATTGAAGATATTCAATGTACATGGCCTTCCTCAAGTTTAGTTTCTGAATGGAAGAATGGATGAGGGTGGATGAGAAAAATTCTAAAGTGAGGGGACAATGGATAGGAGTGAGTGGGGGATGTCCTCCAAAAGTGTAGAGGCAAGAGGCATACTCCTTCCAAGCATGGAGAGAAATAGAATTTGTGAGGTAGTTTTTTGGTAAGAAGGAGCGCCAAAAGGATTTTGGGTTAGAATGAAGTGAAGAGATGATCTCAGTTCTCCTTTTGGCTAAGAATTGAAATTTCTTAGTCCTAAGGAGATGCTAGTAGGATCGATGGAGTACAGAAGTGGAGGCAGATCTAGGATTGCAAACCATGGATCAATGAAGGTGGAGATGGGAATCCTTGCACTCGAGATCAAACCAAGGATTCATCGAACCATGGCCTAGGTGGAAAAACTAGGGGGATGGAATCAATTTATGGGGAAAATCCTAAAGGGCCATTGAGAAAAGGGAAGTAGTAAGAAAGGAGGCTTGATCCTCTATCGATGGGAGGGAGGGAAAAGCAAGGATTTTTTACTGCAGGATGGTATTGTAGAGTGGGTCAAACTTTGAATCAAATAGGATGGATAAGCAAGGGGATCTAGGAGTGGGAATGGTAGCAAGGGGGGCTATGGAAGATGGTCTAAAAGAGACAAGGTGAGGTGGGCATGGTCAGCTAACAAAATTCAAGGGGAGATAGAGAAGGAAAGGAACTGTGGGATGAGAGCAATACCAAAGAGGATGTAATCTACAACACTCGCACCTCCTATATGTGAGAAATAAATGTAGTGTCGATACTAAGAAAACCAAGCAATACCATTAAGAATCAAAAGGTCATGGATCTCATCAAGATCAAGGAGGAATCTCCCATAGCATGTGGGAAGCATGAGGTTAGTGAAGTCTCTCTGGAGTGATGTTTAACAAATTTCAAAAGATAGGTGGTTTCAAGAGACACCGTAAATTTGATGTTTGGGATAAACACCTATCAAAGAGATCCAATAGAGATGTAAACCTTCATGTCCCATATTTATAACCTACAAGGAAATAGAAAGGAGTGAAAGCTGACACATAGCAATAACAATAATCTTTTCTATATTCAAGATAACTTAAAATATAAACCATAGTATATGATACTATATTGGTCTTAGCACATGGTATTGCAATATAATAACACTTTATCTTGATTTATGTATTATTACCAATTAATCATTTAATGAGTCTAAATATGATTTATTAAATAAATAATAAATCATTTTTAGGCATCTAAATTTTTCCCCTCTTTCAATATGAAATGAAAAGTATTGAAATTGCATAATCCAAAGAAGTCTAGAAAAGAGAAAAAGATTTTCAATAGTAAAGTGGATTTCCTTATTTTGATCAATATGTTGAGTATATTATGTTGTTTTCCCCCTTTTGGTCTTGGTTTCCCCTAGCTCATGATGCATAAGGTAAGAAAGCCAAAAATAGGAGTCCTTATATGAAGTGAGCAGTCTATGCCAATCCTACTCACCTAGAAAATACTTGCAGAACAAATAAACATATACTCGCATAGATCACATCCATGAAAGAATAACCAATGTAAAGAGCAAGGATTAAATTAATATAATATGCAATGTATCACTATGGTATATGTGACTCATAGTGCTATAAACCATGATATATAGACTACTTTAATAGACAACTCATATTCTATAAAGAGCAAGTGCATGAGGTCCTCTTTAATGCCCCAGGCTTATAATATCCATGATGTATAGACTACTATGATAGACAACTCATAGTCTATAGATGTAAAGTTGGTGAGAAATTTTAATAACTCAAGATTGAAATAATCATGTAACTGATAAGAGAGATGTTGCTCAAGGAGTGACCATGGTGTTGAAAATATTTGTTAGTAGAACAATGAGCAATGGTATTCAATTTCTATAAATGTACCAAATATTCAAACCTTTAATGGCCTTGTAGTTCAATATTTCAATTTGTATGAATTTTCAAACTAAATCCATGCCATTGGCAGCATGGTATGCCTAAAATTTTATGATCATGTCTTCAACAATTTTGATCCTTATCCATAAAATATTACATATGCACGAACAGTTCATATAAATGAGCAAATATTAAGTAAAACTTCAACATGCCTAATTTATAAAATATATTCAATTGAAAAGCATCCATATCATTTTTTATTTGTTCAATACTAAAAATAATAATGCATTTTATCATAACATTTTTAATATTCAGCATATATCAACAACATTTGACTATATAATTAATTTGTCCATAAAATGCTTATAAAATCAAGAATTTCATCATTTAGAACTTGTATCACTATGGAATCATAGCAATCATTTGAAAGCACACATAATTATATCATTTCCACACCTCTATAGGCGCTTAAATGGATTATTTAACCTTCAGGAAAAATGGTGCATCCAATTAGCAATAAAACATGAATTTGCAAGTATGTAGCAATAGTAAACCATGCATAATTTTAGAGATGACATTTTTGCATATAATTTTAATCAATCTTATCTTTAGCAATAAAATTTTAACATTTTCAATTATCCAACACTCAAAATGATCATTTAATAATATCAATGAGAATTAAAATTAAAGAAGTACATTTGAATTTTTTAGCAATTTGATAAAATCCACATTGCTAGCAGTGTCTATTTAGTATAAATGAATTTAAATAATGTAAAAGGATAAGAAATAATTAGACATTCAATGTGAAGAAATAAAATGCACATTTTTAGCATTTGAAAGTGGTAGGCATCATATGGATGATCAATTTGAAGAAAAGCACACCGCTAGCAGTGTGAAAGTGACAAAATTTATTTTTGAAAAAGTAATCATGACCCTGTAAAATCATACAAGCAAAATGCACATACAAAATAATATTTTTGAGAAATAATAAACCAACATGATGAATCCCTAGGGTGTTATTGGGAAAAGAGGGATATATAATTCTATCACTTTTTGATTGTGCCTCTTGTGCTCTAATAACCCTGTTGACTAGGCGAATGATTACTTCATGTACATATTCAAGTGTGATTTCACTTACCTGCATGATCATCTGATGTGCCTCCAGAATTGAGGAGTGATTTCAAGCCATAGGATTCTTGTTCCTGACTACGATTTAATATCTTGGCTTATCTATGGTGATTCATTTATGTTTTTTGATGCCTTTGCATGGCAGATGTTGATTGGAGAGTCATCAGCCATCCCTTGACCAGATGGAAGGGACATAATTTAGAATATCTTTGCACACTTCCATTTGACCATACAGTATGCCTCTAAAATCTTTGGTTTAATCCCTAAATTTGATTTAAATTTATGTTCGATTCTTCTCCTACATGTTATTCTAATCTTGCAATGTGATTTTTAATACATACATTTTGCTCTTCATAGGAATGCAAGGTTCTAATTAGGGGAGGGCTCGTATCCATAGCAACATTAGAGAAGGCATGGACATGGAAATAGATAAACCAAAAGGATAACATCCTAACTCAATATGAGCTAGCAGACCTAGAAATTATCGGGTATATCTTTTAGGATATTCCATTGTTGATAGTGTTAACAAAGCACTAGGATCCCAATTGCAACATATTTCACCTGCCCCCAGATGAAATGATAGTCACATTGCTAGATGTATACCAAATATGGAGTATACCTATCAGAAGGAGATTGGTACATTAGATGGAGGTGGTATATAATAACACATGAGAGCAGTTAGCATTTTCATGGCTAACTGGTGAGGCTGACCATGATTGGGATCATTAGGTAGTAAGGTAGTAAGGATAGTAGAGGTATATCAGTTTTCACAACCAAGAAGGCACCTACGATTCTATATTATTATGATTATCTTGACATATATATGTCCAAATAAAAGAAGCTCATCATTCCCACTTGGATTATTTTTGATGGTTCAAGATATGTGTGTGAGGGACACACAATTTACATGGGCTTCATTGGTATTGGCATAGCTGTATAGGGATTTGTACAATTTTGTGAGCATTGACAAGTTCAACATTACAATTGTACATACAGGTCTTCTCCAAGTTTGTGCCTACAAGAAGATCATAGTCATTAAGTTGGTTGGGCTACAAATGGATTTAGAGGACCTAGGAGATATTGCCTATATATGTTGGGTGTCAAGGGAAAGACAATATAGATACCCTCATTCCTTAGAGATGATCAGGAGAGATATTGACGACCTACATGTGGAGGACTTAGTATGGGTCTCCTATATTAACTTTATATGGGATGATGATTCCCATCATATTGCTTGGGTTCATCATGAGTGCTTCCTCCATACTAGGAGGAAGATGGTGGAGCCATACCATCCCCACCTAGTGCTAGGGAAGTTTGGGATTCAGCAAGGAATCCCAACAGTTTTGATTTTCTACCACCAATACATGGCATAGGGAGACATGCCTGCAAGGTCATAAGTGATACCATCCTATATGATAACATAGGAGGAGCCAAAAGCACATGACATGATGATCGATGTATCCATGGCGTTAGGAGTAGCTCGAGGGTATACAACATGGTGGCATGGATTCCATCTCATAGATTTAGGGATGGATGAGGAGGAGGAGGAGGAGGTAGCTATAGTGAGTGAGGGGTCCTCCAAGGATGACCCCTACCAGGTCAACAATTCAATGCATGATATTCCCATGTAGGAGGGAGGAGTAGCACCAAGGTTGGTTGTGCTAGCCAAGGTTGTAGTATTAGGTAAAAAGAGTAACCACATACGTAATTTTGCAAATTTATATATGATTAATGAACTAATAATGCATACATTATTTGTAGGAGAGATGAAGGCACTGATGATGATCCTTTAGGAAAAAAATGAGAGGCTCAAGCCTCTTGAGGCATAGGTGGCAGCTTTATAGGACACACTTACAGCTCGAGATGCGTAGATTACTATGCTAGAGTAATTTGTGAAGAGGTTACAGGAGAGGGTGGATATGCCTCCACTGAAGGAGTAGTGGTATTTCATGCAAAGTCTCATGGATTGGATAGAGCAAAAGGAAGGTAAGATAGCCACACTTCGAGGAAAATACGAGAGGTACAAGGCTCTCTTATCATCTCAGGGGATCAGCACTAGTGTTGTGTTGGGGGAAGTATCATTATTAGGGTCCAACAGTAGTATTTGTTGGGTTAGGTAGAGGATGGGAGATGCTACTAGCAGTGGGAGTAGTACTCATTAGTAGCTAGGCTATGGACTTGAAGCCATCCCATGTTGTATTATATGATTCATTTATATATATATATACTCTTTTTTGGCTTAAAATTGTATTAAATATATTTTATTTATGTTACTTGCTTAATGTGAATTTGGATGATTTTATTGTTGCATAATGTGTTTCAGTTAATCATGTAAGGTGTCAAAGTACAATTTTTAAGAACACAAGCAATAAGCCTTCCCTAAAAATTAGTGTATGCAACTTTTAAACAATAATGAATCCATAAAATGAACTAAAGCACATATCAATTTGATTACACATTGTAATATATGATAAAATTTGCAATCAAAAATAAAAGAGACAATCAAGCATTAAAACCAGGTCACAAGGTACCAATTGAAGTAATTTAAAACACATGTGATTTTTTTTCTTTTTAACATTTTCAAATTTATGTTTTAATCAATTAAAATGATCAGCAATGCAATAAGGATAAATAAAATACTATTCTTTTTAATTATGTTTCAGGAAATGCATGCCGTTAACGGCCTAAAAATAGAGTGAACATCATGAGCGACATGGAATTCAAGTAAGAAAATGAAATTTTTAATAAACAGTGAAAGAATGACTTCCCATGAAATACAAAACATAATAAAAACATTCATACAATGAGCAATAATTCATAATATCCAAGCAAATAAACAACCTAGCTAATGTACACTATAGAAGCTATTTGTATATTTTAACCAATAATTTTATGTACTTGGGATGTTTTTGCAACTCAAGTACATTTTGCAAAGGCAAAAATGAAGAGAGGTACCTTTGGTTTTGCTTTTTCCACATCATGGTTGTGTATGAACAATGGTGCACATCATTAACAGCATTGGTTTTTATTTCTTTTCTATCATTTTTTGAATTTTTATTTCTGCATCCATGCTTATTAGTAGAATAATAAATCAAATAATTTGAATTGCTTAATGTGCTAATACAACCTCTTGGTTTGAAGGGGGTAAAGGATTTGTGAACACCTCTAATTATCCATTATCAGAGTGCATAGGTCCATCATTTGTAGTAATATTATCCTCCATCTGATTGCTTTTTTTTCAATGAAATCCTAAATAAGATGTCTTAGATTCCTGCAATTTCTCTTTAGATGTCTAAGTACTCTATGATAATTGCAAAATTCCTCATATCACAAATTTTTAGGTACACCATTAGGGAATTTAGGTTCGACAATAGATGGAAGCTCAATAAGTTCTTCTTTCAATAATACATTAAGAATATTATCAGTAGTATCAGTTAACTCTGTAAATTTCCTTTGAGATTTATTATTTCTTTCAGTAGTTTTCTTGTTACATGTCAATTTTTATGATTGTTATCAGCATTGTTAACTTCTGATTTCTTATTTGTTTCAAGAGTGTTTATCTTCTTATCATATGTTTGAGGTTTGTTACTATGCATAGAATATATTTTTTTAATACAAGCTTCTTTTTTAAACAAAACATCCATCATTTCACCCAATATCATATCACAATTAGAGATAACCAATAGCTTCTACATAGGAAGTAATGCATTTGCAAATGTATCTTTCAAATTTTTCTCAAGCATTGTAACCTTGTTAGCAGTTTGTTTCCATTCCTTTACAAAATTAGCCAAAGATTAGTTAGGCAATTGCTTAATCTTACACAAATATTTAAAGTGAACTTTTTGAGCAATATTGTATTTAAAATTTTGCAAAAATTGATTAATCAAATCTTCATATCTATTAATACTTTGTTCAGGAAGAAGAAAGTACCATTTCAATGCATTATCTTTCAAACTATGTGAAAACAATTTAGTAAGAAAATATCTATCATGCATATATTCCATATCTTCTTCTTAATAGATAATTGTAGATCCAAAAATGTAGACCCAAAAATGTGTAATCAATAGACAAATACACAAATAAATAAATTGTCTACAAATACAATGATATGCTCTATATCATATATATAAAGAATATACATGAAATGCATGAACTTGATATAGAGTGGAGCAAGTAGCTGATTTATGTACAATTCTCAAGGTAAAACAAAAATGAATCTTTGGAGGATTATGATCATACTCTAGATGAGATCATAATGAATATTCGCTAGAATGGGACCACAAGTTGTTCCCTAAAATCTAGACCTCCCAATCTAAAGGATGCACATCATTGGATGCATGGCAATGGTATGTTACTAGCTGCATGGAACTTGATATTTTGTATTATGCGTGAAGGAGAGATAATAGAGCTTAAAGATTTTAACAAATTTCTCAAGATGGGTGGCATCAAGAGACACCGTAAGTTTGATGTTTGGGACAACCACCTATCAGAGAGATCTGATAGAGATGTCAACCTTCATCTCTTGTATTTATAACCTACAAGAAAATAGAAAGGAGTGAAAGTTGATACATAGCAATAATACTAATCTTTTCTATATTCAATATAACTTAAAATATAAACCATGGTATATGATATTACATTGGTCCTAGCACATGGTATTGCAATATAATAGCACTTTATCTTGATTTATGTATTATTGCCAATTAATCATTTAATGAGTATAATTATGATTTATTGACAGAGCAAGATCCTTCCCTATCTCTACTATTTTCATGTTGTTGATGGCCTTCTGGAAGGAAAGCATGCCATTAATGGCCTTCTGGCAGGAAAGCACATCATTAACAACCCTCCATAGATAGAATTTCAGGCTATCTCAAATCTTTAACGAATGTAAATAAATTCACATTCTCAATTTTGTATATAACCATTCCCATTTCTATAATCTGAGTTTGATTTTTTGTATTTTTCCCTAGTACACCTTATTCCAAGGGCTCAATCCCATATCTAGGATAAGTCATTATAAATTCCTTAAAATTTGTTGCATTACAAAAGGCATATGGTTCTGGATCACCAAGCACTATATGGACCTCACCTTGAAATTCAAATTTTAATATGCCATATACTATAGATGGGACTACATCCATATCATGAAGCCAAGGTCTTCCTAATAATAAATTATAAGACAATTTGGAATCAACAACCTAAAATTTAGCTGCAATTATCCTTACTCTTGTAGTTATCATAATTGTGGCTATCCCAACTGATTTTTAGATGAGTTATCATATGCCCTAATTCTAAATGTAGTTTCTTCTAATGGAGGTATTTCTATAGCTTTCACTTTGAGTTCAATCAAAAACTTATGGGAGCATACATTAACAACTAATCCATTATCTACCAATGTTCTTTTTATTTCCCATCCATCAATCATAGGGATAATATATAAAGCTAAACACTCATCAAGAAAATCCTTATTAAGCTTTTCATATTTGTAAAAGGAGATAACATCACATTCCTTAATAGCTATAAGCTTTTTAGAAAACATAGTCGAAGACATATTTGTAGGAACCACTTCCTTTTTTAACAAAGCATATAAGATTTCCCTATGTGTTTTAGATGTGGATATAAGATCATATAAACTAATCTTTGTAAGAGTAGTTTTTAATTTCTTAATCATACTATATGTCTTTGGATCAAGTGGGATACTTACTTGTTCTATAGTGATCGGATTGGGAGCATGCCTTGGATGCCCTCCTCTTAACCCAACATAAACTTCTTTGTCCACTGAAACTGTATTCACTATATTTCCTTGATTTGCATCTGTTTGATCAATTTGATATTTTCCTTTGGTAATAAGATCCAATATAGCCACCTCTAATGCTTTGCAAAAATTGGTGGCATTACCCTTCCTTTGATGAAATGTGCAATGAGCATCCAATTTTTTCATGGGAACATCATCATCTTGTGTTGATTTTTCCATTGGATGCAATAATCCCTTTTTCATTAGATCCCTCATAATAAATCTTGGTTGAATTGGAAAAGTGTACCTCACATCTTTTGTAGTGGTAGATCTTTGCAACTTTGATGGAGAAGTAGGTCTATCCACCATATGAACTATTTTTTCTTCCTTTTTGATATATTTCTTTCTATTCTCCTTATGGAAAGGATTAGGGTCATACTTTAGCTCCCCTAATTCAAGTAAAACTTTTTCTTTTTGCATTAACTCTTGTATTAATACTCCAAATCCCATATTTTTGTTATTAGGAGCACGCAAATTGATAATTGGTAAGATAGAATCTCTAAATATAGCATAAATTTTACTTTCATCTAATTTTCTTTGAATATATTTCCATACCTTTTTTAACCATGGAATGTACTTTTATAGGGTTTCATTACCCCCTTGTCTCATTGTACATAACTTTGTAACAAGACTTTGCTCTTTGATGTTGTGTTTGTATTGTCCCATGAATAACTTGACTAATGACTTGAAAGAATCAATTGAACCACCAGGTAAATTATAGAACCACTTACTAGCATCACCTTTCAGACTCCTTGGGAAGAATTTTACCATCAACTTATTCTTCGACCCTAATTTCAACAAGAATTCCTCTTGAAAGCTAATAAGATGTTGTTTTAGGTCTTGTTCACCACTAAACATATCAAACTTGGGGGCCTTGTGCTCGAGTGGTACGGTAAAAGTACAAATCTCCTCATATAAGGGTGAGGTTAATACACCATCATAGTCCTCTTCACTTTTTTTGATTTGCTATTATTCTCAAGATTGGAAAGTCGTGCAACTGTGACGAGATCTGGCATCACCAATGAGCTACCTATGCTAGTGAATGCATCAACTTTATTTTCTATTCTGCTAAGAATTTCCTTCATAAATTGTTCCATGTTTACACCACTAATGGACCAAAAATACCTAAAAACATCATTAATAGTGTAGATCCTTTACATAATTCTCATGAGATCTCATAGGGAGGGTAAGATAAATCGAAAAATTAGGTTCAACAAAATGTAAAACCAAAATAATGCATAAATGATAAATCAATGCACTATTTGTCTATAATATAATTTTTGAAGCTTAAATCAGAAATATGGCATCAAACAAACAATGATCAATAATGTACCTTCATCATAGTTATATAAACATGAAATAACAAAAAATCATTCATCAACCATCACATGACATTCATAAAGATGCATGCCACCAATAGCCTAAAGATACCACATCGTTGGCTACATGGAATAGGTAGATTGATGAATGGAATAAAAGATATACAAAAGCAAATTGAAGGGTTTAGCAGATCTATGTAGATTTGGTATTAGAAAACACCTTTGTTGGTAGGATAGAGCGATCTTGCATGTGTGGAAGTCTCTCTTTGTATTTTTTATTCCCTCGCATGATGATCTTGCATTGCCTTTGATGTGTCTTTAAAGCAACATCGTGGTGTTCTTTGATTCTTGAGATCATTGCAAATTACATTATTTAAGGTTTCTTTCTTGATATTTGATACCTTTTACATTGTACAATGGTCTATTACATTTATTACATTACCTTGGGTATATTTTAACCCCTTTTTACAATAAATATCATTGATGCTATAAAATAAATTATTTAATAAATAATAATTCATTTCTAAGAATCTAAATTTTCCCCTCTTTGGAGGTGTGATTGAAGCAATGAAATTGCATGTCCAAATAAAAAATGTAAAAGAATTATTTTTAAGAACTTTGAGGTCTCTTCTATACTATCCCTTATTGTTGATAATGATGATGATGATGATGAGAGTCCCTTACTACCTCCTTTTTACTTGGATGCCCCAAGAAAGGTCCTTGAATGGTGCAATCAAAATAAAATCTAATGAAGAATCTCTCTCCAAGAATGATGTTGTATGGGTGATGGAAATGACTATGATGATGTAGATGGATGGTCCCATATCCAATGTTGGAGATGGAATATGTGTATTTTCCCCTTGTAATATTTCAACCATGAATCTAGCCATTCCAAT
>Ga0115842_100813_pt2 | contig 11159 bp, 10 predicted proteins | sample InSIn2SAF170_2_FD_83856 | JGI IMG/M metagenome (GOLD analysis project Ga0115842, IMG submission 83856) | reverse complement strand
AACCTTAGCAAAATTCTACTCGAGACACCTACCGCTGGTCAAGACGCAATCGAGGCCTCAGTTTCTAATTCGCCAACAGTAGAGACACCAACCAAAACACCTGAAGTGCCTAGCAATACACCTGCAAGCGACGATCAGCTCACGACTCACAAGTCACGCAGTTCAACAATGAGTAGCAAGATTCGACGTGTCATGTCTCGGATGTCACTCAACAACTTTCGTTCCCCGACCCAAGAACGGAGCCAAAGCGCACACCGGAGCAGTGTGGATGAAGCTAGCCCTGTACAAAGCATAAAAGAAGGAAATAAGGACGACGAAGTCAGCACCAAAGAGGAGGGCAGACTTGGGTTATCTGACGCCACAAACAAAACACCAACTAGTGTCGACCGCAGCAAGTGGAACCGAAGAGGGCAGCGACCGTTCCTGGAACTGATCAAATTAAGGTTCGAAAAGAGTCCATTGAACACATCAGATATTGAGAAAGAGTTCGAGTACAACCACAACTGACATGGCGTAACAATGAGTAAGGGCTGGAGAAATGAGGCTTTGCTCACAATCATTGTTCAGAAGATTTCAGATGTTATTGGAGTATTTCAGGGCTTGCAGAGCAACATGACGAAGGCCGATCAATAGATTGCAAGCAGAGAAGCAACAAGTCCGATTTGTCAAAGTGTATAGGTTAAAGGGTATACCGTTACGGACAACATACCATGAACCGACCAATTATCATGTTCTCTAGCCTGTTTCTAGTAAAACTTCTGCAGCTTGTCTGCAAGTCAAACAAACTTCGTACCCTCAGGACAATTCTTCGCCCAGTTCTCCTTGATCCATCCAGCAAATATACTGGTGAACGTCTCTCCCGGAACATAATTCTCCACGTCATCCTTACTATACTTCCTCCTCTCGAATCTATCAACCAGCCCATTCACTTCCTGTTCCAGATCCACTTCCTTCGCGAGACCCTGCTTGTAGCTCTCCACGCTCTCCTCAAACAGCATATCCTCGCACCGACCGTCCTGTACACAAAGCGGCGGACGACTCGCGTCGGCGGAATGGTCTCCAAGGGTTGGGAGTTCAGGAAGGACATTAAGAAGCGCGAGGATATAAGGCTGCAAGAAAGCGTTAAAAAGCAAGTCCACTGGTTCTGCGTCTGCGTTTGCATTCGTGCTTGTTGTGGATAAATTGTCGGGGATGGTTTTCGAGGTAGAGTTGGGGAAGATAGCTTGGATGCAGTTGGGCACCTCGTAGAATGTTATTGGGGAGTGGATTGTGTCGTCGCCTTCGTGGCCCAAGGCGTCTGTTGTTGTGTAGCCTGGTGTTAGAGGGAATTGATGTGGGTTGTCATCGGGCTGACCAGCTTGGAGGGAGTGCTGGAGTGGGCGTTGGATGGGTTTGTTGTTGCTTATGATGTTTGTAGACTCGATATGATGAATTTTACTGTCGCGCCCGGCGCTGGTCTCTTTTACTGCATTTATGCTCTGCTGCTCGGGAGGTGGGAGGACTGAGAGATCGAATTTCCATTTCTTGGTTGGATTGGCAAGCTGCGTCAATTCAAGCACCTGCGGTTCCCCACGGTTTAGAATGGGGAGGATTTGCTTTGCGAGACCGTAGGGAACATCTTTGATGAATTGGAGATCGCTCGTGAAGGGGGATACGATATATGTGCTGTCACGAGTGAAGGCACCTTTAAAGATGTCAAACCGAATTGCACCTGTGTTTGCAATTATTATGCGAGTTTTGTTCTGGCGCCGAGGGTTGATGATGTCGGGGAATACTTCATCGGTTAGTAGGGTGAAGACCGAATCTGGATGTGGGTATGGTGCTCGTGACATCCAGTAATCTTGAGGTGCACAGCCAAAGGTTTGGTCGAGTTTCAGCTCGGCACGCGCTTGGGCTATGGATGCGCTGGCATTATGACCGAGCGACGTATGGAAGGCCTCAGGCGTTGTGTTGGTATGATGCTGCAGGCTGAAGAGATTGTTGTCGATGTAGCGGCGGAAGAAGCTAATGTTCTTGTTTGATGAGTTGGTTTTGATGTTGCTGATGGACTGAAAACCGATCGTCTCCATGAATCGCCCGCTTGCTATTGCGTGAGCTCTTTCGTCGAAGATGCGATAGTCTCGAATGTGGTAGTGGCCTCCGAAGAACTGGATAGGAACATCTGATTTGATTGAGCGGATAGCTTTGTGGATGAGGCCAAACTCATAAGATTGGAGCGCTACATGGCCAGCGACCACAATGAGGTCCACGTCAGCGTCATGGATAGTTTTCGTGAACCAGGACTGCTTGACGGCTGTTCCAACAGGGATCACGTAGGTGTTCCTGTCATTGCGTGTGAAATCGTAGATGAAACCGAAGGCTAGGATACGGATGCCTGTCTTCTTTGTAGTAAAAACACGGCTTCTTGGGGCGAGCTGGACAAGATCACCAGTATCTGGATCATATATGCACAAGTTGGAGGCAAGATAGTTGCCCTTGTAAGCAGGCACTAGTTTTCGGTAATCGTCTTCTGCAGAAGAATTCTTGTACAATTCATGATTGCCAGAACATAACACGTCTATCTCTTGCTCCTTGAATATATCGAAGGTATATTTCCCTCTAGGGTCCGAGGCATCATAGAGGCCGTTTCCTTCAACTCGATCACCAGTATCGATCACGATCAGATCCTTGCCATCTTGTTCCAGCTTTTCTCTTAGTCGTGTGGTGAAAGAGATGTAGTCACCCCAGTCGGCACTAAATGACCCCTCAAGCAGATGTCCGGCGTGCCAGCCATGAGTGTCGGTAGTGTGCAGAAAGTTGAGGTCACCGAATTCAAGATCGCGTAACGGAGCCGGGTCCGGTACAGCAGCGCCAGGCTGATGGGCGGCCGTAAATGAACTCCATGCTGGCACCAACAAGCTGTACCGAAATAGCTTCATCGTCGAATACCACTCTCTCGGCACTGCCGTGTAGCAGAGGACGAGAAGACATGGTGATATATCCCATGAGCGCGATGGTGGAAGTGAGGACCGTATTGTACTCGTGACCTGTAACGTACTTGGCTGTTCTGCTACGGAGTAGGCGGCTCGAGTTAGGGCTGACTAAGTTACTGTAGAAATAGAATGCCTGATTAGGGATGGGGGAAACTGCAGCGGAGCAGATAGGCCAATAGGAGAACCCCAACAGGGAGTCCTCTGAGCTTGGGAATACTCAACGGGGTTTATTCTGGCGAGCTCACTACCAAATACTGTGCTGCGCTATCTCATCTTTCACTTGACTTTCAAGCTAATTGCGAGTTGTAAGATCGTGTGAACCTGTTGAAAGTTGTTGGGTTCCTGTCGATATTCTACTGTAGTTTCCGTCCTCACATTCGTTCTCCTCTTGCACCGAACCAGGAAATTCACAACAACCCTTCTACATTCTCATATTCGGCATGTCTACTTCAAGATTATTTAGACCAGCTTCCCGTCTGGTGTCGCAGCGTCCACTCGGGCTGTAACTCCACTTGTTATACCTCTATCCAGGGATTTGGTTTCGGTGTTCAATGCAACGCGACTGGTCTGCCCTACTCTCTGTCGCCAATATACGCTAATGATACTTTTGTATCTCTCATTCCTGCCGTAAACGTATACTCGGCCGATGCTTCCATGATTCGAATCTATGGTCATGGTAGCACGCTGGCATCAACATCTGACTACAACTATGCTCTTCTGCTGAACACCACCCTCATAGTGAATTCGACCGATTCATATAATGGCTCTATGCTTCAGCATTTATGTGCTCTTCGAGGAGGCATCGTGTCCTACCCGGTCAAAATCAGCAACAACACGATCTCTCTACAAGCAAATAGCTGGCGAAACGACACCTTTCTTGCAGATCGCGGTATGACCGCTCTGAGCTCTAGTTCCGGCACAAACCTGGCAGGCTTCATCCTAGCAGTCAAAGATCTCTATCAAGGTACGGCAAGCTTCCAATTCGGAGGCGCTGTATCTTGGATTCTCAATCTTAGTGGCGCCTCGGCAAACCGCTATCTCCAACGAACAAATTCAACACTCAACTTCTACCACCTTGGTCCAGATATCAGTTGGCGTGACCCGATGGAAGATATGATCAATTCGATGCGTGAGATCGCTTTTCGGACGTCTCTCCAGATCGCAGCATACAACACTTCGTATCCCAATGCGTCACAGACTGTTAGTTTCGTTGGCGAAAGCCCTCAAACCATCTACACTACAAACTACAATTACCTGGCTGGCGCTGTTCTCGTCTCTGTTCTTGGTATCATCTTCATCATACCAACGTATCGTGGATTCTGGGAGCTCGGTCGACCTCTCTCGCTTTCGCCCCTTGAAATAGCAAAGGCATTCGATGCACCACTGCTACAGGGGGTACCAGGTAATAGGAATGTTAACGACATGTTAGATGAGATAGGTGCAACGAAGGTGAGGTACGGTGATTCGGGGATGACTGTGTCCACGACAGTCTATGGAGATGAGGTGCGAAAGATTGAGATGGGGCCAGCGACAGATATCAGGCCGCCGACTAGAGGTATAAGGTATATCTGATGGCGTTTGGTTAGTCTGAAAATGGACGTTGTAGTCACACAGTGCACGATCACTGTGAACTTACTTGATGATTATACGATTTCAAGACGTACATGACCGACAGCGTGATTCACAACAACAGCGCAGTCCTGGGGGTCTAGTCGATTTCATATAGTCACAAGTAGATCATCAATGACTCACTGAGGAAGTTGTAGAGTTGACTAGAAATTTATACGCTACTAAAATGGTCGGCATTTTGTTGTGATTTCATATTCGGGTACCACCTATGTTAGGATTTTGTTGCATACTGCACATCACAATCAACTTGTCCCGAATTGTCGATGCATCGACATGCCACCGAACTGTCAAAAACTTCCAGACAGGCAAATAGAAGATGTTAACTGCCCGAGCCATCAATGCTCAAATACCTCGCCCCTAGATTTCCTCCAAGAACAGTGGCATCACATCTAACCACAATCACACTCGACAATGGACGCTCAAAACTCATCTTCAACGACTCACAGATCGGACATGTAGCAAAAGCAAAACCCTCATATCTAGTCACAAATCATCTTCCCCCAGCACCACCTCCACCAACACATCCAGACACGCCCAACAGCAGCCTCTGCCCACCATTCCACATCCACTTAAAAGAAGACGAGACATTCCACGTGCTCTCAGGACAAGCTAAATTCCTATTCCTCGACCAATATCACCGAGGATTTATCGCGAGTAAGAACACATCAACCAAGAACGGCATAACAACACAGATCGCTCAACCAGATACCACAGTAACAATCCCAAAAGGTCAAATCCACACCTTCCGCAACGCCTCAACAACAGATCCCCTAATCATAGAATTCGGTTTCTCACCTCCATATCCACCTCCCTCAAACACACCCACACCCACACCCACCTGCACCTCACTCACCCGCCCCAACACCCAAAAAGCCCAAATCCACGCCAAAATGCACCGCTTCTTCCGCAACACACAACTCTACCGCTCCGATTGCACCACAAATCAGATCCCGCGCTCTCTCATCCAAGTCCTACTCTTCAACCACGACGCTGATGTCGCTCTTGTGCCGAATTTCCTGCTTGGGCTTCATCGTCGATATCCAGTGCTTCGAGGGGTGATAGAGCAGTTTATTGCACCGGGTATGGGGAGGGTTATGAATGTGTTTGGAGGTGTTGTGTTGGGGAAATGGGTTTTTGGATTGAGGGGGAGTTATAAGGAATATTATAATCTTGAACAGACACATATTAGCCCAAAGGTGAGATCTAATCCAGGTGTTCTGGGAGACAAACCAGATAAGTAGCGGCGCGTATTCAAGTATGACTACAGCAACCCCGTCGCGTCAAGCCTAGCATAAGCGAAAATAGCCCCCATCGTTCAGGGTGGTAAGGACTAGGACATGAGACCCGTTGAAGGAGCAACAGTAAGTGCGCTTGCTCCTGTCTGCCTGTTCAGTGTAATGCAGAAAGATGTCTCTGGAAGGTGGAACGAAGTGGAGGTTACCATGTGCCGGCGCTGGCTCGTACATTCACGTTGTGGACGAATGGTAAGTTATTCAAGCAGTTAGGTCGCATGGGAGGTCACTTTGTTTTCCGACGCCGTGCTCTCATATCCGACTGGTTCTTTGGTTCATTAGCTCTTTTGGTTTGCACCTGTCCAGATTACAGATGGAATAGATAGGTGAGATGCCGGCGAAGAAACGGTAAAAACGGTCATGGGTGGAGTATACTGAATATATTGAAACCTGCTACCAACGCTTTTTCAACTCGCTCCTGATAACCTCAACCCTGAAAATTTCGAAGTTGGACCACTCGTTCATGCAATGCCTCGTACTCTGGTTGCCACACCAGTCGAGTTGTAAAGCTGTCGCTCTGAAGTAGCCCATAGCAATAATACATATACCTCTCTTCTGTCATATGAACATCCTAAATCTAGATCATCTCTTACACCCTCAACAATTTCGCAGCATGCTTCACAATGGTATCGACCTGTGGGAACGACAACTCTTCCAATTTCTGGGCATATGGTGTCGGTACTTCAGCGCCAGTAACTCGTACTGCTGGAGCCTCCAGGTAATCGAAAGCGTATTCCATGGTCAAAGCCATGACTTCAGCTCCAACGCCGAAAGCAGGGAAGTCGGAGCTGACACACATCATGCGGCCAGTCTTTTTCACCGAGTTTATGATGGCTTCAACGTCCATCGGTTTTACGGATCGGAGATTGAGGACTTCAGTGTCGACGCCATATTTCGATTTGAGTTGCTCAGCGGCGTCGAGGGAGAGACCGACGTTGCGGGACAGAGTGACAATAGTGAGGTCTTTGCCTGGCCGTTCGATCTTGGCTTTGCCGAAGGGAATGACGAAATCGCTCTTTTGAGCGGCCTCGGACATGGGAAAGGTTTGGCCGTAAAGCAGTCTGTGCACGTTAGAGGTGGACTCTGGTTCAAGACTGCAATGCTTACTCGTTCTCCAGCACGACGACTGGGTTCGGGTCACGGATTGCAGCCTTCATTAGACCTTTCGCATCTTCTGCGCTCCAGGGTGCAACCACCTTTAAGCCTGGAATGCTGCCATACCAAGCGGAGTAATCTTGAGAGTGCTGAGCTGCGACACCCATGGCGAAACCATTGGGACCTCGAAAAACGATAGGGCAAGGTTGAATGCCACCAGACATGTAATGTGTCTTTGCGGCCGAATTAATGACTTGATCGATGGCCTGCATAGCGAAGTTGAATGTCATGAACCTATCCACCAAATCAGTCTCTTGTCTCCATTCCTCGTTGTTCAACACTCACTCGCAAACAGGGTGGAGACCAGCTAAAGCAGCACCGACTGCTAGACCACAGAATCCAGACTCGGTAATGGGCGTATCAATAACTCGCTTGGGTCCAAATCTGTCGAGGAGTCCTTTCGTGACCTTGTATGCGCCTACAACGATTAGTCTGCCGTGCTCTAGACTCTTCTCAATCTGCCGTACCATTGTATTGTGCGACTTCTTCACCAAGGATGAACATCTTTGGATCGCTTTCCAATTCCTCCGCTAGGGCTTCATTAAGGGCATCTCGAACAGTATATGTGTTTCCCGCATCGGCATATCCTCGTATTGATGTGAACGCAACTGGTGTGGCTCTGCGGATTTGTGTAGGTCGTGTAATCGAACGCTGCGACACCAGACGGGAAGCTGGTCTAAATAATCTTGAAGTAGACATGCCGAATATGAGAATGTAGAAGGGTTGTTGTGAATTTCCTGGTTCGGTGCAAGAGGAGAACGAATGTGAGGACGGAAACTACAGTAGAATATCGACAGGAACCCAACAACTTTCAACAGGTTCACACGATCTTACAACTCGCAATTAGCTTGAAAGTCAAGTGAAAGATGAGATAGCGCAGCACAGTATTTGGTAGTGAGCTCGCCAGAATAAACCCCGTTGAGTATTCCCAAGCTCAGAGGACTCCCTGTTGGGGTTCTCCTATTGGCCTATCTGCTCCGCTGCAGTTTCCCCCATCCCTAATCAGGCATTCTATTTCTACAGTAACTTAGTCAGCCCTAACTCGAGCCGCCTACTCCGTAGCAGAACAGCCAAGTACGTTACAGGTCACGAGTACAATACGGTCCTCACTTCCACCATCGCGCTCATGGGATATATCACCATGTCTTCTCGTCCTCTGCTACACGGCAGTGCCGAGAGAGTGGTATTCGACGATGAAGCTATTTCGGTACAGCTTGTTGGTGCCAGCATGGAGTTCATTTACGGCCGCCCATCAGCCTGGCGCTGCTGTACCGGACCCGGCTCCGTTACGCGATCTTGAATTCGGTGACCTCAACTTTCTGCACACTACCGACACTCATGGCTGGCACGCCGGACATCTGCTTGAGGGGTCATTTAGTGCCGACTGGGGTGACTACATCTCTTTCACCACACGACTAAGAGAAAAGCTGGAACAAGATGGCAAGGATCTGATCGTGATCGATACTGGTGATCGAGTTGAAGGAAACGGCCTCTATGATGCCTCGGACCCTAGAGGGAAATATACCTTCGATATATTCAAGGAGCAAGAGATAGACGTGTTATGTTCTGGCAATCATGAATTGTACAAGAATTCTTCTGCAGAAGACGATTACCGAAAACTAGTGCCTGCTTACAAGGGCAACTATCTTGCCTCCAACTTGTGCATATATGATCCAGATACTGGTGATCTTGTCCAGCTCGCCCCAAGAAGCCGTGTTTTTACTACAAAGAAGACAGGCATCCGTATCCTAGCCTTCGGTTTCATCTACGATTTCACACGCAATGACAGGAACACCTACGTGATCCCTGTTGGAACAGCCGTCAAGCAGTCCTGGTTCACGAAAACTATCCATGACGCTGACGTGGACCTCATTGTGGTCGCTGGCCATGTAGCGCTCCAATCTTATGAGTTTGGCCTCATCCACAAAGCTATCCGCTCAATCAAATCAGATGTTCCTATCCAGTTCTTCGGAGGCCACTACCACATTCGAGACTATCGCATCTTCGACGAAAGAGCTCACGCAATAGCAAGCGGGCGATTCATGGAGACGATCGGTTTTCAGTCCATCAGCAACATCAAAACCAACTCATCAAACAAGAACATTAGCTTCTTCCGCCGCTACATCGACAACAATCTCTTCAGCCTGCAGCATCATACCAACACAACGCCTGAGGCCTTCCATACGTCGCTCGGTCATAATGCCAGCGCATCCATAGCCCAAGCGCGTGCCGAGCTGAAACTCGACCAAACCTTTGGCTGTGCACCTCAAGATTACTGGATGTCACGAGCACCATACCCACATCCAGATTCGGTCTTCACCCTACTAACCGATGAAGTATTCCCCGACATCATCAACCCTCGGCGCCAGAACAAAACTCGCATAATAATTGCAAACACAGGTGCAATTCGGTTTGACATCTTTAAAGGTGCCTTCACTCGTGACAGCACATATATCGTATCCCCCTTCACGAGCGATCTCCAATTCATCAAAGATGTTCCCTACGGTCTCGCAAAGCAAATCCTCCCCATTCTAAACCGTGGGGAACCGCAGGTGCTTGAATTGACGCAGCTTGCCAATCCAACCAAGAAATGGAAATTCGATCTCTCAGTCCTCCCACCTCCCGAGCAGCAGAGCATAAATGCAGTAAAAGAGACCAGCGCCGGGCGCGACAGTAAAATTCATCATATCGAGTCTACAAACATCATAAGCAACAACAAACCCATCCAACGCCCACTCCAGCACTCCCTCCAAGCTGGTCAGCCCGATGACAACCCACATCAATTCCCTCTAACACCAGGCTACACAACAACAGACGCCTTGGGCCACGAAGGCGACGACACAATCCACTCCCCAATAACATTCTACGAGGTGCCCAACTGCATCCAAGCTATCTTCCCCAACTCTACCTCGAAAACCATCCCCGACAATTTATCCACAACAAGCACGAATGCAAACGCAGACGCAGAACCAGTGGACTTGCTTTTTAACGCTTTCTTGCAGCCTTATATCCTCGCGCTTCTTAATGTCCTTCCTGAACTCCCAACCCTTGGAGACCATTCCGCCGACGCGAGTCGTCCGCCGCTTTGTGTACAGGACGGTCGGTGCGAGGATATGCTGTTTGAGGAGAGCGTGGAGAGCTACAAGCAGGGTCTCGCGAAGGAAGTGGATCTGGAACAGGAAGTGAATGGGCTGGTTGATAGATTCGAGAGGAGGAAGTATAGTAAGGATGACGTGGAGAATTATGTTCCGGGAGAGACGTTCACCAGTATATTTGCTGGATGGATCAAGGAGAACTGGGCGAAGAATTGTCCTGAGGGTACGAAGTTTGTTTGACTTGCAGACAAGCTGCAGAAGTTTTACTAGAAACAGGCTAGAGAACATGATAATTGGTCGGTTCATGGTATGTTGTCCGTAACGGTATACCCTTTAACCTATACACTTTGACAAATCGGACTTGTTGCTTCTCTGCTTGCAATCTATTGATCGGCCTTCGTCATGTTGCTCTGCAAGCCCTGAAATACTCCAATAACATCTGAAATCTTCTGAACAATGATTGTGAGCAAAGCCTCATTTCTCCAGCCCTTACTCATTGTTACGCCATGTCAGTTGTGGTTGTACTCGAACTCTTTCTCAATATCTGATGTGTTCAATGGACTCTTTTCGAACCTTAATTTGATCAGTTCCAGGAACGGTCGCTGCCCTCTTCGGTTCCACTTGCTGCGGTCGACACTAGTTGGTGTTTTGTTTGTGGCGTCAGATAACCCAAGTCTGCCCTCCTCTTTGGTGCTGACTTCGTCGTCCTTATTTCCTTCTTTTATGCTTTGTACAGGGCTAGCTTCATCCACACTGCTCCGGTGTGCGCTTTGGCTCCGTTCTTGGGTCGGGGAACGAAAGTTGTTGAGTGACATCCGAGACATGACACGTCGAATCTTGCTACTCATTGTTGAACTGCGTGACTTGTGAGTCGTGAGCTGATCGTCGCTTGCAGGTGTATTGCTAGGCACTTCAGGTGTTTTGGTTGGTGTCTCTACTGTTGGCGAATTAGAAACTGAGGCCTCGATTGCGTCTTGACCAGCGGTAGGTGTCTCGAGTAGAATTTTGCTAAGGTT
>Ga0115842_100966_pt1 | contig 11160 bp, 9 predicted proteins | sample InSIn2SAF170_2_FD_83856 | JGI IMG/M metagenome (GOLD analysis project Ga0115842, IMG submission 83856) | reverse complement strand
ATTGAGAGTGAATCAAAGGAAGATTTGATTATTTGCTGATGTTTTTCATGAATCACTTTGGCTTTTTCTCTTTCTTCTTCTAACTTTAAAATTTGATCATTTCTAAGCTAAATAGAAGAAGAAGGAGTTTCCTCAATAAACTGGACTAGGGCTAAAGAGGGAAGGATAACATTTGTTGGTAGGACTGCTTCTTTTCCGTAGACAAGATTAAAGGGAGAAGTTCCTATAGAAGCTTTCTGTGTTATCCTATCGGCCCATAGTGCAAATATTAAGGATTTATGCCAATTTTTATGGTTTTGTTCGATGGTTCGCTTAATGATTTTGATCAAATTTTTATTTGTGGACTCAGCTAAACCATTACCCTGAGGATAGTAATTAGCAGAGTATTTCAATTTAAATCCTCTTTTAATAGCAAAATCAAACATAGTATTGCCTGAAAAATAAGATGCATTATAAAAAACAAGAGCGTTTGGGACACCAAACCTGGTAATGATGAATTGATCAATGAATTCCGTTATTACCTCAGAGCTTGTTGTCTTTACAGGAATTGCTTCAACCCACTTAGTAAAATAATCGGTAGCAGTAAGGATATACTTATGCTGTTTGGAAGAATGTGGAGTAATTTCTCCAATGATATCCAATCCCCATTGCTCAAATGGTTGTTCAATGTTGACTGGCTATAAAGGGAAAGATGATCTCTTTTGTCTTCCACTAGCTGTTTGACAGTTCTTGCACTTCCTAACATATTCATGAGCATCTCTAAACAGAGTAGGCCAATAATATCCAGCATGTATAATTTTGTGAGCCGTTGTATCGGCTCCAAAATGTCCTCCTGTCGGTCCATCATGTAATTCATGCAAAACCTTTTGTGCTTCAGGCTTCTCTAGATATCTTAATAAGATTGAATCATAATTTTGTTTGAAAAGCACATCATTAACAATCATAAAATTCTTTGCTTTTAGTCTAATGGCCCTTTTGTTTTTGTAAGATAGGTGAGGAGGCGCATACCCATTTTTCAAATAAAAGATAATATTCGCATATTGTGATTCAGAATCAGTAATACTTATCTGATTGATTTCTTCAATGTAATCCTCATGTTCTGATTCTGGGATATTGGATCCTCCTGCCAATAACCTGCAAAAACCTTGACCCCTAACAATCTTTGCTGGCTTGATTTCCAAGTCATATTCTTGAAGCGCTGTCACCCAGTTTGCCCTTTTTTCACCTAATTCCCTTTGAATTAATAGTTGCCTAACTGTAGGGAAAGGAACTATTACTTTTGTATGGGCCTTTAGAAGGAAGGGTCTGTAATGTTTGATGGCTTTGTATACAACAAAGGCTTGTTTTTCTACATTAGAATAATTTAATTCAGCACCTTGAAGATTTGAACTATAAAATGATATGGGTGCTTCCAAGTTGTGATCATTGAGTTGAGTGAGCACTGCTACATAAGAAAAACTAGATGCAACAGTGTATAATATGAAATGATTAGAAAAATTGGGAGTATTTAAATCGGGGGCATCAATGATTGATTGTTTGATTAATTCAAACGCTTCTTTTTCTGCTAATCCCCATTTAAAAACTGAATTTTTCTTAATCATAGTTTGAAGCGGCAAAATAATTTGGGAAAAATCTGGAACAAATCGTTTAACAAAATTGATTTGGCCTAAAAATGACTGCATAGATTTCTTATTATGTGGAAGAGGGATTTTAGAAATCTCTTTTATCCTATTAGGATCAATATGAATGCCGTCTTTAGAAACAATAAAGCCTAAAAGCTTTCCTTGATTGAGAGCAAAGAAAGATTTTTTTGGATTGAGCGATATTCCATATCTTTTACAGCGTTGAAAGATTTGATTTAAGTCATGCAAGTGATTGGATCGCTTCTTCAAAAATACAGTAATGTCATCTAAATAGACAACTACTGCTTTATTAATCAATCCTTTAAAAGCTATGTCCATTGCTCTTTGGAATGTGGCACCGGCATTAATAAGTCCGAAAGGAATTTTCTGATAGGCGTAAGTTCCCCATTTTGTTCTGAATGTGGTTTTAAGTCTGTCATCAGGGTGAACCAAGACTTGGTTATAACTTGAAAAACCATCTAAAAAAGACATCAATTCAGACCCTGCAACCGATTGGAGAATTTGCTCCATAGTTGGTAATGGGAAATTATCTTTTAAGCTTGCCTTATTCAGATTTCTAAAATCTATACAAATCCTAATGTCGCCATTTTTCTTTCTGACAGGTACCATATTAGAGACCCAGTTTGAATGTCGAACAGGAAAAATAATCCTAGCTTTCAAGAGTTTGTTGAGTTCCGATTTGATTTGGCTCTCTAAGTTCGGATGTATTTTCCTTAATTTCTGCTGGACTGGTTTCTGTTCGGGAAGCATTGGAATAGTATGTTGAATAATAGACGTATCATACGTTTTTAAGTCGTCATACTTCCAAGCGAAAACCTGTTTATTCTGTCGTAGCAATTTAATGAATGATTCTCTTTCTTTCTCAAAAAGTCCTAATCCTAGATTGATATTTTGGGGATTATGATCGGTACCAAGATTTATCGATTCAGACTTTAATGTGGAGCTTTGAAGTTTTGTATTGATTTCAGGTTTAAACCTGTCTTTAATATCATAAAGATCTTTGAGCTTCACAACAGGCTTTGGTATCGAATTTTCTTCGTGCTTTCTTCCCATTTGAAAGTCATGTTCGCTTTCATCGATGATTTGATCATCATAGGATTTTTTTGAAGTCAAGAATTGCAGAATATCTTCATCATGATTAAATACTCTCCAATTAGTAACACTGTCAGGGATTGAAGGCCTAAAAAGTAATTCTACTGAAAATCTATCTGGACTATAATCTTCGGGAGGCAAGAGCTTAGAAGCGACGTTAGCCAACAAGTCGGCAGCTAAATTTTGAGATCAAGGAATAGAAGAAATATTGAATGCCAAAATGTGTGTGGTGAGTTCTTGTACCAGTGATTGGTAATGCTTAAGATGGCTAGAAAGACAATGAATCGTATTTCTGACCTGTTTGATAATAATTTCAGAATCTCCATACACTTTTAAATATTGGATTTTGAGGCTGATTGCTTTATATAGTCCTTGGACTAAGGCTTCGGACTCGGCTGTGTTATTTGTACATTCAAATTCTAATCTACAGGACAACATTGTTTTTTCGCCTTGCGGGCTAACTAAAATACATCCTGCTCTGGATCCTTCACTAGATTTAGATCCATCAAAGTAAAGTGACCAAAATAAAGAATTATTAACAATCTTATTTAAAGTTTTCTCAGTGGCTTTGAAACATCTAGACCTGTCTGTTTGCGAGTAATTTTCAATCTGAGATGTTGAATGATTTACTAAGAAAGGGGAAGATTGAGCAGCGAAATTTCCAAAGAATGACTCGGATGAATAATTTCCAAGGATATTATTGTTGAATGCAATTGGTTGGTTTTCTTGTTCGAATTCTGTGACTGTATGAGTCAGATGTTTCTCCCGATCGATCTTTATTTGATTTGGCTTTCCCTTATAAGGAAGCCACATATGGGACCAATCAGTAGAAATATACCCATGGAGCTTTTTGGAACAATCCCTACTTAAAATCAACCAATAAAATTGGGGTATGTCAGCGATCAGAATATCAATTCTTTGGACTACTCTGGGATCTGCTGATAGCCTGATAGTTACCGAGTTAATTTCTCCTAAAACCTGGACTTTAGTCCTATCCAACTGCACAATGTGAATTGCAGACTTTTGGGGTTCTATGTTCAGTTTGGAGCAAACTGAAGCTGGCATGATATTAGAGGATGCCCCTGAGTCAATTAAACAGTTGTGTAGGCTTCTGTTATAAATCTCATATGTTAAAAGGAATGGTGGAGTATGGGAATTAGATCTGTCTCCAATCAGAACTGCATCGGTGGCTTCAACCATACCAGAAGGTGGTTGCCCTGAGTCATTTGCAGCTTTAGCACTAGGAAGAGGTGAAGAAGGAATTGCATTCAATTCTTTAAGAAGTAATTTTTGTTGATGTTTTAATTTACTAAGTTCAAACATGGTAATGTTTGCCTTAGTCTTTTTCATATCATCAACAATATTATAATCCATAGAATCGGATACTACCAACGTTTTAGATGTTGATGGAATGTTTGAAGCTGAAGGTTGGTTTTGTGGGACTATTGCGGGTGACTTCTTAATAGGTGTTTTTTCTTTCGTAGTAGTAGCCCCCGCACTCCTCTTCTTTGAAGTTGGTTGAACAGGATCAAGTGCACTCCTACTCCTAGTAGTAACAGGAAAAGCTTCTTCCTCATTTTCTGTATCGGAGTTAGGCAGTATAAAATCCCACATTCCATGACACTCAACAACTTCCTCTTCTTCATCAGTTGGTAGGGTTGTTTCATCTTCTTCTTCTTCTTCCGGGTCTGAATCTGCGTTTGATATGACATTTGGTGGTTTTGATTCCATTTTCTTATAATTTCTAAAAGGTCTTTTGGTTGAAGTCTCGGCCACTTGTTTCTTAATCTCAACCATTTCGTTTGACATCGTTTTGAGGACTTTTTGCAGACCTTCCATGTCGTATGGATCCTTTGGGGTTTTCTTCTTTGCATCATCTTTGAACGTAACCTTCTTGTTCTTTCTTTCTTCAAGAGCTGTTTTCTTTTCTAGAGAATTTATTCGTTTCTCCACAGCAAGCGCTTCTTTCATATTTTCTGCTAAAGTTGGTTTTCCTGCTCTATCTACAAAGATGGCCATATTGGCAGGTAAAGTAGTTATATACCACTCGCTTCTAATTTGTTCACTTGGCTTGGAGTCTGTTGGGATTTTATTCAAAAGCTTGTTAAATCGAGCGTTGAATTCTTTGATGGGTTCCTTTTGCTCTATCCTAAGATTGGAGAGATCGTTTATTAGTGTAGCTAAGGATCGGTCATCTCCATACTTGGTGAGAAATTGCTCTTGGAATATTGCCCAACTGGTAATAGAACCAGAGGGGAGGGAAAAATACCAGGATCCTGCTGATCCTTGTAAAGTATATGGGAAAAGTCTAACAACAACATCCTCCTGAGTTACTCCCTTTAGATTTACTGATAACATGAAATTATTAATATGTTCTTCAGCTTGTGTCCCATCATCTGGATTGAATTTGGGTAGCCATTTTTCAGGAGCATCAGGTAATGCATGCAAAGGTGCAGGCATGTTGACTGCACCAGGCATGTTCCATGGATCTGCCATTATGACACTAGTAGTGGATGATACTACTGTTGAAATTCCAGATGTTTAGGGAGAGATTGATATGGAAGATTGAGCAAGTTTTGATGTTGAGATTCCTGATCCCTGATGAATAACAATCCGTAATGGGGAAGTGGATGGTTGACTTCACCTTGGAGAAGATGAGATGGAAGATGTGGATGAAAGAGTTTCACTATCAGATCCTTCAGTATTCTTCTTTGCCCTTTTCCTTTTGGGTAAAGGGAACTCAGTAGGTTCAATATCAAGTTTTCCACTCTGAAGTCTGGTCAGATGGTGAGGGAGATTGAATTGTGAAGTCTCACTGCTTTGAGATACCTCAGATTTCTTGGGGGATATCGAGAAGCTCTGAAGTTTTTGGATGAGAGTTTGAACTTTAGGGGATTCAAGACTCAATTGTTCTAGGGTATTATGAGTTTGAGCAGTGGTAGTTGATTCCTCTACTTCTTGTTTGGAAACTAGAGAACTAGTATGCAATTGGGAAGTACGAGGAGATAAGGAGGGAGAATTACTCTTAGAATGGTCTTTGGATTTGGGATTGCTGGCCATTCATAGCGGATGGCCCTCCTTCTAGCGCCAAAAATGTTGATGCCCCAAAAATCTTCGCATCAACATTGGGGGATAACCACCCGGTCCGGACCTTAAGACAGATCCTTTTCTGTTTGGGATGGTGGCTCCGACTGGATATAATGGGACCAGTTTCCCAATAAATAATAAAATGGGGTGAATGAATGATTGATTGGTTTATCTAACGATAGGTGGATAATTTAAATCTATCAACAAAACAAAAAAAAATAATACTTATCCCGGGAAGCATAATCTCTAGCATAGCGTTTGATAATCCTTATTCATTTGTAGGCATATAGATGACTCTATCAAATAAACAAAGACATTTGAACATTTAATGACATAATTTATCTAAATAGTTAGACAAAGAAATTAATACAAGATTTCTATGCTATACCTCATATTATTGATATAAACATGGTGTAAGAAAGGAGCATACTCTAATCATCTAATAGTGGAAAGAATAAAGAATACTTATTAGCGATGTATGCATATATCAGATAATAGCAACATAAATCAAATAACAATCCATATGAAAAGAATGAGAACGAACATAGATAAAAGTACCATATGAGCTGATGATCACTCTCCACATCAATTGCTATTTGTAATTCTTCTTCAGATTCAGAAAAGACTTTCAAATAAAGACAATAGTGCACATTTACTTAAAAGCTTTCTTGCTCCAAATCAGAATAATTTGGCCCTGTTTTATAAAAGAATAAGCCTGAAGCACAGTAGTGTGACTTTAGGTGAATATGTCATATACAAAACTTACGACCCTTTCTAAATGCATGAAAGGGTCTATAAATACTAGTTCTAATCTTACCGACTATGAAAACAAAAATCCTATTTAATTGGCATAATTAAATCCTGCAAAGCTTCTCCACGGCAACCTGTCAGTCGGAAATATGAATCATCACTTGTGCTGTTTCCCTTTGGACCTAAGTTGGCAAATTGCAAGCATCGGTTCCACTTCTGGTGGTCTGTTTAGGCGAGAATTGAGCTGGGCAGCATATGTGGCATCCTGTATATCAGGAACAATGGACCTGATCGCATCTGTTAGACACTTAAGGGCAGCTCGCTGACTGTATGGCTTGATTAGGAATAACCAATAAGTGTCCCATGTTAAACTGTTAATCCCAGCGATTAATCTTCCAGTTTTTTCCAACTCCGGGTAACATGACTGTTCCAATGCTTTTGCTGGAGTTAATTTCCCTGGGGTACATTGGGTAATCATGTTGGACAAATAAAGGGTGTCGTTAACCAATTCCACTAGATTGCTAGTGGTCAGTTTACATTTAGAAATCTCCCTTTTTGCCTTCATGAGTTGGGTCTACCATTCTAGGAACAAAACTTCCTTGTTCGATTCTAAAATTTTTGGCACCGTAGATGCCTCATCGGTATCTTGCCATTCCAGGAAATTGCTTATTGTTTCTTCACACTGATCCAAATCTATCCTGGCATTAGTCACTTTGTCACTCAAGGATTCTGTTAATTCGCAGAGGGGTTCTGCTTTAGCAATTTGTTGAGATAACAATTTTATTTGCATTATTAATCCCCTATTTATCCGAAATACCTCTGCTCTAAATTCAGCCGGTTGTGGAAGATCTTTTGTTTTAGCCACCTGTGCTGATAACTGCTCAATCTGCTCGTCTTTTGATTTCTGCATTTGCTCGTTTATCTTTTTCAACTGTGCCAATCCTTCTGATAATTCCTTTTGCTTTTGTACTGCGCTGTCGTCGATTCGCCGCTTTTCTTCTTGTAATTGTTTGCTCAACTGATTAGTGATTGTTTGTTGAGCCAACAATTGCTGTTCTGTTTGCTCTATCTTTTGCCTTGCCTCTGACAATTGAGACTGAAGTGAAAAGATCTCTTGATCCTTTTCTTTCATTAAATTACTTACCTCCAACGCCTTGTCTATAGTCGCTGCCGAGTAAGCTCCAGCGTACTGTGATAGTTTTGTAAGGTCGTCAGAGGGGTTAAATTCCTCTTTCCAGAGCACATTTCCTGTTACTGTTTGTTCGGGGAATAGGGAAGGTTGATCAGTCCTTTTCCTCTTCCTTTGCCTTTTTACTATGGCTCTATGTTTTGGACTGTAAAAAACGTCCACAGGAGGAATTTCTTCTACCTGCAAAATGATTTGAGTGGAGGGATCTTTTGGTATAATCTCTGATTTTTTAACAGTTGGTGGGCCGCTGGCTTCAATTGAAGTCGGAGTGGAAGCTATTTTCTATGTAGAAGTCGTTTTTAAGGCTTCAGTTTCCTTTGGAGATTCAAGATTGCTGATGATAGAATCAAATTGCTGCCATTCCTGGAGCAATTTTGGATCAATTTGAGTGTCAACAATCATTTTCGTACTGCTCTTCTCCTGTACCTAGGTCTGGACTTCTTCCTGTATCTCTGCATGCACTTCTTTTTGAACTTCCGACACAGTCGGAGTTTCCCTAGTGATCTGTTTTTCAGGCTCGTTTGGTTTATCGGTCGGAGTTATTGATAATAGATTAAGGGGGAGAGTTTGCAACCTTTCTCCTCTCAATCTGTGAAATTCGACCAGGTTATCATCTTTATATTCTGCTCTAGCCCTGGACATCACTAGGGTCATTGAATCTGCTAAAGAGAACAAATCATCGAATCTATCTTTGACATGATCAACCGTTGTTAACTTTTCTTGCTTAAGTGCATGGTAAGCAGTTTTGTTTGGGTCAAAAAGCCTATTCGGGAGGATGGCTAGACCTAGTGCTATTATTTTACTTGCTTCCTTCTCTGCATGTTTGTAATCTTGCAGGGTAAAAACACCACATTTGAGGGGAAAAGAAGGCCACACCTATTTTTTCTTGTTCTTTAGAGTCTGTGTGACTCCTTCAGAGGTGATTTGGTAAGCTATCTCCCTAGCTAACAATTTGTCAGGTATATACAGAGGGAGAACATGAGGGTTGGCCTGGCTTCCAAAAATTCTTACATATGTAAATTTTTCCTCTCCAAACCATCTCCCTATAGATATCATATCAATTTCTACCTGATAGGAAATCTTGGGAGTGGGTTTATCAAAAATGGAAAGATGAATCGGAAACATAAATCCATTACCAATCTGGTACAAATGGTGCTTATAATCAGACTTCCATAGCTTTCGATGATATATGTGAATAGGTGTGGACTCTTGTGGAGTCCATCTCCAACCGAGTATAGGAAACTCAGAATTGAAACACAATGTATCCAAAATGAAGGCACTATAATAAAAAGGTGGAATAATTCTTTCCGTGACACTAATTTTACTTCTGAATTCAAGGACTGCAGTTGCTAACTTATCAGACAAAATAGTTGCCCAGTCCATCACTTCACTATTACATGTCAATTCCATTGACCTTTGCTGTACTTAGAGATTGTTCAAAACAAGTAGTATTAATATTTGCTTTCTAAAAAACTAGAAGTCTTAGACAAACAGGAAAATTCTAGGAAACTAAGTATAAGTTGCATTCTAAAATCATAATGTATTTTTGTGAAATCGACTTAAAGATTAAAGGTAAACCATTTTGTGTTTCAAACTGGCCATGGAAAGGTTATCAATATCAAAACAAGAGACTAATCTAATATCAGCACCTTAAACTCATAACCTGTCATCCATTTTACTCTTAAGGAGTAAATTGTCCATCCCATTCATCAAAGCTTATAATTATTCAGAGTGTAATTCTAAAATATTTGATATAAAAGATAAGAGATCTTATCACAAGCCTGCTTACCATGATCATAGGGACATAAATTAGCCGACATTACCAATACTACATATCAAAACAGGGTAATGGCTTTAAAATGAAAAGACAAGAGGTCTCATCACGAGCCGGCTTGTTCGGCTGAATTATTACCAGTGAATGGCATTGTCACCTAGTTGGCCATCAAACCAGGACAATAACTTTTTATCTTACAAAATAACAGAAAATAAGAACAAATACAAAATATGAAAGCATATTTCGAATTAGCTCTGTTAATCATACTCTGAGATGGATGGGATCATGGACAATAATATGGTTAAAAGGTATCCCTATCGAAACTATGAACGTTTGCTAGCAGCAAAGGCTCTACCTGTGATAGGCGAGTTAACTTTAAAAGCTGATTTGAAAAAGTTTTATGTTTTATCATTATCAACCAATAAAGGCCTGTTTAAAACTTAGAATGTATCTAAATTTAATCAAAAGGAGAAATTAGCAAAATAAATTTTGTTTTAAATGCAATAATACTTAGTTATATTAAGATTTTCTTCTTTGATGAGATTTTCTATTATAAAGAAAGTTTAAATATTTTATTGCTTTGCAGAGATAACTGTTCCTTCCAGCGAATCGCCAATTGTTGTGCTATACAACAACCCCTCCATTTCATATCAATTTTAATTTTAAAATTTTAATATGAAATGGGTCCCTTTTCCTTTTATTACTTTTAAAATTGGCATAAATTTAAATGTTATTTGAAAAAGGTCAATAATAAAACAAAACATTACAAATCTTTTCAAATAAATCAACCAATAGGCTTCTTTATAAAAAAAAAACACAAAACAAATAATCTTTATCATTACGATAAAGCGATCGTAAGATCGCATATCGCAATGATTAAGAGAAAGGCAGTTAAGTGGCCCTTTGATTTTCCCTGATGCGATAAGCCCCAAAAGGATATCGCTATCGGCAATATTACGATAATGCAATAAAAGTTGCTTTTGTTCCGATGCGATATGATGTCGCAATCGGCGATAACCAATGCATATTACTATAAGCCCCCCCTGTTCCAATGCTCCCGATGCGATATCGCTGGTCGGCAATCGGAGGTAATCGCTCCATGTTGTTAATACAAAGCCCGCCACAATTCTCCCGATGCGAATTGCTATGATCACTATCGACAATCATGGGTTCCGAAAAGGAAACGATATAATTAAGATCTCCCTGATCGCCGATTGCGATAAAGCCAAGGCACATATTTCAAGAAGAATCGTTAATCAGAAAGATTGTGATTTAACCTGTATTTAAGGCTCCATCTTCCCACTTGCGATCCATTTGCGTTTAAACCGTCAACTCACGCATCGTCAAAACCAATCGACCAATAAATGATGTAATACACATTTAAAAGGATTGACAGGCTTTGATGGCCGTTTAATGCAAAATTAAGTCTAAAAAAAAAAAAATGTTTTGTAGATTGTATTCGCGGTCATTTTTCTCCATCATGCATTGATTATCATAAACACTTATATCTGATTTGCACTACATTACGATTATTCTACTCTTTTGCAGGCCCCTTTCAAAATTACTGAATCAATCAAATGGGAAAGAAATCCAAGAAGACCACAATAGCTCCTACTACATCCGCC
>Ga0115842_100965_pt1 | contig 11164 bp, 12 predicted proteins | sample InSIn2SAF170_2_FD_83856 | JGI IMG/M metagenome (GOLD analysis project Ga0115842, IMG submission 83856) | reverse complement strand
TGTTGCAAAACTACAAAATTGTGGATGACGGCGACGATGGAACGCAATGGTGCGGACTACGGTGACCAAACTCTTCGTTGAGGGTCGGTTCGAGATGAGGTGCTGGTCTGTGTTCGGGACTCCACCAATGAAATATCCAAAATATCCGGGTATCCGTCTGTAATTGCGATCCTGGACGGTTGAGCTTCGCCGGCCATGATCCAGAAACACACCCTTGCTACTTTGATCTCATTCCAAGCGAAGGGATCCAGGGCGACGCGGTCCAAGCAGTCGTTGAAATTCTTGCCATGATGCATGGCTCATGATTTTGCTTTTGTGCCAACTATCCTCTCGCCGTTGACAATGGTGCCACGAGTAGATCTGTCGAACATCATCCACCAGCCACCAACCATAGACGGATTGCAATCGGCGGCTGGAGCTAAGTACTTCAACTCGAAGTGGATCCCACTGACGCCGCGTGTTGGGCCGTGTGGTTCGGCGACGAGTCGCAGATGATTGCTCCTGGGCTGAGAGCGAGCTGAGAGCGGAGAACTAGAGCCAAAGGTGTACGTGGAATCCGTCTCTGACTGCAGGCCGATGAGTATGTCTTCGTCGTCGAAGGGAGTTGTGTCTCGCTCTACCCGATTGTCTGCGTAGACCGTGTGGACGTCTCCAACACAAGGTGCAAAAGTTCCCACGATGCACCGTATGATGAGCGGGTGTTGGTCCCGAAGCCAACCGTTAATGGGAAAGCCTTCGGTTCCCATTGTTCTATCTCTGCATAATTATTGCAACCCACTGTACGTATCAATCGAGCCGGCTGGCCCACCAATGAACTTTCGATCGATTTGTCATGTGATGGGCAATAAACGGCCATTCTTGGTGCAGCGCAGCATATAATTAGTGCCTATACCTCAAAACTCCTACTACGATCACCAACATCGTCTTCGTCGTTAATGAAACCTCGACTTGTTGCGATAGAGTTATAACCCTCTCACGCTCACCGTCATGTGCTAGGTATATTCATTCAAGCAATGTCGCCGTAAAAACTCTACAATGGGGCTGCACAATAAAACGAATGTTCCATGTTCTGCTACTACTTTGTGCGGGGCAGAGTTTTGCGTCTGATCATTTACTAAGGTCAAAAATATCAGCTCCCTTCCGAGAAACGGCACTGTCTACCTATGGAGCTATATCGCAAGTTGAACATAGACGATCCCGAAGATAACAATCTCACCCAACAAGCAAGAAATTTGGTAGGTCTTGCTAATATGCCCTCATGAGAATTGTGCTAACACGAGTCTTCAGGCTGCAACTGATGTGCAGGAAGTTACAAATCCCGACTCGAAGATTCTCAAGTACAAGACAGTAGCTTCGATCGATAAATCTATACGTGTGTTTCTGGTTGACAAGCAAGCAGAAGATGGATCGATACGGATAATAGGTGAAGGAAGTCGTGTGGAAATTATCAGCTTGCACGACTTAAAGAGGTTTACGCTGGTATATGTCCAACACAAGGCACAAGCGCAATTGGTGGGCAATATTGCTGTCCGGAAGTGTTATGAAGAGGTCAATGTCCAGCCACAAGGAAATTGATTATCTCGGTCGCCAACTGCTGACTCAATGTCATCATAACCGTCCTGTCTGCGTGGCTGTCGAATTTGATTGTGATCGTAGGTAGTTGGGTTGGAGAGGCAGGCAAGCTGAACACTGTCTCATCTCTGTCCGTCCCACACATGTTGAAGAATTTGATGATATGAGAGAAAGGAACACAGAGCGTGGGCGCCGGAATGTAGCAGGTATCCGTGGGACCAGCTGAGACTCTTGTTTGCAGATCTGAAATCAGTTTCGCACAAGGCCGTATATTGTCATAGCTTTTTGTGCTAAGAATACCGAGGATACCTTGCGAAACCTGCATTGACATCTTGAAGCCTCGCTTTTCCCAAATCTCTTGCATTCGTGCTTTGCTGATTTTCGATAGATACGTTACCTCGCATGACATAAACAAAGGTATCAGCAATAGCGCATCCTTAGTCTCGACTTCGCTGCAGATTCGACGTGCTCTCCTATTCCGGTAAAGCGTGCCACCTCGCTCTGATGTCTCGTCTGCACAAAGCATGCGAAGCCCTTCCGATATGTGCCTTTCATCCTGTTTCTCAAGTTTTGCGTTGTGTTCCAAAGTGATAATACAGGAATCGAGCGATCGCCGTGTCGAATCCCTGCCTCCCATAAGGACTCGAAGATAGATGGATGAGAGATGGATGGATGAGAGATGGATGGATGAGAGATGGATGGATGAGAGATGGATGGATGAGAGATGGATGGATGAGAGATGGATGGATGAGAGATGGATGGATGAAAGATGGATGGATGAAATGGATGGATGAGAGATCCTCTTAGCTTACAGAAATTCACGTTTGACTCCAACTCGAGATCGGACCCACTCGTGTTCATACCTTATCGTTCGGCGCGTCCTCACCAACCACCACGTACATTCGGTGCCGTACAACTTGTATCATTGCATTCGCCTTGTCAATCCGCGCGTGTACGTACCAATGGTTCTATACCAAAATTCCTGGTCTTGGTGTGCAGTCGGATCTTGAAATTTTGAGTGAACAACGCGATGTTCCCGAGACCAATCCAGATGCTGAGTATTTGGTATCAGATAGCTGTTGGCGAGGAGTCCGCATAGAACCATAAGTTCGCAGTCCAAGTGTCGGCGCAGCCGTAGTGCTTTGTGTCATGCCAAGAGAGACGGATCGATTGGTGGGGGAACGCGTGTTTGACCCTGAATATCTGCACTCGTGCAGGCATGCTCAGCGAAGGAACTTTGCTCATGCTACACGCGTGATGACAAGCATCGCCCCTGCATAAGGTTAACACAGCGTATATAGGTCCGTTAGTATGTTAGACATGATAAATCACTCCAGCTGAGCTGTCTGTGTCGCGTAAAGAGGTTATATAGCGTCAGTCTGCTAGTATTCAACTTGCCTTCTTCCATGCCACGTCTCTCACGATGACCGGTCAATCCCCTCTCCAGAGTGATCACGCGGCGGCGGACAGCGAGGAAGACCAGTGGAGTGACATTGATGAGGACGAAAGTGAAGCGCAAGTGGCACACGCCCTTAATCGGCGTTGGCGGCAAAAGGCTCTTGTGTTTGGCCAGAGAGTTGCACCGCCTCTGAACTTGGACAGGTCAATCGTTATGAACTTTTCATTTTCACGAGCCGAAATCAAGGTGACGCCGGAGAAATCGCTGATATCCCTGGGCCTTAAGGCGCCCAGTGAGACCTTTAAATCAGACCAACATCCCACAGGGAAGGCGACAGCCTTAGACGAGGACTTGGGAATCATAGGTGGGTCTCGGGCGAGAGCCCCCACGAATCCCGAAATCACAGGCAACCAAGCCAAAGGCAACATGATCAGTGACGACGAAGATCTCGTATTGAACGATGAACAAGTCCGGCGCAGAAGGCTGGCGAATGAGTTGGATAAGGAGCTCCGAAGGGCACTACTTGATGTCAGGACTGCCCATGAGGGAAAGGGGAAGCAGGGGACGATATCGCGACACGCGAGACAAGCCGGCTCCCCCACGATGGACGATAATTCTCCTTGCAGCGACTACTACACCAGTGTGTGGTAGCAAGGTCGAACGTGGCTGAGCTTCGTGTGTCTTGATGATGGGGGGTATCGTCGAATGTTAGCAATCTGCCGATGCACTTGATCTAGTCAAAACTGCTCCAGAGTGTGTCCACTGCTTGACCATTGTTTGGCCCTCAATCAACCCGTAGGGTCGGACAGACAAGGGGCGCCGGCTTGGCATTCTTTGCTCCCGAAAGTCGTTGGTTCTTGGAGTCGAGGCTCAAAGTACGACACCTTTCTCCAACCGTGAGGCGAGTCAGAGCGATGAGGCTAAGTTGCTAGAATGCTTCATGGCTAAACACCAGCTCGCCGCTCGTCTACTGTGCTGTGCGTCTGTCTATCATTGCACCCACGCTGTACAAGGCCGAAGCAAACAGAGATACAAGCTAACCATTGCCGACGGACTGCTGAGCGTTGAGGACCAAAGATCTGTGACCACTGAACGTGTAGGCGCAAGCTCAGCACAGCCAGCATAACAGTCCATTTGGGAGCGAGTCGAAAACAGGTCGCTCCTTGAGTCTGAGCGATGGGGCCGAACGGACCCAGAGCAGGACGAGGAAAGCCACGGTGTATTCCAACAGTTCTGGCGAGTGTATTGATGCAAGAAGAGCTGACAGGACAACAAGGAGAGTTGAGACTCTCGTGGTTCATAGCACCAAAGTGCGGTGCGCTGGGGCAAGCACAGTACCGTCGGCCCAATGACTGTTCTTACGGCGGTTCTGAACATCAGAATCGTGTGCATGTCGTTGACGCCGAAAGTGACTTTGATGTGCTGGAGATGTTAGGACCAACTCAAGGACGCACAAGACTTCCTCGCCGAGACATGTTGGAAACGAGACAGAAAACCCCAAAATTGGCGTCCACGCTGACACATTGCTCTTCCGCAGCCGCGGCGTCCACCTCTGCCACTTCGAGCCCACTGCCATGAAGTGGCCCTGTCGGAGACAGAGGACAACCTTCCTCCAGACGACCAGACGTCAATGGTGTCAAGAGGAGCACGATCAACCCTTCCACAGACTTACGGTCGTCTGAGTGACCGTCAGAGCAAGTGCTCCATTCCCTCGCGATCGAACGTGTATACAGGTTTTCTGCTGGTAGATTCGACCAAAAACTATCGTTGTGCTCGTTGGATTTGAACGGAGCCGGTACCGTTTACTAGAACCTCTTGGCCGCGAAATCACCGTTCTTCCGGGCTCGGTTCAAGAACTGCTGCTGGAATGAGAAGGAGAAGGAGAAGAACGAAGCGATCGAGTTAGACAACATCTCAGGCGACGGTTTTGCCGTCGTCGTAGACTGGATGTACTCTAGGCAGCTGTCTGACCGGGTGAAAGAATATTCAGGAAGTGGTCTGCACCGCTGGGCTGGCACCCTCTACCCTGACAAGGCAGCGGACGTACTGGTGATCAACAAGTTAAAAAACGAGATCATTAGGAACGAGGCTGCTATGTTTTCACAACGCGACTTGAACGGGAGGTTCAGCTGGTTGCAAACTGTTTATGATAATGACCTTTGCCACACAAAGTACTACATGTTTGTTCTCAGAAGTGCCGTCGCAAACATGATGCTGACTCGGGGTCGATCTGCAGAGAAGTGGGACGAGGACATGGAATCTGTGTAAGACAACCCACAACTATTAGCAGATCTGCTCAGAGGTGCGAGGGTGTGAGTGCAAAAGCCCTGGAACGACTCTCCGAAAGGGGATCTTATCGCTTTTTTGGTTCAAGAGAAACACGACCGGCCACTGACCTCGTGAGAAAAGAGTCCCACGGAAATATGACGTGGTACGGGATAGGTATGTAATGTCATAGAAGGGGGTTCCAAGCACACACTGAGTCGACGCCGGTTCTGTTCAAGTATTGCACCGAGCACGATACTTGTTCATTTCCTTATGTCGGAAAGGACGTGATCCTACTGCGCAGCATGTTTGCCACATCGTCCTCATCACCTACAAGTGACATCTGCGAAAAGGAACAGGACTCGATGCGTAACATCTCCCTACTCGCATACAGGCCCACTGTTGAGCACCGTTCAGCCAACACTGTATCGAACCAGTCACCAGTTACCGGTCGTCAGTGATCAGTCTTTTGGTTCAAATGCTGTGCATATAGTATAACGAGAGCCTCTGAAGACAGATGTCAAAGATGTAAAGCAGCAATGCGTCAGACTCTTTGGTCGGTCGGTTGAGGTGCCGTACTCCGGCCTTGATCGAGCACGCTTTGCTTGGGGACTTGCGACAGTTGAGTCGCCCAGACGCGTTGGAAGACGATGAGATCCATCAATATCGGGCCCGTGCCTGTTTCCCCGCCTTGGATATCTATCTTTTACCTTCGACGGTCGACCTGGAACATGCGTATGACTCATGTGGGTGGAACAAAAGTCGAGTCTCGTCACGCTGGTCATGCGGAGCCGTTGAGGCAGTGACTACATTTTAGTTGGTTTCCCGCCGCCGAAGAAGAGCCGTCCGGTCGCCGCTGTCATGTACAACCAACCCTGCTTTTTCTCCCCTGTAGCTAAGACCCGTCAGAAGTCATCATCGCTTCGTTCGCACGACTTCACTTGAGTCCGGCCTGTCGTCAATTGGGCCGCAATGAACGTCGTCGACGGCGCGCACTCAGCTGGTACCAAGCGTCCCGCACTGGATCAGGTGGATCCGGTCGATGAGAACACACCCAACAAGAGGTCTACCTCGGCACGACCACCATGGTCCGAGGAGGAACTCACACGTCTCGGGATGCTTGCTCCGCTGTTCGACAAAGGGGCCTGGGAAGCGGTTGACGAGGCTCTCAAGCTGAACTTACCCCGGCGCACCCGGGAAGCTGCACGGAAGAAGCTACGCGAATCGCGTGTCACCAGAGGGTATGGTACCCGTGGCCACAACCCCAAACTTGACGTCCCTCAAGCTGACCAGTGTCATGATAGTCCCACCGCCCTTTCAGTACCGCCCGTGCTTGACGGACACGAGATCGTTATTTCTTCCCCTCCACCGAGACCCATTGCGACCCGAGCGAACGACGGGTCAGTTGGCAATGCACAATCGCTCCATAGTTCAGTTTCTAGCCCCCCTCGTGGTTCGTTTCCTCTCCCCCAAGCGTCAACCAATGGGTCGCCGTTCACTCATTCATTGTCTCCGAGCGTGTCGCACCAAGAGCTCAGACAACTGTCGCTGACGACGCGGAGGCAGGGGCGTCAGGTGTCAGAAAACGAGCGGCAGGTACAGGTGGCGGAGCGGAACTTGCGAGAGATACAGCAGGCGCTCGAAGCGGCACAGGCCGAACTGACTGCCAGGATGCAGGAGCTGCGGAGATCACAGAAAATGCATGGACAATTGGACCGGAAGCTGAACTCATATCTCGATAAGCTGATCGATGCCGAGGATCCCGAGCGTACGACGGAAGAGGATCGATCTCGCGAGCTGTGTCCGTCCTGGCAGCACGGGGGCCATAACTGATCAGGTATCTCGATCGACACACCCGCCCAGATGGGCGTGCCGTTAAGTGTATCATGCAGTCGAAGGAGCCAACGACTTCTGTGACACGGCCTCACAACGACATCGTCTCACCGCTGTGCCACCGTCGGTAGAGGTGACGTTCGTCGTCGTCATACCGCCCTATATATGCGTGTCCCAGACATATGCTAGCCGTTTCCAGTCGACTGGACGACCGGTCATCAGCATGGAAGCCAACCAGCATTCATTTGTAACGCCGAAGAAGACAACCAAGGAAGGCATCAATCCCTGCAATTTTGGATCAAGGATCATCCGCATATGCTGAACCACAAGAGCTAGAGAACAGTAAGGATGATACTAGCACGTACCGCACCCTGCTTGTTCTCTCTCCTCCTCCTCCTCCTCCTCCTCCTCCTCCTCCTCCTCCTTCTATAGTGTCCTGTAGACGCAGGACAACCAGGACGGTAACGACCTGTACTCGCACAACGTTCGTGGAATTTCGCACTAAACGAATTAGATTTTCAACCTGTCCAAGAGTGTGCATTGTCATCAATAGGTGTCTTCTTTGAACAACACCAAGAGTTCATTGCAACCACAGTTCTCTACTCAAGATGCAATGCGAGATGGCCGCGAGCAGAGCTTAGGCCAAGGCAGAATGTTGGCACGGTCGATCAGGAAACACACGTACTGTCTACAATATATCGGCGGTAGAAGCGTGGCATCGTGGACGTGTGTGTCACTCTGTACGAACACAAACTTTCATTGAATTGTTCGCTACACTATACTAGGACTGCTCAAGGTTACGGAAAGCCTTTTTTGTTCACATGCACTTGATTTTGCCTACAAGTAAATGTACGATTTTTTGAGAGGATTTTGTGCTACAGTGATCAGTCGGTACCGTCAGCGAAGGGCGTAGAATCGATGATCGTCGAATTCTGAGTGCCTATTGAGAAATGCGTGACCACAGGCGTGCATTCACGTCGATAGAATATTGGTTGAGGATGCAACTTTCTGCACCCTGTTCAGCCGAAACGAAAGGCACAAGTTTTATTTTACGCCCATATCTTTCGGAATTTGAGGTTGGACTGTGCTTGCAGCATTCGAAAGGCCATCAATGTGGGACGTAGTGCCTTGTCGGTACAAACGGCTTCCAAAAGATCCAATGATGGTGTTGATGCTGTCAGTACGAACATCGTTGTCATCACCATCACGGTATGGTTGTAGCCGACTGGACTTCTTACCTTGGCTATTCTCCTTGGTTGCGTCATGTTGCAAGTCGTGAATGTCATTCAGTTTCTCTGTCAGGTTGTCGATGTCGTTGAACGCTCTCCATACAAGAGCTATACCGTCCCTCGACTGGTCTGCAAGTAAGAATTTGACCTGTGGCGCCCTCAAGGACGGGAGGCGTGGCCTCAAGGACTACAGAACACCTGGTCCATGATGATCAGTGTTGCGTTACCGCGACGGATGAACTTTCTGGAGGATACAGAGAACTCGAACCCGGTTTCGCAAGCGAGCTGTCGAGTATCGAAGCAAGAGGAACAAGAGATTGATTCCAAGTGGGACCGAGATTCTACTGCCGGCGCTATCCTTGACCAACTTCACCTGGACAATGTGTGTTGGTCGATGATTCTCCCATCCATATTCCACCATCTGACTCATGAAGCCATCTCATATCGACTCTATGAGGTATTGTTCCGCCCTCTGGGGCTTGACGCTAGTCCACGGATTCGCGAGGCCGTCACAGCCCCGTCTGCCAGCATTTCACCTGACTGCCAGCGGCTGGAATTTATCGGTGACTCTGTGCTCAAGTTTGCGATGACTTCAGACCTATATTTACGATATCCTCATTGGCACGAAGGATACCTGACCGTGGATAGATCCCGCTCGGTCCAATGCACGACTCGATCAAGTTGCCATAGACAGGGATCTCAGTCAGTACATAATTACCGTGCCCTTCAAGGCGCGCCACTGGAAGCCCACATGTCTGCCAAAGGCAGACGACTCTGCTTGTCGGTCGAGGAGACAGCTTTCAGCGAAGACCTTGGCCGACGTGGTAAAGGTGATTCTGGGAGCAGTACACACTCATTCCGGCATGAAAGACACTTTTACCACGTCCGTATGCGTTGATCAAGTCGACTCTGGTCACCCTGTGTGACCTTTTCTGCTTTACAACAGGGTCAACACGCGCAGTCTCAACTACCACCACTCCAGGGATTGCCTTTCCCGAACACACATGAATGGAATATTTTTGATGCTGTTTCCGAAGATGAGTCTTATGGCGGAGCCGGTGACTTTATCGACAGTGGACTACAGGGTATGGCCGAGACATTGCTCTTCCTGAGAACGACTGATAGTAATAAGTCGAGTGTTTCATTACAACTTTATGAGGCAGGTTCTTCTATGTTTCACTTTGAAATATTCTACATGGTGACGGCGGTGAACTTTCTAGGCATGTAAGATGTGGTAAATACATCTATCTACCATCTTCTTCTCCCTCTCCATTCAGCTCTACCGTTCCAATTATCCAGTAATCAAACGGCAACGTCGTTATGATGACATATAGAAAAACAGACGGCCTATCATGTAGACCATCCCAAGCATAGATCGTCGTCGAATCGTAACCCTCTTAGTATATGGCCTCGAGCACCCCGGCAGTGGCCGATTTCGACAGCGTGTATCTTCCACGGTAACGTGTCTAGACAGTGATGGCTGTCGTGATCGGTGGAAGCAAAGGTCAAGCTAGAGTTTCATGCTAATAACATCGTCATACATCCAAGTTCAATGTCTAACGGTAAGCGGTTTTCGCCTACTAGATCTCAAAATAGCTATCTTAAGCTGATCTGATTCCCCTATCGTATAACACGCCGATGTGCACCCCGATCTTGTCTGTGCTGCATGAGTCGGGTCCAAAGCACCAGGTGTCACGATCGATGCCGACGCTGTGTCTGCGACGCTTCTTTTGCCGCTGATTAGGTTCGCTGTCGCGACACGGTGGTGGCTGCGTTCTCTTCATTCGCTTCTCGGATTCGCTGCAACACCACATCTCGATCGCACTGTCCGAAACTGCGTCGCACTCTTTCTCATGTTGATCACTGCTCCGCTGCAGCGACTGCAAATTCTGCGGTTGATCGTTGGTTCCAAGTTGCTGTTCGACATGTTGAGTCGACGTGTCCATCCCGCTAGCGTCTTCGCCTGGGCTTACACGCGACTCACCCTGTGGCTGATGAGGCGGAACCGCGTTCGTATGGCTGGCTTCGAACCCAGGGTGTTGCACGTACAGGTCCTGCTATTCGCGAAGTTTGTTGCAAACATCTCGGGGTAGCCTCATTCGTACCGCGCCCAGAAACCCCATACCCTTGACAATCGCTGCCATGGGCGCACCATACCACCGCTTCACTAAGCCGTACATCAGTCCTGGCAAGCTTGGTAAACCATACCTTGCCATAGCCATGGGCGCAAAGATGGCTTGCAGAACGTGTCGAGCATACATTCCGCCGCGACACAAGCCGTCATCAGGACCAAGAGTGTAGACTGATCTGCAGTGTCTCTCATACTCTCCTTCATCTGGGTCTTTTCTCGCAAGCGTCCAGCCAGTGCTGCTCCATTCCTGTAGCCTTCGTGTATAATCTCGCTTCTCGTAGTCGATGGGAAACAGGAGATCACTGAGTTAGGCTTTGAGAAAGAGCGAAAGCAAGTCTACCATTGATTCAAACGTCGACGCGACAAGGAAGGCTCTCCCTTTCTGCTTTGGTGATGAAGATATGATATCGTGGGTGAGGCTATAGCCAACATCGTCTGTATTAGTGGCAGGGCGAATTACGTAGTCTTAAGCATGGGCTGGGGATTGTCCTATAGTGGTGATGGGATACGGACTTGACTCGAGAGGACCCGATTTTAACTGCCCAACGCCAAGACTGCCCACATTTTCAGCCACAGCATTAGCCACAGAAAATAAGGTTATTTCTTCATTTGGCAGTTTGCATACACTTTTTTGGTCTTTCATGAACGTCCGGTAGGTTTTTCACTGTTTTGCACTGCAAATCATATACAACTTCCCCTTCGTGTATTACTCTTCCTCAGCCACGTTGCCGTACT
>Ga0115842_100964_pt1 | contig 11173 bp, 10 predicted proteins | sample InSIn2SAF170_2_FD_83856 | JGI IMG/M metagenome (GOLD analysis project Ga0115842, IMG submission 83856) | reverse complement strand
CTCCACAACATCGCCAACCTCTACAAGCAGCTACCTCAGAAGCCTCGCCCTCGCCAGGCTCAGGCAAAGGCAAAGGTCCTCCGCGAAACAGAAGCAGATATCCATGAGTACCCTAGATAAATTAAGCATCTTAAGAACACATATTCGTCCTTCGCGGAAGTAGCTGTTCACATTCAACTCGTTCTCTTCCTCGTTTCCTCTATGTATGAGTAGCCACAGCCACAGTATACAAAGCACTGCGCCACTCACGCCACTTCCCCATAGTGTCTCTTGCCCTTCTAGCGCCGCGGAGTAAAATTAGCGTTTGAGTGACGTATTACGCGTCTCCCCCTTCTTGCCGGTCGCTTCAGCCCAGTTTCCCGCGGCTTGGTATATACAAAATCAAGGCCGCCCGTCCGCTGTTCCGCCTCTGTCGCGTCGTATTCCTGATCTTTGTCCTTGTCTCCTAACTCTACCTTTCGATCTGACAACTACGACTTTGCGATATCACGAGCGAAAAGAAGATTACGAATATTGCGAACCTACGAGACTTGCGACTGAGAGATTACCGGAGACGGGAAGCAAAGAGCAAAGACTGGGATCAGAGATATCGAGATTAGTGAAGAGTGATTAGGAAAAGTGATTTATCTCCCTCTACCTCGAATGCTCATCATCACATATCAAGACCCACGACTAACACTTCCCCCTTAGCCAACCAAAACCTCCAACCACAAAACCGCAACAATTCCCAAAAACGTCATCACCACATCCACCACCACCGCCCTCTCCACCCCCTCAACCTCCTCCTCCTCCTCCTCAGCAACTTCCTCCTCTTCCTCAAACCAGGCCATCAAACGCGTCACCCCGGGCGTGAAGCTCCCCTGCTGGTGCGGCGACGATTGCTCCTGCTGTATAATCCCCTGCACGGTCATGTAGAGCAAGGAACACCGTGCCAGACGGCCGAACCTCTCGGATGGGGAAATGTTGAGTCATATGCATGAGCATGGGAGGGTTGGATGTGTGAAGAGGGGGTTTGCAGGACAAGGTAGGGGGAGTGGGGGTGGCAAGAGGATTAGGGGTGGAGAAGTCAGTGTGAGGAGGAGTGTCAGACGGGTTTGGAGGAGGGGTGTCAAGAAGCCTTTCAAGAAGGTTTTTGGGAGGAGGGATAGTTGGGTGGGCACGTTTTATCTGAGATGATGTGGGTGCCACCGTTTGCTTGATCTCTGACTGAAGCCTGAGGTTTCTGTTTCTGCTCGAGGTGATGCTGGGTTTGGAGTTCTTCTTGATTGTGGGATTGGGTGTTTTTGCTTTGCTTCTTCGCAAACACACATGGAGTTTGAGATGGAAGGGATACCTACGAATGCAACGTCTATATTTTTCACTTATATGCTTACTCTACTTGTTAGTGATCCTCGTTGATCTCAATGCGATCGGATTCAGGACGAGATATTAGACAATCATGTCGACACCGTAGTAAAGTCACGACCCGATCACCGGGGAAAACATGCTAGTCCATCAACGCTCAAACAATGAAAACTCAATAGAGGTATATCGACAACTAACCGCGACAAAGAACTAGGGCACGGGAAAAGCAATAACAACAACAACAACAAGAGCAGGAAAGCAGCAAAAAAATAAAAAGAAAACAATAGAAGCCCTCCATCCGCCAAACAGGGAGACAAGTTTCCCGTCTCAGACGAAATCCTTCCTATCATAAGGATAGGTCTGGAGTTTATTGACAAATTTCTTCATGCCCTTTTTGAAGTTTTCCTTGTATTTCTGCTTCTTGGAGATTTTCTGAGGACGTTCTTCGGAAGTTTCCTCAGTTCGTTCCCAGAGGGCTTCCTCGGTTGCTTTCGCTTCCTCGTTTTCTTTCATGAGAGCAAAAATGGCCTTGATCTTGTCGAGGTCCTTGGAAGCCGCGTCTCGCTTGTGGAGAAGTTCCATGGCTTCTCCGACGTCTGACTCAGAGACTACCATGGATCTTCTCGGGGGGGCTCTCACTGGGGTTCCTCATTGAGCTTTCCTCGGAGCCTTTCTTCTAGACGTTCTTCCAAGTCATGCCGGGTCGTTCGATGTGAGGCGTCTTAACCGCATTTGAGTCGCCAAACGGATTGTCTTCATCGTCTTCCTCGTACTCGTTCTCGGATTCGCTGTCCTCTTGTGCTCTGGCCTTGCCATAATCAGGTCTGGCGGGCATGGCGAGTTGACCAGGTCGAGGGGGTTTGGGTGGCGCTGCCTCTTCTCCTCCCAACTTCAATCCAGCGAGTTGGGACTCGGCGCCTGTAGCATGCGATGATCCTCCTTCCTCAGGCATGTGCTCCCAAGCATCACTGTCGCTGTCGTCGTCAAGCGAGCGATCCATTATTTCGTAGCTCGTCAACGCCTTGACCAATTCGTCATTAGCAGAGAGCAGACTACCGATCCAATCATCATGTTCCACCAGTTGGATATACCTCAATATGTTTCTCCTCAGTAGTTTGCAAGTCTCGAAGCGATTCATCACCTCAGGGTTCTCAGAGACGCGCTCATTCTCACGGTTGATGAGTTGCAGTCCATTGAGGAGATTGGTAGAGGCGATGGAAGCCTGAGCGATACTTTGGATCATGTTAGGCTTTTCCTTTTCGAAGTTGAACTTTGTGGCGGTGGTCTTGTCCTTTTTCTTGGTGGAGGCTCTGACGGCGTCGCGGATTGAGTAGTGGGGTGTGGTCGTTAGAGTGACTGGACGTGAGGCGGAGGCTGAGGCGTTTACTGCAGAGCTGGAGCGTGAGTGACCACGAGAGGGTTGCGGAGGGGGAGTAGGAGACGGGTCCTCATGGATATCTGCTTCTGTTTCGCGGAGGACCTTTGCCTTTGCCTGAGCCTGGCGAGGGCGAGGCTTCTGAGGTAGCTGCTTGTAGAGGTTGGCGATGTTGTGGAGGCCAGGAGTATCTTTGTAGGCTACAGCCCATTGCCTAAAGAGGATGTTGCACTTGTTCCGTACTTCGAGGTCGACCATATCGTCCCGAACCATTAGACGAAGTCGTTCCAGAAGAGGTTCATCGGCAAAAGTCTTTTGGAAGCGGCTTCCAGCATTTTGAATCAGTCCGTCCAGGATGTTCAGAGCTCTGATCTGACTATGAGGATTACCATACTTCCTGTACAAAGTCAGTCAGAACGATTCGCATAGTGCGAGGCAACAAGACCAACTCACAGCTTCTTGCGGATAGCTCTGGCTGCTTCCGTCGGACCAGAGGACTGGATGCGGATGACCTCGACCAGGTCAATAATTCCACTGAGATCATCCTCTTCATATTGTTCGCTGGTGAGACGGTCAATCTGCACCGACACAGCCGAATATGGCTTTCTCTGTTGCACAACCCATTGTCTTAGTATTGACTTCAGATCACGCAAACGGCAAGCAGGGCAGGATATTGAATATCTGGACAGACGACATGGAAGGACGGAGTATCTGGGAGGTGGACGAGTGGGTGGTCCAAGAACTCTGCGCTTGGCTGCCATCTTGAGCTCTTTCTTTTGCCGACGCTTCTCGTGTATAGCTTCGCATTCTTTCTTCCACTCATCCACCTCGGCAGGGTTGCAAGGACCGTATGGGCAAGGGTAGGCCATGCACCAACTGAAGAACTCCATGTTGGGTATGATAAGATTTCTTGCAGCAAAAGGGAAATGGGGAAGACATGGTGCTTGATCGGGGCAGAGTTGTGATAAATAACGGACAAAGAATCAAAGTGTAACATACCGATGAGCTTCCCAACATGGTGGTGATTCACCAAGGTAATGCACCAGTAGAGGTAGCAACACACAAGAATCGACAGAGATGCAGCTAAACCAACAGGATGGCGTCACCAAAAGCCCGCGTGCTGTGGTAAGAGAGGTGTGTGTGCGAAGGAAAATGGGGGATCCGTGGTGCGTAGATCCTTGAAGCCGTCGAACCCTAAGGTCTTGCTATGCCTAGCTGTCAGGAGAAACAAGAAAGGGTCAGCCTTTTTCACCCATGGTAACTCATGCAAGAACGGTATGTTGGCTTGAGGCTTGCAGAGAACCATAGAACACACCATACGGCGCAGGCATCATCCAATGGCGCAAGACTCAATGCCATGTCGGAAGCGCGACTCACCAGAATGAATAAAATGGACTCGAGAAAGCTTCTAACACAACAGAAGTGATAGCCAGAAAGATGGAGAGATCAGCCCGTGTTGTCAGATGGCGTTCCGTCGTGCGTCTTCGTACTGGGGTTAGGAAGGTGCAGAACCGCAGACTGAGGAGCCGATAAGCAGGAACAGTCACTTGCTTCTTTGTTCCCTTGTTCACCGAGGATCCGCGCTTACACGAGGCAGGAGCGTTTGATTGCTTGCACAGAAGTTTCGGTCAAGCTCGAGGAGGTGTCAGCAAGACTTGTTCACTTGGAATGGCACAAAGGATAAAGACGTTTTGTTGTTGGCGAGCTCGTGATTGGGGGACGTTGTCGGTGAGCACAGCCGTCATCTCCATCAATGCTCTGCCCCACTTTCTGCCCGATGCCTCGAACTTCGGCCCGCTGCAGCCCGATTGCGGAGGTTAATCCCGGATGCTTCTCTGCATGCTGCTCCTTCGACCTTAACTTCACTTTGTACGACAATCAATCACTGCTATTAATACCTGCCATTCATCTGGATCTGGTTTCGAAGCCGTATTGTCTCTGGAGACTCATAGTCCTCACAATCAAATCCGTCCGGAGATCCAGCCTCGATACTCGACCCATCGGCATCCTGCATGGACGTTTACTGCGCATGAGATAATCCGCATGCTTGTCTGCACAGATATAGCAACTGCATGAATTCGCCTGTCAAGTCTTGACTTCTCTGCAAGCAGCAACCCCTCTCCATATATGAACTTGTGATACAAGACGCAGCAGCACGCCCGTTTCCCACGTTTTTTGTCCGACATCTTCCACCCTTCCAATGGCTCGTACCACAGAGGCTTCAACACCTCAAAGGTATGATTTGCATCGAACTTCAGCTGGTCGTTCTCTCATGGCTGACACGCTTGTTCCGGGATTAAAGCGTATGGCTTGAACAGCTTGCAGATGTCGACTGTGATTGGGACAGCATCTCTCTTCCAAGCACGCCGACCCATGGTAAGGTCGCAATGTCTTCTTCAACAGAAGACGCCGCACCACGCCCACATGGCTTTGTCAAAGCTGAACCACGGTCCGACTCGCCTTCTCCAACAGAAGACGATCTTTTCAGTGACACAGCAGATCTCGAGGACTTCTTTTGCAAAACAGAAGGATCCGACTCTTCTAGCACAGCAGGAACCCCGGCCCTGACTGCACCGTCGGACGTCTCATCGTCTCCTCCAGATTCTTCCTCGTCCACTGTACCTGCTTCTGGAATACCCAGACGTATTATCCGCAGTACTTTCCCCGAAGCCGTGAAGTCCAACTCCCCGATCCCAGGTCTCACATCCTCCCTCCGTATCCGCACCTCTTTCTGTCTAGGAGAAGCCTTGAACATCGGTTGCCAGGCTTCTCGAGAAGATCAGAACATCCTGCTCGAATTCTACTGCCGTGTCATGTCCTCCTACCGCGAAGACAACACACAGCATTTTGTGCTTGCAGATCTCACACACGACAACCCGCCCTTCATCAATGCCACTTTCGCGTCTTAGAAGGGCGTACCGTTGTTCGATGATGATGCCAGAGTCTTTCTCGATGGTAAAGGCAGAGGCCACAATGGCAAAATGTGTCGATGTCTGGGCAAGATGACGAGGGTGGGAAGTAAGTGGATTTTTGTGTTGGTGGGAATTTGGCAGGCCAATATTGATGATGTCGAATATGTTGCTGCTATTGTTACCTGAGCTGTTGACCACAGTATGATACGGTGCCGGGTGTTTATGTTTTGCTGCCATTGTTCGGAGATTTTGTTGCTCATGTTGCGAAGATACCCCCGGGAGTTTTGTTGCTCATGGATTGGCAGGCCACATTGATGGAAGATTAGAATCGCTATTTGCAAGAACATAGTCGCAACAAATGAGAAAGGAACAAATATCGCTCCAATTTCCCCTCAACTTCCGTTACTCCTGCTTGCGCTGCAAAGAAAACCCCTACGTGCATACATCCCCAGTGGCCAACTCAACATACCACGTCGGGACATGTATTTCCAGAAATGTGTTTTTCAAGGTCTGGAGAATTTGATTGACATTTAGATTCTATCCTTCATAAGCCAACCATGCATGACGATACAGCGCATCAGCATGTTCCCTCTCTCTAGGATCACTCGCCAACATCTTCCTCAAGAAATCGCAGAATAGTTCCAATTCATCGATCGGCATCATGCCCTGCGTGTCGCCTGCAAAACTCTGTCCCACCATCGTCTCCAAGGATATAGGGAAGCCTAAACCATTAACACTCTGTTGCTCGAATTCTTGCCTCTGCGCGGCATTGTCTAAAACCACATTAGGTATGGGTCCGAATGTGCTGACCAGCGTGGCGACACGATCTTGATCGGCGGTAACTCCAGGGCCAGGTCGTCCTACGAAAGGTAAATCACCAGTGATGAATTGGAAGAGTAAACAGCCTAGACTGAAAATATCTACACTGGGGTCCCAAGGTGCCTCTAGAGTGATTTCCGGGGCGCGGAGGTATTCAGATTGAATGTCGTCGGTCAGATGTTGGTCTACGAAACATGCGATTCCCAGATCGTTGAGGCGGAATTGCATGTTCGGATCATTAAACTCCGGGCCAGACGATTGTGTGCGGACTAGCTCATCAATCTCTTTTGGTGATTGTCCTTGGTCGTCCTTCAAGATATTCGAGGGCTGGAGATCAGTGTGAATGACACCGCATTCTCTATGCAAAAAATCCAGGGCCAGCAGCATTTGTTTTGCAATATTGCGCACGGTTTGGGGTGGTATGCGAATGATGTGCCCGGTTGTGGCTTTTTCTGCAATGCTGTCGCCGAGCAAAGGCATGACCATACAGACGTGTTTGCCAGTGGGGCCTTCAAGGTCGAAGTGGTTTTTGAGGTAGGTGACGTGGTTTTTGCCTGGGTGTTGGGACTGATTTGAGACGGCGGTGACTTTTTGCATTACTTCGAGCTCGAAGATTTGATGGTGGCCATTGTAAAAGTCGCTGTTGAGGATCTTGAGAGCGGCATGTTCGCCTGTTCTGTGGCTTGTCAGTATCGCGTGTTACATGGCAGGTGTGTCATGGAGCTACTCACTGAGTGTCTATCACCAGCCAGACTGAAGCATATCTGCCGGCTCCGAGATGTGTCTCTACTCTGTAGCGATCCTGGAAGACCTGGCCAATGTCGACCTTGTAGAATTTACTGTTGTCATCATCGGTCAAGGCCTTCTTTAGTAGTGAACGGAATCCCATGTTGAGTGTGCGGTAGAGTGGTTTTCGAGTTGATTGCGACGAATGTGGTAAAGTTGTTGCAGCAGATCATCGGAGAATATAAGAATCATTGTTTGCTAAATAAAGCCTCCAACATACCTGCTTACCTTCTAGGAGACGTTAGACCAGTGAAGTCATGTGCGAAACTTACCACGATCGAGAAAGATCCAAGGAAGTTTAGTTGGTTCATGTTTCTCCCCAGCCTCTCGCGGATCTGGAAGTTGGCGGTTGGGACCTGCAATAGCCGCTTTTGGACGGCTAGTTTGCGTCTCCGAAGGTATGGTACAGCTTGATATTTCAATCGAGTTTGGTGATTCAAAGCAGGGAGATCAACAGGAACACCCGAATCGTGGTTTAAACGTCTTTGTCGATCTCCAATGACCAAGAAGCGCCGTGGAGGCACATCCGGAGAAGAGCGCGATGCGAAATGCGAATTCACGTGCAAACCAATGACATCACCCCGAGGCCCGCTGAAGCCTCCAAACACTTTTGAGAGCTTCTCCAACGGAGCCTCAACGTTCATACGAGTCAATCGCACGAGAAACACAAACAGCAAATATGTCTGCCCAAAGACCAATCTACGTTTCTCCCAACCCGGAGACAACTAAGCGTGATGCATTTACCGAGTTCTTCCTCGAAAGGCCTTGTCCTCAGGAAGCTGACCCCAAGTACAAGCATCTCTTCGATGTTCACCAGAACTTGATGAGGATGTTGATCAATGACTCTGCTATGGATGCAAACCGCCAACAGACATTCTCAACACCTGCAAATAGCAAGAACAAGGTGTACTTCATGTAAGACATGATCGTGTTTGCTATTTCTCCGACAGCCCGACTTAACCGTAACAGGTGGGACTTTGTTACCCGTACCTTCCAAATGCTCGTAGCTACTGTCAACCCTCGCAACCCCAGCGGTGAAGCATGGATGGTAGTGTTATGCGGACAGTATATAAAGAACATGACAAACTGACTCGGCACCAGGACATCGCTACGAGATCAATGCTGGCTCAGCAGCTCATTCTTGACACAACTGGCAAACTGGAGTCTATGAACCAGTCTGTGGGCTACAACCACGATGCTGGCATTGAGTTTAGCCAGGAGATCAAGACAGAGGCCGAGAAGCTGGACCAGCTGCCCCAGTAGAGCAGGACTCTTGAAGGACATATAGCATGTATTTATTGACGACCATATGATAAGATGTTGTTGAATTAGTATCGAGATAGCAGATTTATGCATGCAAATGGTACAAGCGAGCAGTCTCCCCGCTTCGCACTCTGACGAGTATCACATTGTCTTGACGAATTCATGTGTGGCCTTGGTGGAATGGTTGCTGGCTGAGACGAACAAGTCGGGGTGTCGGCGCATCGCAGAGATGAGACTGGAGAAGAAGACCCTCAAAAGCACGGACCTCTAGCCGACAAAATTGTTTTTGGAGCAGCATCGCTTTTCCTCTCGACATCCACTCCCAAAGGCACATCTACCGGCCTTTGTTGTTTCCGTTTTTCCTTTTCTTTTCCTTTTTGATACCCCCAATACCGTCAAAATGGATGAGCAACAGTTTGTTGGACTCCTCGAGAGTCTGATGCAGCGTAAGTCGTCCACAAACTTGAGCCACTTGTTTTCGAGACTAATGGGTTATACCAGCCGACACCGAGCGTGTCAAGTCTGCAACTGCCACCCTGAACAAGAACTACTACTCGTCGCCCGCTTCGCTCACCGCGCTGCTTCACATCCTGGTCTCGCACCAGAGCCCCAACCTCCGCCAGCTGGCCGCTATCGAGTCCCGCAAGCTCGTCAAGAGACATTGGCTCGACCTTCCCAACGACCAAAAGCCCCAGATCCGCGAACAGCTCCTGCAATCCACTCTCAGTGAGGAGCAGTCGCTTGCCCGCCACTCCAAGGCCCGCGTTATTGCCTCGATCGCTCAGATCGACCTTGCAGACGGCCAATGGCAGGACCTCCCCGACTTCCTCCAGAGAGCCTCGACCTCCCAGACCGCCAGCCATCGTGAAGTCGGTGTCTACATCATCTACACACTCCTCGAGACCATGCCCGATATGTTCCAGGAGAACATGAGCGCTATGCTCCAGCTCTTCACAAAGACTATCCAGGACCCCGAGAACGCTGAGGTCAGAATCAACACAATGCTCGCGCTTTCTGAGATCTGTATGGTTCTGGACACCGACGAGGACCCTCAGTCGCTCAAGGCCTTCCAGGACACCATCCCTCACATGGTCCGCGTTCTGCAGCAGGCTGTTGACGACGGTGAGGAGGACCGCGCCATGCAGGCTTTCGAGGTCTTCAACAAGCTGCTCAGCTACGAGTCTGCTTTCCTCAACGCCCACTTCGGCGACCTCATGCAGTTCATGATGCAGCTTTCTGCCAACACCGAAATCGACGACGACTCGCGTTCCCAGGCTCTGTCTTTCCTCATGCAAGCTGTCAGATACCGCAAGCTCAAGGTTCAGGGTCTCCGCATCGGTGAGCAGCTCACCACCACCTCTCTTCAGATCGTCACCGAGCTTGGTGAGCTGTCTGCCGAGGACGAGGACATCACCCCTGCCCGCTCCGCCCTGGGCCTGCTCGACATCCTCTCCGAGAACCTTCCTCCCAGCCAAGTCGCCGTTCCACTTCTCCGCGCCACTGGTCCCTTCGTCCAGAACCCCAACGCCGACTACCGTCGTGCTGGTATTCTCGCTCTCGGCATGTGTGTTGAGGGTGCCCCCGACTTCATCAGCACTCAGCTCGCTGAGATTCTCCCCATGGTGCTCCACCTGCTCGAGGACCCCGAGGTCCGTGTCCGTTCTGCCGCTCTCAATGGCGTCGCCAGACTCGCCGACGATCTCGCCGAGGAGATGGGCAAGGAGCACGCCCGCCTGATCCCCGCTCTTGTCAAGAACTTCGACTTGGCCATGCAGCAGCTGAACGGCCCTGCCGGTGATGAGAACCTCGCCATCATCAAGCAGAGCTGCATGGCTATCGACTCGATGATCGAGGGTCTCGACAAGGAAGACGCCTCCAAGTACGTTGGTGAGCTCGTTCCCAGACTTAGCCCTCTGTTCCAACACCCCGAAGTCAAGGTCCAGATCTCGGCCATCGGTGCCACTGGTTCCATTGCTTCTGCCAGCGAGGAGGCTTTCATGCCCTTCTTCGAGGGCACCATGCAAACCCTCGGCCAATTCGTCTCTATCAAGGACTCTGACGATGAGCTCGAGCTCCGTGGTGTTGTCTGCGACTCGCTCGGCAAGATTGCCTCTGCCGTCGGCGCTGAGGCCTTCCAGCCTTACGTCACCCCTCTCATGCAGGCCTCTGAGGAGGCTCTCCACCTCGACCATCCCAGACTCCGCGAGACCAGCTACATCCTTTGGAGCACCATGTCCAAGGTTTACGACGACAAGTTCGCTCCTTACCTTGCTGGTGTTGTCAAGGGCCTGATCGAGTGTCTTCAGCAGGATGAGAGCGAAGATGGTGTTACCCTTGGTGAGGAGGCTAGAGAGCTTCTTGGCCAGGAGGTCACCATTGCTGGCAAGAAGGTCAAGATTGCTGATATTGGCGCTGGTGCTGATGATGACACCACCATCGACATTGACGACGATGATGATGAGGATGACTGGGACGACCTTGGTGCCGTCACTGCTGTCGCCATGGAGAAGGAGATCGCCGTTGAGGTTATTGGTGATGTCCTCACCCACACTCGCGGCCACTTCCTCCCCTACTTCCAGCAGTGCGTTGAGGCCGTTCTTGCCCTTGTCGACCACCACTTCGAGGGTGTTCGCAGATCTGCCATTGGCACTCTTTGGAGAGGTTACGCCTCTCT
>Ga0115842_100963_pt1 | contig 11178 bp, 18 predicted proteins | sample InSIn2SAF170_2_FD_83856 | JGI IMG/M metagenome (GOLD analysis project Ga0115842, IMG submission 83856) | reverse complement strand
AATTATCCTATTCTAGGGGGAAACCTCCTTTAAATTACATAAATGAATGATTCTTGGAGGATACAAATGATAATACCTCCTTGGTATATATAGAAGTCTAGGAAGGAGGAGCGATGGCGGAAAAACCAGACCAGGAGGGTGTCATTGGGAAGGGATATGTGTTGCAGGGAGGGTTGTATGCTTGGCGGTAGGTGGCAGAGCCTAGGAAGAGCATGAGCTATACCTATCAATAAGAGAGGTGGCTTAGGGAATGATGAAGAGTGGGAATGAAGTTATAGGGTAGGGTGTTTTCAAGGGAGTGGTTTACATTTTCTGTTACTATTTTCTCTCGTGATCTCCCTTAGCTACATGTGTCCATTAAAGGAGGTTAACAATAATTTTTTAACGGTGGTCATTTTATCCTACAGATAGGGACAAGAGGAATGGTCAACTACCGGGATTGCGTTGACATGGGGCTTGAATTAGAGGATATCCTGGTGGTTTGGGGGTTGAAGCTTACTCAGCAGAAATTAGAAAAGGGCATTCATTTAGGTAGGTAACCATTAGGGAAGCAGAGAGGCACAGTGGTTTACTGGAGCCAAGATGGCGGATTAGGGTTTTTGGAAGCTAGTATGCCTTATGCTTCAAAGGTGGGGGTCAAGGGTTCTGACAAGGAATACCATGAGAGTTAGGAGACAACGACTCTTATGATGGGAGCCATAGCTGATGAGATGGTGGAGAACCAAGTAAGTTCTAAAAACCCTAGTTATTTTCATGCTTTAGGTTCGTTCTCTATAGGGCTAGAAGATATTGTCATCAGTAGTAACATAGGGGAAATGAGGGGTTAAAATCGTGCCTAGTAGCGGACTTGGGACATTCAAAAGATGGTAGGGGGAAGGGTTAGACAATACCCTTGCATGCAAGATCCCCTTGAACTAGAAGATATGAGAATCGTTAAAATTCTATGAAAGCTCCAATCCAGAGGAGTTGATAGGAGAAGCATCGCTCTAGGGTTTAGGGCATAGTTTGAAGACATAGCCGAAGTGTCGGTAGAATTCAGAGGACAAAATAGGGGAAGTAGTCTCGTGCCTAGCTCGATGGTGCATGTAGAAGAAGGGTTCTAGGGTTTAGTTCTCCAATAAGTGGGGGAGCATACCCTTAATTTGGGAGAGGAGGGGCAACCCTTAGTAGCTGGGGTTATCCATAACTAGAATCATATGGTGGAGACATGGTTAGGGCCGCTCTTAGAAGAAGAAATAAATGAGATGGAGGAACAACTGTTGGTAGGGGAAGTAGGGAGGAATAGGAATACAAGGGCGAAGAGGAAGAAATGTAAGTTAATTAAGAGAAAGGGGGTATGTCCGAATTTGGTTCTTGGAGTCGACATTCAAATTGATAGTCATGCCCCCAATTCTTTTTTCGTTAAATTGGTCGGCTGCAGCACCGCCTAAGTAATTAACATCTTCTGTTGTTAGCTTACTTTATGAACTACGCCTTAACATTCATCATTAAACATGAATAACATATTAATGTGCAGAAACCATTAATATAATAACATCATAGAACAACATGAGAACAACATCACATGTATAATAATCTTTTATTATATGAAGAATTTTTACAATGACTGGGAGTATAACTCGACCGGTGTTATACCCGAGTTGGGCGCCCACCCGTGCAAGACCGCATGGTGGTCTCACCACAGCTCCATCATAAACATAACACAAGTCTTCTTGTCAAAGTGGGAGGGTGCGCCCATGCACGACCCTTGCCCATAATACAACCCAAAACCTGTTCACAAGACTTGGCGGGCGGGCACCTTAGAACACCCTCCACCCATGCCTTCAACCGCTCTACAAATCTCGTGCAGCCCGTGTACACCGCTCGGAGAGCGGGTGCATGACCTGCGCCTTCGCTGCGGTCTTTCCACCTCTTCGCACTTCTGTTTTGCTGATTGAAGTTCGATGGTTCAATGCCAAAATGACATCCTTTGCTAGCACATATATATGATTTCGTGTGTGTGGAGGTCGCGCCCTTGGCCGACCCTCCAATCTTCTCCCCAACCACGCGCTTCATGTAATGTTGGCACCTTTGTGTGGTCGGCCCGCCCATGGCACGGGACCGCCCACCATCCTTTCCCGTTTTACATCGCACCTTGGTTGGTTCACATGACGAGCTCCCCAACTCGCCCCATAATTATGGAACGCCAATCTTTGTCTGCATATAAGTGTAATGCCTCAAACTTTGGTCGCCCCATCGCATGTTTTATGCCTTAGTCGATTTCACATGTTGGTGGAGCACATGCCTGGTTGCCTATCAATCATAGGGCGTTACATCCTCCCCCGCTTGAAATCATTGTCACCCTCAACAATCCCGATTGCCTCAGTATCTTCCGTTCATACTTTGCAATATTCTTCTTCCATCTCCAAAGTGAGTCCTCCGATTCCCAACTTTCTTCCTCTGGTGCATTCTTCCATCTGATAAGATACTCCCATTTCATGTGGCAACCAATCCCTGTAGTTTTGTAGCTCAAAATCTTATCCAACTCTAGTCCTGGCTTGTCCACAATCCCGACTAGTCCTCTCGGCAGTTCAACTCTCTCAGCATCAAGTCTGCATCTCTTCAGCTGACTCATGTGAAAAACCGGATGCTTCATGTGCATATGGTGCAGAAGCTCCAGCTCATAAGCAACTTCCCCCACTCTCTTCTTCACTCGGAATGGTCCCTCATAATTTCGTGTCAGTTTGCTCGTAGTCCCCTTAGCTAGCTGAAATTGCTCCTCGATAATCCTAAGAAACACTATATCTCCCACATTGAAGTGCGCATCCCATCTTCCTCAATCAACCCATTTCTTCATTCTCCTCGCAGCTTCGTGCAAGCGCAACCGTGCCAACTCCAAGGTCTCTTCCCAAGCCTTCATGAATTTCTTCGCATGAGGACTCCTCAAGAAACCTCCTGTCACTACGGTATGCGGTGCAATTGGCATCTTCCCATTCACCAACTCAAATGGAATATACCCTGTCGCAAAACTCTTTTGAATATTGTAGCTAAACTGAGCAATATCCAAGAGTTCAGGCCAATTCTTCTGATCAGCCGTCACATAATGTCTCAAGTAGTCCTCTAGCAATGTGTTGATCCTCTCGGTCTGCCCATCTGTCTACGAATGGTAACTCGAACTCATCAACAACTCTGTCCCGACTAACTTGAACAATGTGGTCCAAAATATGCCTGTAAAATGCGGATCTCTATCCAACACAATGCTTAATGGCATCCCCCAATACTTCACTATGTTCTTAAAGAACAACTCCATAGTCCACTCGGCTCCACAAGGTATCTTTGTTGGAACAAAGACAACATACTTGGAAAAACAATCAACCACAACCATTATCCCATTATACCCCTGAACCTGTGGCAACCGGGTGATGAAGTCCATCGAGACACTCATCCATGGTCTGTCAGGAATCGGTAAAGGCTGCAACAGATCTCCTTGCCTCTGAGTATCCGCTTTGTCCTACTGACAAATGATGCACGTATGTACATACTCCTCTACATCCTCCCACATCTTCTCCTAAAAGAATCCTCTCTCTAACAATTCCAAAGAATGATGCATCCCTGGGTGGCCAGCCCATGGTGAGTTGTGGCACTCCTTCAAAAGGTGCCTTCTGAGCCCAAATGACTTTGGAATATAGAGTCAGTTTCCAAAGAACAAGAATCCATCCAGTAGAAAGAACTTTCGTGTCTTCCCCTCCTTTATCTGCTTCACTATATTCTGCGCCAAAGTATCGGTTTCAACACTTTCCTTGAGCTTATTCTGCATCTCTTCTGACATCTGAATTCGACTCTTACTCCTTTCCATCCATTCTTCACCTTCCAATGCTGCAAGTTGACCCTTCCTACTAAGGGCATCTGCTACCGCATTGTGCCTTCCTGGTCTATACTCAATAGTCATGTCGAATTCTACCAAGAAGTCCTACCAACGAGCTTGCTTCGTAGAAAGCTTCGGTTGTGATGCAAAATAACTTGCTGCAACATTGTGAGTCTTGACAACAAATCACTTCCCAATCAGGTAATGCCTCCACACATGAAGACAATGAATGATCGCAGTCGTCTCCTTCTCATGGACAGAATACCTTCGTTCTCTATCTTGAAACTTCTGACTCTTGTACACCACCGGATGCCCATCCTGCATAAGAACCCCTCCTATGCCAAAATCCAAAGCATCAATGTGTATTTTAAATAGACTCTCGAAGTCAGGCAACTTCAGTATCAGTGCTGTAACCATCCTCTTCTTCAAGTCATCAAATGCCTTCTGACATTTATCCGTCCAATTCCATCTCTTGTCTTTCTTCAATAGGTATGTCAGTGATGATGTTACCTTGGAGTACCCCTCTACAAACTTCCGTTGGTAGTTGGTCATGCCCAAAAACACCCTCATCTCATGGACATTCTTTGGTTCAACCCAGTCCTCGATCGCCTTCACTCTAGTCGGCTCCATCCGTATGTACCCTTGACTAACAATATGTCCAAGGAACGAAATTTCAGTCTGAGCGAACACACACTTAGACTTCTTCAAGAACAACTGATTTGCTCTCAGTGCCTCAAACACCATCGCCAAGTGCTTCTTATGATCCTCCATGTTGTCACTGAACACCACTATATTGTCCAAGTACACTATTACGAACGAATCCAAGTATAGTCGTAGGACATCATTCATCAAAGTGCAAAACGTAGCAGGAGCATTACACAACCCGAATGGCATAACAAGGAATTCAAAACTACCATACCTCGTTACTATTGTGGTCTTCTTCTTGTCTCCTTCAGCTATCCGCACCTGATAATACCCATGCCTCAAGTCTAGCTTGGAAAACACTCGGGCTTTCGCAAGGTTATCAAAGCAATCAGCAGCCAATGGCAAAGGATACATGTTCCTTACCGTCTGCTTGTTCAGTGCATGGTAATCACAGCACATCTGTAGCTCATTCAAATCCTTCTTTTGCTGGAACAATACCAGAGCTCCATAAGGGGACCTTGAAGGTCTGATGAAACCTGCATCGGCTAACTCCTTTAGCTATCGTTTCAATTCCTCCAACTCAAGTCCTGACAATCGATAAGGTGCTTTAGCCGAGGGTTGCTTTCTTGGCTCAAGCTCAATGCTATGGTCCACTGCATGCCTTGGTGGAAGCTTCTTCGGTAGCTCATCAGGCATCAAATCCACATATTTGGTCAGCACCTCAGAAATCTCAGCTGGAACAGGTGTCCCCACTCCATCACCTTCGACATCCTTGAACATCACCGCATATGTCTCCATATTTGACTCCTTCATAGCCTTCTCCAAACTCAGTGCCAAAACATGCTGCACCTTGACTTCCCTCCTTTGCCTATGAGTGGGCAAAGTCCAAGTTTGTGACTGTCCAACCAGCACCACCTCATCACAGAAGGGGACAACAATAGCTCTGTTGCCCTTCAAGAAATCTTGTCCGAGTATCATATCAAAGTTGTTCATCTCCATCACTGTGAAGTCCAACTGACCCTTCCATTCTTTCATCTACACAGGAACTTCATGTGCCAAACCCGCCACTTTAGCTCTAGATTTCACTGCCTTGACTTCCACATTTGATGGGAAGATCATCAGTCCAACTTCTATGGTCATCATGAATTTATGAGTGGCCCCCATGTCCACTAGAACTTGAATGGTCTTGCCATGAACCATCAAGTCCACGAAACTCAGACTGTTCATCCACGATTTCTCCATAACTTTTCCCTGCATACATGTCTGTTCTCTACGTTCATCAAGCTTCTTCAACCCTGAATCAGCTTCACCTGTCATGAGCAACCCTGCTCTGATACCACCTGTCACACCCCCAATTATTTTTTCGTTAAATTGGCCGGGTGCGGCACCGCCTAAGTAATTAACATCTTCCATTGTTAGCTTACTTTACGAACTACACCTTAACATTCATCATTAAACATGAATAACATATTAATGTGTAGAAACCATTAATATAATAACATCATAGAATAGTAGGAGAACAACATCACATGTATAATAATCTTTTATTATATGAAGAATTTTTACAATTACCAGGAGTATAACTCGACCGGTGTTATACCCGAGTTGGGCGCCCACCCGTGCAAGATCGCAAAACATAACACAAGTCTTCTTGTCAAAGTGGGAGGGCGTGCCCGTGCACGACCCTCGCCCACAATACAACCCAAAACCTGTTCACAAGACTTGGCCGGTGGGCGCCTTAGAACGCCCTCCACCCGCGCCTTCAACCGCTCTAGAAATTTCGTGCAACCCGTGTACATCACCCGGAGAGCGGGCGCATGACCTGCGCCTTCGCTGCATTCTTTCCACCTCTTCGCACTTCTGTTTTACTGATTGAAGTTCAATGGTTTGATGCCAAAATGACATCCTTTGCTCGCACATATATATGCTTTCGTGTGTGTGGAGGTCGTGCCCTTGGCTGACCCTCCAATCTTCTCCCCAACCATGCGCTACATGTAATGTTGGCACCTTTGTGTGGTTGGCCCGCCCATGGCACGGGCCCGCCCACCATCCTCGCCCGTTTTACATCGCACCTTGGTCGGTTTGCATGACGAGCTCCCCAACTCACCCCATAATCGTGGAACGCCAATCTTTGTCTGCATATAAGTGTAATGCCTCAACCTTTGGTCGCGCCATCGCATGTTTTATGCCTTAGTCGATTTCGCATGGTGGTTGAGTGCGTGCCCGATCACCTATCAACCGCAGGGCGTTACAGATAGGGTCATGGAAGTTTCATAAGAAAATTTGGTGGGGAGAGCGAAGGGGAAAAAATACTCTACAAACTACATCTTAGAGTGGATATATAAATCATGGAGGGAGGCTCCAGACCAAGAGTTTGAAGTGACCACACTAGCTAGGGGCTAGTTTATGATCAAATTCAACAAAGGAGAAACCCTAGAATGGGTACTGAGGTGAAATTGGTGCTTTGTGAGAGCGCCAAAATTTTTCAAAAGGTGGAATCCTCTTTTCGATGCTTAGAGAGAAAAGGTGGCTGAGATTCCGGTCTGGGTTCATCTTCCAGGACTCCCTCCACATTTCTGGATGAAGGAGGTGTTTAGAGTAATATGAAATACCTTGGGATCCTTCTTGGAGATGACATGTTGTTTATGGAAACAAGGGCCATGAGTCTAGGTTGTATTATGGTAAGGCTGGATCCATGGGAGGGATTGGCTAAGGAAATTCATCTACAATACCAAGAGTATTCCTACACCCAAATCATCGATTATGAGTAGCTCCCTTTCCACTGTCACAAGTGCCATAATTATGGCCATCTAGCGTAGTACTGCCCTCTAGGATTTAGAAGGAGAAGGAGACACAGAGGAGAAGCATGAAATGTAGAATGTCCTTAGGCTGAAGAGGAGGAATTGGCACAAGCAGAGGATCAGGGGAATCAACAAGAAGGTGAACAAGAGCTGATGGAAATCGAGGAAGACCAGAAAATGCGGATGGAGAATGTGGCTGTGTAAGAGCAGGATCAACCTCAAGAGATAATTCGGGAAGATCTATAGGAGAGGGGAGCTACCGACCCTGTGCCTCATCTTGCGGGTACTGTCTCTTCTCCCCTTCCCTCTATTCATGACTCCATTCAATCTTAATGCAATTTATGCCAAGGTCTGGTCCTTCAAGGCCTGTTACTTTGGAAAATTTTCCTTTTGATTTTGTGTTTGCTGCCCTGGATAAAATTATTACATTAATCTCGACTATTTTTCTGGACCCTCTTCTGCCTATTGTCCATGCGAACTTGTCCTCTATTGAGGAATCTATTGATAAATACTTCTATAACCTTTGCCTTTGAGATAAGAAGGATATCCCTCAAGGAGTTGTGGGCAGGTTGGGAGGCCCTCAGAATTTAGCTGTGCAACGAAAGAGCAGAGGAAGAAAGTCCATCCTCTCAAAGGGCCAACATAGAGCAAAAATTGACATAGTTGATGGGAAACAATTATCTTTACAATGGGAACTTAGAGCAACACAGACCCCAGCCAAAGTGACAAAATGATTGTGTTGTCTTTCAATTGTCGAGGTTTTTCTAGTACCTCTAAAAAACTAGAACTTAAAATTATGTTCCTTAATCACTGTCATGATGTTATTAAACTCCAAGAAACTTTGGGAGATGGAGATGACGTTAAATTAGCTCTTAATAAAATGTTACCAGGATGGAAATTTATGACTGTTGATGCCAAAGGAAGATCTAGGGGCTTGTCTCTGGGAGTCAAAGCTTGTGGTAAGAATTTATTAAATTCTTTGGGATTGAAAATGGTGCTGGGGACTAAGGTCTATTCATAGGAGCTCTTCTCATATTTGTTACTTTTAAATATTTATGGGTTGTGTCAAGATAGGGTTTTATTCTAGAATAACATTTTTTCCAAAACCTTTATGAATAATATGAATTTGGTGGTGGGGGGATTTGAACTTCTCCCTAGGGTTGTCGAAGACTTGGGGTCCTACAACCCAAGCTGTTGCCTTGGCTAACTTCTTTTTGAACTCGATTTGTATTGGCAAGCTCATTGATATAAACCTACTAAAATTCAGACCCACTTGGAGGAATAGGCAAGTGGTGAAGGCCAGGGTAGCAAAGAGATTGGGCCGTTTTCTCCTAAAAGAGTAAATGGCATCTAGAATTCCATACTTTAGACATTGGGTGGGAGTAGGAGGAGACTCAGATCATCTACCTATCATACTGGAAATGAAAGGGCCTAATAAAAAATGGGGTCTCCCTTTGAATTCAACCCAGCTTGGCTCAAAGAATCCTCTTACAACAATCTTGTAAAAGTTACGTAGAGGCCTTTGGCCGGTGAACAGGGGCCTCTCTAGCCCAATCTTTTATGGAGAATTTAAAGAGAATGAAGAAGGAAATGATAGAATGGGAAAAGCCAAAAAGATTAAGGATGAGTCTGAATTAAGTAGAATTGAGGAGGAACACGATCTATTGGAAAGTCTGGAAATGGATGGATATGAGACGAAAGAAAAGAGGGAGAAGATTAAACATATGGAGATAGAAAGATCGAAAATGATAAATGATATGGAAGAACAATGAATGCTCAAAATGAGAGAAATATGGCTTGCTGCAGGGGATGAAAATTCAAAATTCTTTCAAAATTATGCTAAAGGAAGGAAAAATACAAACATGATATGGGGGTTAAAAATGACAGAAGGGGGCATAACTAATTCCTTTTCTGACCTAGCCACTATGGGAAGGAACCATTTTAATAACTTATTCAAAGATCCAGAGGTGGTATCAATTGAAGAGGTGATTCAAGTTTCCCAACTCTTTCCTCGATATGCGGAGGAGGAGGAAAATGATATGCTTATGGCTCTTGTGTCAAAAGGGGAGGTAGAAGGGGTTTTAAAAGCTCTGTAGAGAGATAAGAGTCCAAGTCCTGATGGTTGGACAATGGAATTCTTCCAACACTTTTTTGATCTTATTGGGGTGGTGGAGGAATCTTTGGATAAAGGCTCGATTTATGAACCCTTCAACTCTACCTTTCTGGCCTTAATTCCTAAAATGGATGACCCTTCATCTTTTGAGGAGTTTAGTCATATTTCTCTTTGTAATTGCATTTATAAAATTATAGCTAAAGTTATTGCAGTTCATCTAAAACCTATCCTATCAAGCAATATTTCTAAGGAATAATTTGGGTTCCTAGATGGTAGGCATATTCATGAAGCAATTGGGGTTGCTTAGGAGACACTTCATAGTATCAAGTGGAGCAAGAAAAAAGGGGTGATTGTAAAAATTGATCTATCCAAAGCATATGACACAAGCAACTGGCTCTATATTCATATGCTAATGACCCACCTGGTGTGCAACATTGGTTTTATAAATTGGGTACGGGGATGTATATCAAATGCCAGTTTTTTTGTCCTGATCAACGAGGCAGCTTCCTCTTTCTTTCACAGCTAAAGAGGTCTTCGACAGGGATGTCCACTGTCCCCCCTCCTTTTCTTACTAGTGGTAGAATGCCTTAGTCAACTGATACTAACATTGAAGAGAAGAGGAGATCTAAAAGGTATTGAAGTTTCTATAAATATGTATATCACCCACTTCTTGTTTGTAGATGATATAATGTTATCCAATTATGGAAGTAGAAGTGACATTCAACGCATAAAATTCGCCCTTGATCTGTTCCAGGGATGTGTATTAATTCTCAAAAATAATCTTTGATTCTTGAAGGTTTCTCAGGGATTGAGATCACTAGGATTACTTCGGCTCTCCCGTTTGAAGCAAAATCAATGAAGGATAGCTTCAAGTACCTAGTATTTCACCTTAAACTAGAATCTTATTGGAAACAAGATTGGTACCGACTTCTGGCAAAAAATGAAAACCATATAAAACATTGGAGTTATAAATGACTGTCGAGAGCACAAAGACTGGTTTTTATTAAGTTGATCCTTCTTTCCATTCACGTATACTGGATTGCGCTGACATGGATCCCAAAAGGAATACTTTCATGAATTAGGAAAGTGTGCAATTGCTTTCTGTGGGCTGGAACAAAGGATGACTCAGTGCTGCCATGGGTAGATTGGGACAAAGTTGCAAGACCAAAGGAATGGGGTGGATGGGGCATAAGATACCTATCATCCCTCGCATCATCACTAGCAGCAAAATTGGGGTGGAGGTTAATATCAACTGTGAATCTGTGGATGACAGTTATCAAAAGGAAATACATAGATCCGATTCCCATGAATGATTGGTTGCAAAGACCCGACAAGAAGTCCCCCCATGTTTCAGCGGTATGGAGGGCACCTTGAGACTCTTTCAATATTATCGAAGATGGATTGGCCTAACATTTGGGCAATGGGGAGAAGCTCAAAATAGGCATAGTCCTGTTGGTGGGATGTAATGAGGGGTTTCCCTCTCAAGGGAGGTTATGATCTGCTTACATACCAAGGGTTTTTACTTCTTGAATTAGATTGCAAGGGAAGATCCGTCGACAATTTGGCATGAGGGGTGGAAATTAGTGAAGGACCTACAATAGAACCCCAGTGGGAAGAGGAAGGCTAGAATTACATTAGATAACTCTAGAGAACAAATGTGAGAAGAGCTCCTATGAATAGACCTTAGTCCCCAGCACCATTTTCAATCCCAAAGAATTTAATAAATTCTTACCACAAGCTTTGACTCCCAGAGACAAGCCCCTAGATCTTCCTTT
>Ga0115842_100959_pt1 | contig 11191 bp, 9 predicted proteins | sample InSIn2SAF170_2_FD_83856 | JGI IMG/M metagenome (GOLD analysis project Ga0115842, IMG submission 83856) | reverse complement strand
CGAGAGGCTCCTGTTTCATTCATCAGCACGATGCGTCGCTGTGCTGGTGGCAGGAAATTTCTCATCTACCGGTGATGTCGCGGGGATGGAGCCGTCCGCACTGCTTGTCGCCACCGTACTGGTATAGCTGTCAGATGCCATGGAATCGCGAAGTCCATTCATTAAGGCTGACGTTTTCGTGGACGGAGTCGACGACTGACTGGACGCAGGGCGGTCATCCGAGAGTGGTATTGTGTTAGTGGTGATGTTGGGTGCCAGAGAAACTGCAGTAGATGATTGTGTTAAAGCTGGCATTGACTGGCCAGATCCGGTCTCTATATCCGATTGGAATGTGAATGCTCGAGTAAGATCGTCTTTCCAAGTGCGGTCGTTATTTCTCGCGTCTGGGCGATATTCCATACCCCCCAAGTCCTCGATTTCCTTTCGGATTGCAAACAGCCAGGAATACAACTCTTCTGAGTCTTTGAAGACAAGCAACAAGGTGTCCACAGTCCTCTTGTCCTCTGCGTGACGAAGCGTAAAGCGTGACCAGGCAGGTCTGCGACCAAGGCTCTGAGCCTTTTGGGTTGAGCCACCGCTTTCTTTTCTCTTGGAAATCTGTAACACCCAATGGCGACCTGGCAGAACATCACTTGCAAATGCCACCGAGGTTTTGTCAAGCACTAAGATCTTTTCTGGAAGTGCATCACCACTAGCATCTCCATCATATTGCATGATGTATGGCCCATTTGTCAGAAAGAAGATTTTCTCCTTCACACTACAAACACTCTCGCGAGATTCTGTTCTTCTATGAGATTGTTTCACTTCGATTAAATCCTCCAAAGAGTCCGTGGAGCACAAGTGGTTCGGCGATGAGCTTCCTCTATAGCTTCGATTCTTGCTGATGAATGAAACAGGAGCCTCTAGTGGGGCATGCAAAATAGCGTGACCGTAAGCTTGGGCAAGCGGTGGAGGATCCAGGATGACCCTCTCCTTCTTGCGCATTGGTAGGCGGTCAACGATCGGTCTCACCTCAACAGCTGAACAGGGAGCATTTTCAGCCTGAACCCTCGAACTGAGACTTGATCTCGACCTTGATCGATGAGCTGGTTCTGGAGGCCAAAACAGTTGACGTGAATCTTCATCGTCAACACGCGTACTGGAATGTGGCGAACCGTTACTAGATTTGCGGCGGTGAAAGAGCGATCTGAGTCGTGATGTTGATGTACCTGATGTTGACGGTAACGGCTCAGGTGCGAATGCGACAGTTGAAGCTGAGGGCTCATGAATGAGCGGGATGACAGCCATGACCGAAGTCAAATTGAGAGGACGGCAGATGCTTTCAGAGATCGATGGTCACGTCGTGTACTGTGAGGTTATCGGTGTCATTCTTTGTCTTCTAACAACCGTAGTTCCGTCACCTGGTATTAGACGAATTTTGTTCCAGTGGTTACTTCATGTTATGGTTGGTTGGAACAGTAAATGACCCTTGGATTTGTTTGAGCTAAGTTATCTTCGCCAGTGAGTTTACGCTTCCTGAAACTCGATCGTGGCGGGGGATGGACAGCAACTTCTAATGCGTAGGAGTCGTCAAGGGATACCAACAGCTGGGAACCTTCTGAAAGGAAAACACTTGGAGAAGAACAGCGGTCGCTTGAATAGAATACAGGAGTTGCTGGTAGGGTAGATAGTCGACCTCTTGTACAAAGAAGATGATGGGACAAAAAAAGTGAGGGAACTGTTCGAGTTACGAAGCAATGAGCCACAGCAGGATCATACTTTCGTGGCGGATAGTGGATTAAGCCGAAGTCTGTGGCAGACGGGGTGGTCGATCTTGTTTAGCACGATGCATGAGGGCCTTAACCGCTAGCTTGTGGGATGCTCCATCACAATGGGTCCTTACTTCTGTACAAGTTTCTTGTATTGCTGTGACCTAGCATCCTTTTGGCAGTACTGTGGGCGAGCGTAGGCGGCTCGAGCCCGGATGATCTTTCCATGATTCCATAACACATTGTGAAGAAGGATGTCCGGCCCGTCTATAAATCCTACTAGATCATGGCACAACTTCTCTGCAAGACGGAAGACCAATCAAACATACCTCAGCGAGCAGCAGGTGATGAACGGCAACACCATTTTTGAGATAAGGGGGTGAAGCACGTTGATTAGGTCGGGGATTGTCGAAGCACAAGTGATCAGCGATGGGACAGGTCCTTCAAAACGCCCGCCTGAAGCCCAGCTCATGCTGGGGCAAAAATTGGTCGGAGAGCATGAGTGGAGGCAGAATTTGACTCGGCGCTTGACTTGCACTATCACCAACCGGACATAGCTGATTGACCCTCTACCAACATCACTGCCAACTGGTGATTAGTGTGTGGCCAGCGAGTCTTGCAACTTGGCCGAATCGTGACTCGGTTCATCTAGCCGCGTGAAAACCGTTGCGCCAGTGAAACCTTGGAAGTTATCGGCAGCCATTGACCACTGATGCTAATGAATTTTTGATACCGTATAGTACCGTACTGCAAAGCTCATTTTGAAAGAGTTCCTCTGACACCGTTTGACACCCACCAAAATCTTGAAATCCTCCGCGACATCTAAACTTACGACTGATTGGTACCACTTGTACCAGCGTGTTCACTCCAAGACAGCCTGTGGACAAAGCATGGGTACGAAATTGTATACGCAAAGGTTCTGCACAAGCATAGCACAGACTCCATTTCGAGGAACCTCGATGCGTCCGATGGATTATCACATCCGGTACTTTACAGTACAGTAGTGTTGAGACGGAGAGGAACCGCTTTCCCAAATGACTCGAGTGCGGTTGACAGGGGTCTTCAAGCCAGGAACATGCCTGTAATCTGCGAACGTCCACTAGCCTAATCTTTGCTGAACGGCGTTTTCGTGTTCCTCAGATTGCATGTTGAATGTTTCTGCCGTCTTTGTGCATTGGTGGTGAACCAGATTTGACCAATGTCTTCACTTGTTCAGTTATGCCGGCATGATCCGTTATGCAAGATTGCCATATCTGAGCAGTGCTAGCCTATCCGTCTGTCAAATCGAGGGCCGAGACGGTTGTAAATGCTTAACGGACATTCCTTTCCACAATCTTGGAAAGAAAGCATCATGGTGTTTCAGCCTGGATAAGAAGTATACTGTACAATTAGCTGCCCGGAGGGTTCAAACTACATGGTATCAGTGGACCACACGTCAGGATCCCAAACACGAAGGCCAAAGTCCAGAACGTGTAGGCAGGTCAAGCCATTTCTTGGCTGGGAAGCGATGTCGTACTGCTTTAGGACTTTCAATTACTGTACCTCTATCTTTGGGGTTCTTCACCCTTTGAAATCTCTTTGCAGGGGTGGTGGCCAGTACAGCATACTAACTAACCATCTCTTGCATAGGTACCTATCGCACGGGTAACCTCGAACTCAAAGGTCAAGGTCAAAGACGAAACAGTGTGCCTAAAGCATGCATCTATCTTAAAGTAAACTGGTCGCGAAGGTGTAGCATAGTGTGCATGAAGATGGCCAGCCAGAAAATGATGAAACAAGATACATATGTAACTTTCTCAATGTGTTAAGACGGTAAATACCACGTGGTTCGCTCTTTCCTGCTAAACTGGCATGTCTGCCATTTCACGCAAGTCTGTACTGCAGGAACATTGATCATATCAGGAGGTCAAGGATTTTATCATTGTCAGTGCTACATCTGTGACCAGGTGTCACAGTCCTTGCTCGTCGGTGTCGATCGAGCAGCTACTTCACCGAGCCATGTACCTTCAAGCATCTAGGCTGTTCTGAGAAACAAAGTGTGAAAGAGTATGCAGGATGCACCGCAATGCAATCCTTCTCAAGCAATTGCAGTTATCATTCGAATCTGGCTTCAATACTAAACCTGCCTGCGTTATGGGGTATCTTAATATGCAAAAGCTCCAGCCGTGTACTCCATGCTTGCACCATAACTTCAAGATCGTAAATCATGCGACCCCCCAGCGCCGTCGACCATATGCGTTATTCATGTATCTCGTTGCCTCGCGAATGATTATGCTTGGTCGTCGAAAGGAGCATCTTTGAGATAGGGCCAACCAGTCTCCTCCTCTGGCTTCTCTGCCTCCATGCCCAGACATCGTCGCAGGCAACGAACTTCAGATTGAAGACCAACGACAACTCGATACTCGTCGCACCATTCGTCTGTTCGTAGTCGGTTCGCCTTCCGAATCATCTCACAAACTCGCAGTGTCTGACAGAACCAATGATCTCGATCGATACGAGTCTGCAAATGCTCATCCTTCTCTTGCTGGAGTAGATCGTTGTATTGTCTCTTCTGTTTGAGAATGCGACCTTCATTGGCACCACAGTATTCGCGAATCTGCTCGGTAACGGTCCACATAGCCTCCTCATACATCCCAATAAGCTTGGTGTTTTCTTTCTGCTCGTGTTTGTAGAGATCGATGATTTTGTTAGACTTGGCAAGTTCGCGTTCGAGTTCTCTAATTCGAGCTTCTGTAGTGAAGGTTAGCACACTCCCAATATATCGAGTTCCATCTCCTCACTGTGAGCTGAAGCGTCCTCATCACCATGTCCATTTGCAAGATTGGCGCGTCTCTGCGATGTGTTAGTGAGCTTCAATGCAGACATTACTCAATACGTACAGCGACTTCTTCGGCCGTTCGAGTCACATCGTTGACCTTCTCTCGATTACTTTGTAGTATACCACTCAATTCTTGAATCTGCTGATACAAGAAGTTCAAGTCTTGCTGGTGTCCAACAGGCAGGGGCGGCATATAGTTGCTCGGATAGCTAGCACCGTTGCCATTGACTTGTGGTCCAGGACCTGTGGTAGGAGATCGGCCAGGAGAGTTCATAGCATTATCGAGTGGTGGAAATGCATTGCTGTTGTTGGCAGCCATGTCTTCTTCACCTTCTGAGATTGAAGGGAGAGGTCTTGTAGTAGGGGACAGTCTTGGTTGAGCTACGTCTTCATTCGTATCTTCATCGGCTTCTGAGAGTGGTAAAGCATCTGCAATAGTAGATGCGCAGGTGTCATGTCCATACTCAGCGGGATCTGCGCATAAGTCAGTGCGCCTGCTTAAATCCGACGCTACGAGAGATAGCCGAAATATAGCCGACACTAAAATACGGCGGGCGGCACGTACCGAAACAGAGTGAGTGATCTTCAGGACCATTGTTGACTGGAATTTTGTAGTATCCTGCCATATTGTCGTTGTCAACCGGCGATTGTGGTAGAAGAAGTAAGTGCAGTAAAAGGAAAGAACTTAGATAGTTGTTAAATGAAAAGTGAAGATAACGCTGTCAAGCACACATATTTTGCGTTGCATCTATTAACAAATCCAAGACTGCCACCCGACACCATTGACACAACATCCGCCTACAACATCGCAAGGAATTAACTATCTATTGTCGTACACCTCTAAGAGCCAGTAAAGAAGTCACCTTCGTCGCTCAGTTTATCTCTCCACCATATGATCTTCCCACGCTCCTCTTGCTGTAACCGAGCCGCTTTCTTCCTCTCATATACTGCTCGGATGGTCCTTTTGGTGGCTTCCTCTCCTTCCTTGAAATTAGTTCTTGCCAGTTGGACCACTTGATCGATCTGCTCGGGATTGTAAATGAAGTTCCAAGTGCTCAAATAATCAGTCTTGTCCGGATCGACACCAGGTACTTTGTCGTTGGGCAACAAAGGAAAGTACACGACAGCCATGGTAGCATTTTGATCCATTAAATGGAGTGTTGAGCTGTCAGGATCCTCCCATGATAAACGTCTAGACGAAGGAGGCTTTTTTGCTGAATTCTGTCCCTCTTTCGTTCCCACCCAAATGTTGCAATAGCTCAGATCGCCTTGCTGGCCTCTCCGAGCTTGCCTGTCTGGACTGTCACTTCTGATGGACTCTGCATGTATGTCCTTCTCTCGCTCTCTAGCGTTTGCGCGGATCTCAGTAATCTTGTCTGCTGCCTCTTCAGGTGTTGATGCCTGCGCCTGCTCATAGATTTCAACATTCTCCAGCGGTTTAACAGACGGCTTAGCCCAACCTGTGCCAATAGGCCAACTCTTAATGCCCCTCTGCTTCGCATATCCATCGACAACCGAAAGCCAATTTTCTGTCTTGATGTCTGCTGATGCATCAAAGGCTACCAGCACATCCACGTCTCGACCAGGGCGGAGTAAGGGGTAGATAGGCAGGTTGTTCGACATTCCTGCATCCATAACTTGCAGGTGATCTGTCTTGAAGACTGACTCCGGACATGTATCCGGTAATTTGTCTTTCATTCCATAGACAAAATTGGGAATAGTCGCTGGCTCGATGGGATGTATCTTGACCAGGTCCTCGTTCTTGTCCACCAACAAACCATCTAAACTGGAAAAGCCTTTGATGCCGGCAAGAACTGGTTTCACTTCTTTATAGTAATGCGCTAGCGTAGCACAAAATGCCGAGCCATATATACCAAGCAGAAGGCTTTGCTTCATTTCTGGTATGCCTGTTCCACTATCGAGAAGCTTGTTCTGTCCTTGATCAAATGGCCGCCCCAACCCCCACGTTGGAATACCAGCGCCAAATTCTTCACAAAAGACTTCCCAAGGATGCAGTTCAATCCATTGAAACCACGCTTCCTTTCTCGCCTTTTCTTCAACACGAGCGTGATCTGCGGGCGTTGTTGGTTGCTCCTGATCGATCTTCTCTTCCACGGGTATCTCATGCCGAACGAGGGTATAGATAGGCATAGGATACTGACCGTTTTCAAGATATATCCTCTGATTCGACAGTTTGAGATCACTATCTTGAACGTCGAGGTCTCCGTGAGGTATCATGAATCTTGCAGCGAGCATGAGACTGTAGATGTCGACCAACCCAAAACTTGCTGTCGGATCGCCCTTTAGTTTCTCAATAAATCCACTTAGGATGAATTTGTTTGTCGGAGCACTTGTCATTAATTTGAGTGCTGTAGGTGGGTAAGCAATATGCGTTCCTATCCGAGACTTGATGTGGTTCAATAGTATGGAATGATTTTGCTTGCCGAGTGAAGAAAAGAAGAGAGTTTGCAACCAGCAGCTGCCGCTGACTCCGGCCGTATAGGTGCAGCAGTCGAAGAGGCCAGCCTCTTGTGTGCATAGATACGAGCTCGTACCTGCGACCAAAGCTCGAAGACCACCGCCACTGCCGCACATGGCAATTGTCGGTATATCGTCTGGGTGTACGTCCTCTTTAAGATCCATGTATCTCTTGAAATGCTCAGTCATGTATGCTTTCCGGCGCTTTCGAAACCTGAGCTCATCCTCACCTAATCCTTCGCCAACGCGCACCTTTGCATTCCATATTATCTCTGGGTTTATGCTTGGATCTTGCGCCTCGTGCCAGATGTCATCCGCCAGAGTGCCGGGCTGCATTGACATTTCAAAATTGAGTTTTTGAATGCCTGCTGGAAGGTACTTCGCCCACGATGGGAGCACGAGCTCGGTAATTTTGTCCCCCAGAAGCGCCCATTGTATACTTTTAGCACTTTCCAGCACAACGTCTAGGTTGCGCGAGAACTGTTTCCAGGAATTGTCATCGTCATCTTCGAAGACAGGCGTATAAGTTTCGCTGTCAGTTACTTGGTCTACAGTCTCGGCATCGTCCTTTCTGCGACGATTCGTAGCGATCTGTGGACTTGCGAAATGCGGCTGCGCACGGTCTGCAAAGTCATTGAGAACGGTACCTATGGGCCATGTCGGAGAAGTTGGGCCGTCATTGCGAGTCCGGCGTAGACGAGAGGATAGAACAACAGTAGAGCTGCCGAAGACTCCAAGGAGGACACCATACTTGATGGTTGTACTTCGTAATATCCTTGCAGCGCCCATCTTTTGAAAGAGCGCTGCACGGAAGTAAATTAAGGTAAGTCAACGTCCATGGTAAAAACGACTACTCATATTCTTGAAATGTTGGATAAACCTTGGATGCAGCGCAATCTTTGGTTGGGAGGCTTGGCCGCAGATGCCACTGGCACATGGAAAACATGGAAATCGTAGATGATGTAACAACTCGTGGTCAGAAGAAAATAAGCGTTCCTGAAGCTATGCCTAGAAGAGCCTAGCTAGGATATCGAAGCATCCCGAGCCTCATCTAAGGCAAGCCACACGTGGCTGTTGTTGTGCTTCATATCGCCTATCCCCATCCTTCAATACCATCAGTCCTTGGGGACAAATGGGTCATATTTTTATCCGCCCTCGAACAAACGCTCTAGCCATGCCATGCCGCCAGTTGTGAGGTGCCTAGGCCTTCAATCTCAACATTGTTAGCATCCCTTGTATTGCACAATGGCACCTCAAAAGAACGCCACCTTTGTGGAGGAAAGTGCCGAAGTACAGGTACTGCTTGCTTCACTGACCAAGACCAAAGACCTGACGAAAAGGATCGGTGCCAGCTTGACACGCCTCGATGCGAGTGGTAAGATCGTACGTGATGCGATCGGACCTATCTACAGCAATACCCAACAGCTACAGATCACTAGCCGCAACATCGACGGGGTCAATGAAGCTATCGAAAAGTTACGGCAGCCGCTCGACGCTAAAGGAAAGGAAGAAGGCATCATTCGTTCTGGACCTCGCAACTCAGGACTCAATCAGTATCTGGGCGCACTGAAACGTGTTGACAGAGCCTTGACAGATCTGACTGCCACCAATCTGAGAGCGAACCAGCAAGCTATCACAGAATGTCACGGTCTCCTATCCACGGGGACAAACCAGCTGTTGGATCTGTACAGATCATCCTTATCAGATGAGGATCAACAGATCGAACCATTACACTTCTTAACAAAAGGGCTGGACTTCCCCACATTTGGGTCTGACAAAACTCAGTATCTGAAGGAAATTGCCGATGCCATCCTATCAGCGAGTGCTCATTCTGCGAAGCTTAATCAGCGCGACGATGATCAAGGTGTCACTATCTATGCAGACGTAAGAGGGGAGTACCTTCATCTGAGTTTGCAGAACTTGGCCACAGCTTCCATTAGCACATCGAAGCGAGGGCCAAGTGACACAACTGTTTACAAACCTGGTAGCAATGCCATCGGCACATATGCGCAAGCCTTAGAGAAGATGTTTCTGGCTGAGCACGAAAACGTGATAAGAGTATTCAGGGGTGAGGCTTCAGCAAGAGCATATGCAGCCACATGCTCCAAAGCTATGAATGACTTCAGCAAAACATTGTCTGAGCTCAACTCAACGATCAAATCTCGTATGCTAACCGATTGTTTCTTGGCCTACGAGATTGTCGATCTCGTCCACCCCCTTTCCTATCGCCTTGAAAAACGAACAGGCCAACTCCGGCCACAAATATCCGAAGCCCTACGTCCAATCCGCGACACAGCAAGAGCATCACTAATAGAAATCCTATCCCGCACCAAATCTCAGGCAGAATCTCTTACTACCCTGCCACCCGATGGCAATACTGTTCCCCTTGTCCACGAAACTGCTGCCCGTATCCGAACTCTCTGCGCCTACGACACATCCCTCCTCCATATCCTCGCCAGCATCGGCGACGGCAACTGGCGCACCGGCCAATCCTCAAACCCCTCCACCAACTCCGTCGACACCGCCTCAAACTCCACTCCTCAACCATCATCAGCCGCCAACCACGCCGAAGGCACCAACCCCTCCAACCCAGCCCTCCTAATCTCCTACCTGTCCGACCTAACAGAAACCCTCCTAACAACTCTAATAACCCGTTCCCAATCCATCCACCGCACCAAACCCCTCCAAGCAATCTTCATCCTCAACTCCGTCGCCATGCTCTCCCGCCTCGCAACCACCGACCCCCAAATATCCCACTATCTCCCATCAGCCCGGCTTGACCCCTTCTCCAAATCCGCCAAAACAGCGTACATGACCGTCTGGCGCGAACCCGCCAATCTCCTCCTCGACTCCATCATCACCACCTCCTCCACCCGCCCCTTGTCCGGCAACAACACCTCTCTCGACAGCACCGCAATAATAAAATCCCTCTCCAGCAAAGACAAACGTTTGATGGGCGCACATTGGTGGATGTTTAAGGATCGAACTGGTGCGATAAAGGAGCTAGAAGGAAAGATCAGGTTCGACCCTTGGGCTGCATTAGATGAACACACTGATCCTGGTCATGCGTGGCCAAGAGTTCTACATGAGAGATCTGTGAGGGAGAGTCAAGATGCAGAATGGAGGAAAAACGCTGCTGCTGGTCAAATGAAGCAGCTTGCAGAGCTGACTCGAAACCACGATCACGATACAGTTAGGTCTGCAGCTGGTGATTTCGAGAGCGAGTCGACCAAGCTGTTGGAACATGCAGAGGACGTGCATGCCCAATTTGGGCAGGACAAGGATGACACGAGCTCGAGTAGATCTAAAGTGGATTCAGAAACAGAGGTGTACTACGTGCCTGCTGTGTACAAGAAGAAGGGCTTCAAGAGGCTACCAATATCCGACTTAGATAAAGATCCCAAGACAGATTGATGGGTGTGGTCGTGCAGTCATTGTCCTGGTCTGGATTGTAGCCAGCATACCAGTCCAATAATAGGAGCGTCCCGATTTTTCACAGCAAGCTCTGTATTTGAGAGCTTTTTCAAAAACGAATGACCGTAACCGGCTAATATCAAATTCCAACCTGGCTGCTCCAATTTCTCGTTGTGGCACTCCGTTCTTGTTTATATACGTTTTACAGCAGGCATTTGTTGGTTAATTAACTTCATACCTACTGTATTTATGGCCTTCCTCCCTCGACATCTAGGCTTTTTATCCAACCCAAAAATGTTAATTGTAACACCAGAGCTTTCCGAACCAAAGCTGCATTCTGAACCAATCCTCTCATTGTTCGCTTTCCCCGCATCCAACCGGCTGATATTATAGACTTGCCAAAACCACAGCAAGTTCACTCTTACTATACTTAACCGTCTTCCCCTTCCCCTTATCAAGCTCATGATACCGGTCCCAAAACCGATCATACAACGGCTCAATCATAGGCTGAATATCCTTTTGTAAAGCGATCTTAACTTCGCGCTCCATATACAGACTCTTGTGGCGCGCGACCTGTTCGTCGAAGGCTGTGTTGAACTTTCTGAAATTCTCTTTGATGCGGTCTTTGTCTTTGCTGGAGAGGGATTTTATTATTGCGGTGCTGTCGAGAGAGGTGTTGTTGCCGGACAAGGGGCGGGTGGAGGAGGTGGTGATGATGGAGTCGAGGAGGAGA
>Ga0115842_100956_pt1 | contig 11232 bp, 7 predicted proteins | sample InSIn2SAF170_2_FD_83856 | JGI IMG/M metagenome (GOLD analysis project Ga0115842, IMG submission 83856) | reverse complement strand
AGAAAGTGATACTTGCTGAAATATCAACTCTTGAGACTAGCATGCAGACACTATATGGCAGGTTGATCACCATGCACAAGGCAGTTGTCCACCTATATGATTTTCAATAGCAGTGCACAAAGACAACCCAAAATCTCAAAGACATCCACAATGCTATTACATATGTACATGAACGGACAATGAGGTACAAGAGAGCCCCACTTTACTTGTAGAAGATAGTCAAGTTGCAAGAAGAGCTAGACAAAGCATGGATTCAGATATTGATCTAGAATTATGAGCAGCTCCCTCCGCTCATCACCAGTGTTAAGTCTTCCTATACATGGTTGTTCAAAAGTCTGGACGTCATAGTGAGGATACAAAAGATCCCTTCAATCAGAACCCTCACTCAATACATAAAGAAGAACCAATTCTTGTTGGAGGTTGGTACATAGAGCAAATAATGCACGAGGCCACCAAAGATGACCTTCGACTAACAACAGAGAACATGCAAAAGTAAATTGGTGGTCCAACCACACTTAGGACAATTTTGCACATGCTTCAAGATGAGCTGGATAGAGGTTTCATAACCATATAGCTAGAAGCCATCGAGACAAGAGTCCGCTTCAAGAAAGACATCACCAAACAATATGGGGAGACAATAGCATAGTACCAAGCTTAGTATTAGTTCGTCACCAAAGACCATCAAGAGAATGTTTCCGAGTTGGTGTTTCCCTAAGACCCCAAGTGATTTTGTTTGTCTTGTTAGGCTCAATCAAGCCTATTTTGTCCCACATGGGTATATATGGAAATTGTATTATTATTTGTAGATATATTGTAAGTGAAATTCCATGTGTCATTAGTGGAATGTGAATAGTTACTATGTAATGTGAAGAGTCATGGAGGTAGTCCAAGAGTCAAAGGGGAATGTCAAGGGTAACCCTACCCTTTGTTATAGATAGAACCTCATAACACATAGTACAGGCTTTTGGGTGCCAAGATTTTGGCTAGGCATTGCATAGAGAAGGCCTAGAGAGTATTGTGATGAGCCTTGGCTTCTCCACAGTGTAGAGTGAGTACATCTCTTTGGAGGAGAAGGTGGTGTTGACTATAATGTTACACTATTGGGGCTAGTGGATATCAATGGTGTATGTATGGATGGAACTTTCAGTTAATAATATAATTGAGCCAACACATTTTCATGCATATGTTGTTATTGTAGTTTGACTATTCTAGTTACTTTAGCAATGTATGTTATTTCATTTACATATTTGTGTATGAACTATTTTGCATGTGATTGTATGAATCTTGTTGAAGATGTGTTGTTGTGATAACCCGTCACTTTGGATTGTGGACTACTCTGCTTCTAGCTTGTGATGTCATTTCACTTGTGTGTTCCTTCAGGTTTCTTACTAATAGAAGCTTCTAAGGGACACACTTCCCTTCCCCCTCTATGTATCAGAACCCCCCATGCATCTCACTTGACGCATTGCAATGTCACACACCTTCTTCCGATAGAGTTATCATACATACCACTCTGCGCTATCGTGGTCAAGGCATTACTTTACTACCCACTGCTAGGACTCCTACTCTAAATGGTTTGAGGTCTAGTTGAGAATTTTTACTGGGAGATTCCTTGACATGTTGGCGGGTCCAACACCTTCAACAAGTTCCATAGGAAATAGTTTCAACTCATTGTTTTCTTGGACACATCTAATGCAATCATGATCCTAATAAGTGTGTACATGAGTCTTTGAAAACCATTTCATTCAAGTCTCCATTTCCTTGAAGTCACACACCTTCCAAGTTCAGGCATCTCCTTCTCTTTCTCCCTAGTCCCTTAGGTCATTCATTCCTTGGCAAGGATTCCTTGCATAGGAAGAGTTATGGAATCTTAAAACCAAGGCATCCCTTTTGATTTCTCTAAATAGTACAATACATTTTTCATAACATAACACATGGTGATTAATGTATGTCACAGGGTTCCAATGTCACCATAAAGGCCTTGTCCCTAGGATTTTCAACTCTACAACCATCATTTATCCTTCTCGGATAGGTCGTTATGTTACTTGCATTACAAGCATACAATTTCCATTATATTAAACATAATAATTTGTTGATGGTGTTAGACCCGCCAACAAAGGGGATCTCCCTCATATGAAGTCCCAACTAGACCTCACACCATTTCGTGTAGGAGTACCATTTGGTACGATGGCCCAGTTGCCATTATCTTAAATATTTTCCTTGGCTCTAGCTGTCATCACGTGAGAGTGTTATGTTGGTGTTGTAGTGGCTGCAACCACCTTCCAAAATTTTTCCGTAGCTTCATTTTGGAGCCTCCCTAGCAACCTTTCACAACACCTTGTCTTGCTTCGTCAAATACACAAGCACTAGTGATTTTCTTGCAGAAATACATCCTGATGATCAAACCTTGATGCATTCCCCTCACAGGTTGTTCATCCAGGCTTGGTCCAGCAGTAGGTTGAAAAACTCCTTCAAGAATTTGTGCAAATCTGGAGGGAAACCAGCCTTCCCTCCAGAAATTGTGCAATCCTGACTAGAAGCCTACTGGGCCCCTTAATTGAGTAATTATGATGATCGAGCTTCACCCATAAAATTATGCAATCCTTCTCAGCTGGGCTTCTTAGCCCAGAATTTGTGAAAATCTAGGTAGAAAACAGCTGCTCTACCTAGAAATTGTGCAAATCTTTCGAGTAGCTAGCCCAACTCCCAACCAAAAATGTGCATTTTCTCCTAGTAGTTGAGTAGCCTCTTGCATATCTAGATGAGTTGATTGACTCCCTTTGGGACTAAAGAAAATAGACTTGCATGCATGGGCTACTTCTCCCAAGGTAGCATGCAAAGGCATCCCTTATTTCAAGGATCTATTTTTGGCAGTTGGAGGTTACATGCAAGGATCATTTTAGAAAACTTCCACCAAGTATCACTTTCCCTAGATTTTTGGCATGCATGTCACAACCTTGATTTTATCAAAAATCATCAATCGAACGCTGCAAATCTCATTCCTCACATCAACCTTGCAATTCTGACATCCCACATCAGATCTAGGAGCTATTGGCACATTCAACTCAGTTGTTTTGGGGTAATCTTGCTTTCCATGTCTTGCGTTGCATTTCTGGAACTTTTTGTGCTTCTCTTCATATGAATGTTGTCTACTTGATTTCAATGAGTGGTTGTTGTCTTTTTTGTACATACTAGCTTGTACAAGAACTGTTTTAGTTTTCATTAACATCTCACTACTGTCGCATGCATGAAATTGTTTTTCACGAATGGTCACCGATTTAGTGACTCACCTCACTCACATGCATGTTGTTCTATTTTTTGAATCTGTCGTTCACCATTTTCATGCATGATCATTCACTTATGCTTACACTCAGCATCGCCATGCATCCACATTCACTTTCGCTTTCAGTTGCCTATCGGCGAGTCTGGGCAGCCTTGGCCTGAACTCCGCCTCACCAAGATAGCATTGCACAATCCTGAGAGGGAAGGATCTCTCTTCCTCTCAGGAAATGTGCATTTCTTCCCAATGACTATCCTCAAGTCTTGCATTGCTTAATTTTTAGGGACAATGACTGCTGGCCTAGAAAATTGCGCAATGCAGTCACTGAACGTGCAACCATTTCCAGCTGAGATTGCACATTTTTCAACTCCAGTAGTTAGTAGCCAGACTGGACTATGCATTCCACAGTTCCAGTAGTAAGTTAGCCTCCCAGCAACCTAGAATGTGCATTGCATAGTCTTGGCAGTTAGTCTCGTGAAATCCGTGTGGAAATTGTACAACTTTCATGATCAGTCACATAGGTATGTTGCAAGTCAGTTCTCAAGTTCATTTTGGTTTTCAACTGACAGATTGCTTACCATGAGCATTGCCATGTCTCCAGGTATAGCAGGTGTTCATCTTCCTCTCAGCAGTACATGTACAATGGTTTCAAGAGAGCAGAGTCAAAGACACCATTCAGAGCACACTTGGGGATGTAGTTGATCAAGTGTCTATGGACCTACCTACCCATGAAGACATCAAGTTGTTCATAGAAAAGGACATAAAGATATGCCTCCAGTAGCATCACAATAAGAAACACCATGAACAAAAGCTAAAGGTAGCATATTGGATGCAACAAATGCAAGAGGAGGGTTGTTGACAACATGGAGGCGGAACAAAGTTGCAAGCTTAAGCAAATCCATTGATGATGAAAGAAACTTTGGAGACTTAGGTTATGAGGTGGTGTTGCGGCATGAAGATCACATGAAGACAAATAATGGAACAAATAAGGAGTTGCATGTGTTGAAGCATCAACTCAAGGTAGAACACGAGCTGCACAGATAAGTGAATGAGTTGTAGCAGGAACAGGAACAACAGGGGGTGCAACATGCAATCACAGATCAAACTACTCCCATACAAGTTATAGATCCATCCCAGTAGCTGACACAGAGTAGACATGGTGAGAAGTGTTTTTTATTGCATGCAAGGGATTCAACAGCATGCATGTCATTGTGCACACGTAGGCGATCCAACCAATTCAGCACACTCACCAAGGCGAAGATAAGAAGCAAGCCCAAATGGAGTTGAGCATGTCATTGACAATTGATGCGCATGACCACTAGCACACATTGGAAGATCAACATGAACACTATGCATCAGTTTATTTCTAGTTTAACCGCACCCAAGAAGACCACATGCAAGTTAGCAGATGAGTCAGTGGAGGAGCCATACCAATGCACTCGGATGCAATGGAGGCAAGGATTCACTTAAGCAAGATGTCACCATGGAGTGCATGCACACCATCACGGATGACCAAGATTGGCACTAGCTCACCACCTTCACCATCACAAGCATGTCAAAGAGTTGGTCTCACCATAATGGATCGATTGTTAGTGATGTCTTGCATGGCTTGCTCAAGCCATTTTGTCTCACATGAGCACATGTGGATTGTAATGTAATGTCTTGTCAAGTGGAAGTTCAAGTGTCGATAGTTGGATGTAACAATCATAGAGTAGATGAAGAATCATGAGGGTAGTTGAACTGTCACAAAGGGGAATGTCAAGGGTCACCCCACCCTTTGCTATAAATAGAACCTCATAACTCATTGTAAAGGCTTTTCATCATCCAAGCTTCTAATAAGAGTATCTTGGAGAGAGCTTGGATAGTATTGTAATGAGCCTTGGCTTCTCCGTTGCGGAGAGCTAGTACATCTCTTTTGAGGAGCAGGTAGTTGTGGCTATAACGTTCCACTATTAGAACTAGTGATTGGACATGGATGTATTGTATGAATGGAACTTACACTTCTTAATATAACAGGAGCCAACATTTTCCATGCATATGTTGTATTTTATTCTATGTTATTTGATTTACTCTAAATGATATATGTATTGGTTTGCTTACGCATGCATGTATAGACTATTCTGTATAAGTATGTATGAATCTTTCTGAAATGTGATGTTGGTTTAACCATCACTTTAGATTCCTTTCTAACTTGCTTTCTAGCTTGTGATGCATCTTCGCTCATGTGTTCCCTTCCAAGCTGCGTACTATTATAGGTTTCCAAGGGGTTCACTCATCTCAACCCCCATGTGTTAGAACCTCTCATGCACCTTCCTTGGCTTGTTGCAACTATCGCACCCTTGCTACCAATAGAGTTATCTTACTTCTCTCTGTGCGAAGTCGCGGTCAAGGCATTACCATACAACCCACAGCTAGGACTCCTACACCAAATGGTCTGAGGTCTAATTGGGACTTCCTACCGAGGAGATCTCCTTACATGTTGGTGGGTCTAGCATTGTCAACATTCTAGTGCTAGAAGAAGAGCCAGATGACAAGTTGAGTCCTCACATCAATTTTGAATCTCTACATATCTATCATGACTAACTAATGCATTGCTCTTCTGGAGTGCATGTCTTATGGAAATGACTTCATTATCTTAGAAAATCTCTTGGATAAGTTGTCTCATAAAACATACGATGGTGGACGCCACGTACATTTGGTTAGGCATGTAGTCAATGTTGTAGGCTCATGCAAAAGACATGGATTCTTTGAAGAATACGTGAGCTACTTGTTGTTCGTTTGCATGCTTCGGGGGCATCCAATGCACTAGTGTGCCATGATGCCCAAAAAATCTATTCATTCTCTTGCTCATCTGGCCAGAGAGATAGACTATGCTTTCAATCACTCTAACTGTAAAGCACTCAACAAAGAAATCAAGAAATTATGAAAAGCACCTGATGAATTCATTGAATAGTTTCACACACACTTTTGTAATCTTGCATATTGATTCCCCGAAAATGATATTGATTGGGAATTTCTCGATGGGAGATTTGAGTATCTTCTTTACATATATGAAAATCCGCAATTCTTGAAATCACTCAAATCACACTCATACTCCAGTCATGGATATGCGCAATCATGAGTAGGAACATTCATTGTCACAAGTAACTATCCCCCTCCACCTCATCAAACAACTCCACCACTACGGAGTGATGTGGGAGATCATGCACACAGATCTATTGAACTGTCACATCCTCCCAGCCTGTTGGTTTTCACGTGGATTCATTCCCTTGACCTCCTTCCTTGTGTTCTGTTGATCCTCTAGATTGTACTATCTTGTGTTTTTTGATTCTGTACTCCTCACTTGTGTTGAACGAGGATCAAATTGTCGAGGGAGTTGGTGTTGTGTGGCCAACCTATGCCATCATTCATGATAAGTGTGTGCAGGAATCTAAAGAAGAACCCATGGTGAATGATGACTCCCTTCGAGTTGTGCCTCATCCACTTCATCCTGACAACCCTTGTGATTCTACAACTGCTAATTCCCCCTATGAAAACCCATTACCGAATGTTTCTACTTCCAATCATTCACAGGACACATCAAATATCAGTCTGTCATCATAGTGCAGAGAGGACACATCATCCTCCAGAAATCCATCCAATCTGTCATCTGTCATTTGTGAAAACATAGAGGGTGAACATATTTACTTCTCATCTACCCCTCTACCCGATTCATCAAATCATGAGGATGCCAACAAACATCCTAAATTTTCTAATCTTGGTTGTCTTGATCTCTCCACTTCTTCATGTGATCACGATGTTGATTCAATCGTTGTTAATCTATATAAGACACTGGTCTAAAATGATCTATATGTCAATGAATTCAAAACCCCATAGATTGTCGAGGCACTTTAGCCCGAGATGATGGTTATTTCATGCCCTCACTGTCGTGAGGTTGGTTTTACTTCTGGTCAGGAAATTGTTGAAACACTCAAGGCTCCTCATCACTCTCTGCTTTGCATTGAAGATCATCCAAACACCTAGATTTTTCTTTCTCCACTCGAACATCACAATCCCATCGCTCATGCATTGGAGAAACCTTACACGGCAAGCACACATGCACAACATAAGTGGTCTACCTTTCTCACGTTTTCTTGCATGTCATAGTCAAGAGAATGCAAACACTCAACATATGCATGTAGTCTAACACAACATCATGGCAGCTCCATAGAGTGCATGTCATGGACTTTCACTCATCTCTCTTCCATGGTCACTTGTAAACTCGGATTGTGTTTGTCTTCACTGTTATATCTCTCTTGTTTGCTGATTCACATAGCTATCTTGTTCGTGAACCATGTTTTCACCAACATGGGTCAACCAATGTGCTGATTGCTGCATTGGAAGTATCACTTCATGTGAGATGGCCCATGCACCATTAGCTTAGGAGTAGGAGTAGTGTTTTCTTTTAGTCTATGTGCTTGCATACTTGTTTGCTTACTTGCTTTGTTGGTTTGTTTGTCTACTTACTTGTTTTCTTACTCACTTTTATTTCGCTTTTTCTTCTACTTCTACTTTGTCTTGTTGTTAATTTGTTTGTTTTGTTCGTAGGTTAGTTTCGCATGAAACCATGTATGCCTCTTGAAACAAGCTGGGTAAAGTACAAGAGGCCTTGTGCAGCTATCACTACTTGGTTATCTGTCATCTTGCCTCTATATGAAGAACTTGTTACTTTTGGTCCATGATACATCGAAGGAAAATATGTACTATTCGAGGTGAACCTTGGTGAAAACACAACACTTGCGCACTAACTAGTATCACCTACTCTCGTCGGTTGTTTTCGGGTTAGCCCTCGTCAGCTTAGTCCAGTAGAGTAAGGTGAGGGGGAAAACCGTAACAGGCAAGTCATAGGTATAATAAACTACGATTCTGCTGGAACAACCTCTTCTTCTGTAAATAAGTCAGGGTCCCTCTTCCGCCTCTAAAATGAATAAGTTCTATGCACAGTTGAAAAAATTCAAAATGAAAAAATGAAAAGTGAAAAACTTCAAAATGAAAATGAATAAGGTGAAAGAAGAGAAAGGCTTCCTGTGCAGAGAGGTGATGCAAGTAACTCCGCCGGGGTATTGACCATGCTTGCTAGCATCAGAGCCATGCTTGTGTTCCTATGTGACTCCGCCGGGGTATTGTCTAGGCCTTTTGGTAGTAGAGCAACAATAGAGATGAAAGTAAGACGTTGACGACTATACTGCTTGTGCACCAATATACCCCTCAACCCCAATCAAAAAAACTATGTTGCCTTGGCTTGGAATGTGTGTCAATTGACCAAGATCTTGGAAAATGCTACATCTTACAATCAAGCTAGTGTGAAACCAAGATGAGCTGAGAACTGAACAATGCTTCCGGAGGTGTTATACTTGTTTTTCATGAACAAGGTCCATTCAGAGAGATAGATTTCTACCAGTGTTTCACCAACTGTTTTAGCAGCTACAACCACCCTCCAAAATTTTTCCTTAGCTTCATTTTGGAGCCTCTCGACCAACCTTTCACAGTACCTTGTCTTGCTTCATCAAGTACACAAGCTCAAGTGATTTTCTTGCAAAAAGAAAGCATGTTGATCAAACCTTGATGCATTCCCCTCATAGGATATTCATTCAAACTTGGTCCAGCAACAGACTGAATAGCTCCTTCAAGAATTTGCACAAATCTAAAGGGCAACCAGCCTTCCCTCTAGAAATTATGCAATCCTGACTGGCAACTTGCTGAGACCAAAAATTGCACAATTCTGCTGAGAAAGCTTCACCCAAAAAATTTCACAATCCTTCCCAGCTGGGATTCTCAACCCAGAATTTCCGCAAATATGGGTAGCAGTCAGCTGCTTTACCTAGAAATTGTGTAAATCCTCTGAGCAACCAGCCCAACTCCCAGCCGGAAATGCGCATTTTCTCCCAGTAGTTGAGAAGCCTCTTGCACGGGCATATGAGTTGATTTGTTCCCTTCAGGACCAAGGAAAACATACTTGCATGCATGGACTACTTCTCCCAAGGTAGCATGCAAAAGCATCCTTTGTTTCAGGGATCTATTTTTGGGAGTTGGAGGTTACATGCAAGGATCATTTTAGAAACCTCCCAACAAGTGTCGCTTTCCCTATATTTGTGGCATGCACATCTCAACCTCAATTTTATCAAAACTCATCAACTAGATGCTACAGAGCTCATTCCTCATGTTAGTGCCTAGATTTACCTTAGGCTGAAAAGGTAGGATCCAAGGCCAACCTCAAACCATGCTTAGACTAGTAGCTAGCCCTACTAGGTCAAGAGAGGGCTCTCTTCGGGTCAATCTCAGCAAATTATGATCTATGGGGGCTTGAGATGACTGAAATATCTTCTGATCTTAGGCTAGGTATGAGTGCAAGGGAATTTGATTTGATAAAATAGTGTTTTTTTGGCTCAGAGGGAAAGGTAGATTTTGGGGTGCAGGGATTGAGGCTCAGTTCTGCAGAAATCTCGATGGGGCAAGGTATGCAATCGTTTTAGCACTTAAATTTTAGTGATATGGAAGGAAAAGATAGGTGAGGTGTTGAATAGGGCAAGGGTAATCATGAATCCTCCCCAAACAGCTGAAAATATCAAATAACTAAAGAAAACTTCAAGTAGAGCATTGCACTTTCAATGAATTCTACTTACACTCTTGTTTGTTTAGTTCATAAGAAATAAGATAGATAATGAAATCAAATAAACAAATTCACAATCACAAAGAGAAGCATTGTACCAAGACAAATTTCCACATGAATCCCAAAGAGTGCTGCAAATCCTGGTCTCAATTCCTTAGCCAAAATACTGAAAATGAATGTACAATGAAGCTCAATGCTTTCTCAAGAGTCCAACCATGCTAATCACTGAAAGATCACAAGATATAGACAAAGCATAACTCATCCTAGCCTCTAGGGGTCTAGCTCACAAATTTAGGTGCTACTCCAACTAATTCTAAACTAAGAACTAGAAATCAGGCAGTGGAACAACATGCCTCTAGAAACTAGGGAACTGATTCATTTAGTTTCAAACAACATTATAACCAATGAATCTACCTCCATAAGTGAAAATTTGACATATTTACATCATGATCCATAAATTTACATTAAATTACATCGCAAAATTGAAATCAAGCATGTGAAAAAGTCAAACTAGCAAAAGCTAGGCAGAAAACAGAGCATTCCTGGTCAAACTGGGCCAAATTTCCTCTATGCACCGCGCCTGATTCTCTATGCGTAGTGCCTATTTGGACCCACTTTTGAAGGCTTTCCTGGTGTCCACATTCACTCCAAGTGTGCTTGTTGGAAAGGTATTCCTGTATACTTTCCAACCTAAGTAGAACTTCTCAATTTTTCCTCCATTTTCCCCTCCAAAAGTTAGTTCTCCCAACAGTGCTTCTTTTGTGTCAAAATAGGGGCAGTGAGGTCATTTTTTGAGTGTTTTTGACCTTTTTGAGGGCTAAAAACCTGTCCAAATTTCTTGGCCATTTGTAGGAAAGCATATTTTTCCATGCCAAATCCAAGAATGCTGATTTTTTTTCATTTGGAGGCTCCCATAAAAAGCAAGCGCCGGGTGGCGCAGCGCATAGAGCAGAAAATTCTATTTTTTGTGCCAAAATTTCCAAAAATGCAAAAAGTTCCCCAAATTTTTTGAAATTTGGGCTGAGTCTTCTCCATAAAGCATTGTGTTGGGCCAAGGAAGCCTCAGCCAATATCTGAAGTCCTTCACGCTCCTTTCACCTCTTTAATGCCCTCTTCAATTTTGCCTTTAAGCTCCTGATTCTCGCCTTGCAAACTTTGTTTCTCGCCATATAATGATAAACCATGTGCCTCTTGAAACAAGCTGGGTAAAGTACAAGAGGCCTTGTGCAGCTATCACTACTTGGTTATCTGTCATCTTGCCTCTATATGAAGAACTTGTTACTTTTGGTCCATGATACATCGA
>Ga0115842_100955_pt1 | contig 11239 bp, 9 predicted proteins | sample InSIn2SAF170_2_FD_83856 | JGI IMG/M metagenome (GOLD analysis project Ga0115842, IMG submission 83856) | reverse complement strand
GAAAAGATAAAAGAACTAGAGAAAGAGCTCTCTCTTGAAAAAGTAGTGGCAGAAATCAGGAAAGTCCTGTGGGAAAAAATTGGTCAATCCATAACAGACCAATGGCAATATATTAACACCCAGGTTGTTCCCTTTGACTCCCAAGGGAATACGGCCGGGGTAACCACTAACCAATCTTTGGGCTACAGGTTCTAGCCTACCTGCAACCAGAGAGGGCTCTCTCTTTCTGATTTATCTTTGTTTGTAAAATATTTTAGGCTAGTTATGATGTTCGAGGGTTTGTTTTGAGTTTTTGTTGGATGATGAGTTCAGTAAGAATAGATGTATGCTTACAGGGTGATCTAGACCATTGGGCATGGAGTCAATGATGTTTAATGGCTTAATATGTCCACACTGATGCAGTAATGATGCTACAGAGCCAGATAAGTGTCTAAGGAACAATTATTTAAGTCTGTGAATGGATATGATGGAACCAGGGCCTGAAAGGCAACTAAGGATCTTTCAGTAAGATGATATGAAGGGAAATGAGAATATTACTCAGGAGCAGCGAAGAATTTCCTGTATAACATTCATATCTATAGAATTTATGTAAACATGAGCAATTAAGAATCCATGTTCATGAGATAATTCTGAAGAAAACATTTACAACAACAGAGATTGAATACAGGGTGTAATCAAACATATCATGTATTATTCTTTTTCTCTGTGGTTAGATTAGTGAAACATGCATATAACTTGAACAAACACAAAAGAAGATTACGTAGAGTGAGAAAACTTATTGTTCCATTAGACAACACAGGAATTCTGAAACAGCACACAGAGCATCATTGGGACATCAAACATTCAAGAAACGCTAATCTTTTTCCAGCCCCTTTGTATTAGATCCTTTGAAAACATACAATGTATTCCTTAAAAGAGAAAATCACCAACCCCTAATACACTGCAAAGGGGAGGTATATATACAAAAATTAGATCAAAAATATCTCGCTGGTGAGTTAATGGCTCATTAATATTGCACCGACACCTGGAGGGTTGTAGCTAAGAAAGTAAATGCTATAATAACTGCTCAATGCATTAGCTGTCAAGAACTGTCAGAGAATGTTGACTTTGTGATTGATAGAGTCGGCTAAAGGTGCGCTACATTAATTCTGAATGATGTGCCTTTAATGCTTCGTCGTGCTGCAGCTTTCTCGGCCCTGTCATCTGCATCTGTCGGGGTTGCTTTGGTGGCCGAATGGGCTTGCTGAGTTGGCTCTGTCCACTCCTCTTCAGTCATAATGAATATATCAATTTTCTGATCATGCTGACTTGTGATCGATACAGAAAATATGGTGAAAAAACCTGTTTCTTCATAGCAATGTCTGTATCATGCCCGCCCACCATTCCTGAGTAGGCAACTGATGTCTCAAAATTGCACCTAAGGTTTCATCTGCCTCAGTATATTTGTAATAATTTGGAGGTACTTCAAACAGATGTCTAATCTCATCCATGATGAAAAACAAGTTCTCTATTTTGTCATAGAGGCTCTGCCTAGATGCAGGCCCTGTTTCCTGTGGGGCACTTGATGTTGCAGTGATCTGATTGGTAGGAAATGTATTTACCCTCTTGGCATAGTTCTCATGAGAAAGTAACCTTCCTTTGCTGTTCAGTAAGCTGGGAAGGCCTCTGTTATGCAAAACTGTAAATTTCTACATGAATTTGTTCACCTTTGTTTGCATTTCTTGGCATCTTCTATCCAATGTTTGTACAAGAGTTCTCAAAGTGAGCACCCTTTTTATTAGTAGGATGGTATCAGTTCTATTGGAGATACCCATTGCTGCCAGCTGAGGGCCTGTGCGGTTGTTAAGGACATTAATCATCCTATTGGCTATCTCAGGCATATTGCCTAGTGCTGCTCTGGCCTTTTGATTTTCCTTGTGGGCTCTGCCTATGAGATCTATGTGCTCATGAATGGTCTCAATATATTGCCATTGGTCTGTTATGGATTGACCAATTTTTTCCCACAGGACTTTCCTGATTTCTGCCACTACTTTTTCAAGAGAGAGCTCTTTCTCTAGTTCTTTTATCTTTTCCTTAAGAGCCTTCACCTCTCTTGCTTTTTCAGCTACAGATTGCTTTGATTTATCATATTTTTCATTAATTGTGGCCAATTTTTCTTTAGTTTGATTCAGATCTGCCATCTGGGCCTCTAGAACTTGAATCTCCTTCATCATCTTCTGCATATCTAGGCTTGGAGCTTGCTCTGATGTTGTTGCTGGTGCTGATGTTGCTGGTCCTGCTTCAGCTGTCTGTTCTGTGGGAGGAGTGATGATTTGAGGGGGCTCCTCAAGGTTGATCACTGGCTGAGGGGGCTGAGATGTTTGGCCTCCTTCTCTCTGCTGCAGGGCTGCCTCTAATGCACCCTCTGTTTCTATTAATCTCTTATGTAGGGCCAACAGCATGGAAACTACATCATCATCCTTTTTCTGCTGAGCAATACCTTATGTTTGAGGGTGAAGGGTTGCTGGAAGTTTAACCATTTTCCTCAAAGCTGCAATGTCTACATCTCTTTCCTTTAGTAGTGCCTGTACAGCTTTGGGATCCTTTGGGTCATGCCCAAGATCTATAATGATCTCCTCCAAAGACCTGATCCTGTTGTCTTTGGCCTGGGAGGAGGCTTTCTCCAATTCTAATTGTACAGTGGTATTATTGAGAGAATTTTGGAGTTTGTGGGCCAAAAGTGTCTTATCTGCAAGGGTAGAGTAGACCATCTCGCCCGTTTGCTTATGCAGCTCAATTTGATCCATTGGGTGGATGTCCTTTGCAAAAATATCCAAGTTTGTTCTAATGTAGTCTGCAGCTGACTATGGCTGCAGCATGGTGGGCATGAAATAGCTCATGATCATCTTGCCTTCAGACATGTCATATGCTGACATAAGCCTCTGCTGATTAGTGGGAGCCATCTTGAGTAGGTGATTGTAGAGTTGCATCCTCACTGGCTCATTCCTTGCCTTAATGCCCATGAATTGCTTCTTGATGCTGGATTCTCCTCTTCTTTGCTGCCCTGAGGAGCTGACCTCTCCTCCACGTGGTCTCTGCAGTTCCTGCTGGAAGGAGCTTACTGATGCTTCGGTGCTTGGGGGGGCCATACCCGTGGATGTACCAATAGGCATCTCTTCATCAGAGAAGGGATTGAGCCTCTGTCTTTTCTCCCCTTGTTGTGTTGTTGATGTAGTAAGGGGAGTGTCTTGTTCTCTATCTCTCTTTCTGCTCCTCTCTTCATTGATGGGAGTTTGGAGCACAGAAGTCTCCACTGTTGTTTCTTGTATTTGGGATACCTTTTCTTGAGCTTGTTGCTCTGTGGATCCAGGAGCTTCTGCCATTTTCTCCTGCTGTTGAGGCTATTCCTCTTGCTGCACTGCTGGTGGTGGCTGATCCTGCTGTATTTGTTTTCCTTTATCTGAGCTAGCTGCTTGTGTAGTGGTCTGAGCTGCTTGCTGTGGAGCTGTGGAAGATGAAGCGGCTGCTCCAAATTGAGAATAAGGGAGAGAGAAAACCTGTGTACAAAGTTCCAAGTCAGCCAGCTTTTCAATATTTTTACTTGCTCTTTGTGCTAACTCTTCTTTAGTGATGGCTTCTTCTATGGTGCCCTCTTTCCATTCCAACTGATTGGCATATTTTTCAATATGTGGCAGCCTGATATGATCATAACTAGCCAATCTATATTTGACCCTTCTAAGGCTGATGAAATGATTAGGATCATAGGGTACCCAAAGGAAACTGGTTTGCAAGTGTAGGCTCTGTAACATTCTGTCTGCCTCTTGCCAGGCCTCCTCCCTTTTGTTGTAGATGAATGGGCCTAGTTGGTTTTTTATTTTCAGTTGTGCTTTCTTACCCTTGCTGTGGAAATGGAGCATATCAGCATCTCCAAACTGCCTGAAATACTCTAAGGCAAATAACCTCATGGGAACATACCTGGGTAGCCTGTATGGGGCTAACTCACACCCATATATTCTTATCACTGTATGATTTTGGTAAAAGTACCAATCCCCAATGTTGTAGACTTTTGAGAGCTGGAGAATCTTCTGCATCTCATCTGTCAATCTGGGAGGAGGTGAGCTCAATAGCAAGGACATGGCTGGATGAATGAAAAGGTCTATGAATTCACAGTAATTATATGGTGAGAAAGTCACACTATGGAAGATGGAAGACCAAAACACCACAGACCTCTGATTTCCTTGTGCATCTAATCTCTTGACCGAAAAAGGGAACTGGTCATGCTGATTGAATAGGAGCAAATGGAAAATATAGGAAGTGTATCTGAACACCCTCTCCCTATCAAAATTCATCAATTGTTCATGCATTTTGTTGGCAATATAGGTAGCATAATCATAGCAGACTGAAGGAGGCCTTCCAGGAGAAAACATGGCCATCAAAACCAGAATGGTTTCATCAATATACTCAGTAGAACTGTAACCCAGGATATAACTAATCATATCCACCATATCCCTACCCAAGTCATTGAGATGTACATGTGAGATAGGAGGGTACCTCACAGTTTGAGAGCTTGAATCAAGAAATAGCTGATTAATTCTGGTGATTTGGGCATTAGATAGCTTGGCTCCCTGATCTATCAGGTCCATCATGGATAAAGGAGTCAATTTCTTTGTAGTTTGTAAGTGCAGCATTTGCCTTATGGCCTCAGGGGTGATATGGAATAAAACAGAGCCTGAGGAATTGATAACAGCTCTTTGAGTTGGGTCATAATTGGCAGAGCATTGGTGAATCAGGTCTGGGAAGACATTTACCTGAGGAAGCCTAAAAATGGGAAGGAAGGAGTCCCAAATACCCAGGATATCAGTCCCATTGATGTGTTTTGCTTTCAGCTCATTGAGTAAATGAATTTGATATTTGTTGTTGATTAGAACTACCTCCATCATTTGGTAATCTCTATCTGCCAGGGCCTGCCACTCCAGCTCTCTGTGCGGGGCATTCAGAGGTGTAACATTCAATGCAATTGGTGTTTCCATGGTTTTGGTACTCTGGATTGTAATTTGGACTGGTTTTTGTGGGCACAGTAACACAGGGCAATGAATTTTTCAAGAGCAGGGAAATTTGCAGAGAGAACAGGGTGAATTAGGGTGAAGACAAGTTAAAATGCTCCTGAAAGAGGTTCAATGAGCAAATGCTGGGACCTAAGAGCTGTTTTCCCGGTAAATTTGTGCAGCAGAGGTTCTTAGTTTGCGAATGCGCAAACAAACTGTAGATTTATGGAAATTTAGTTCAATGTGGACTTCTGTAGATGAATTCGATCTTATTGCAGAAGATAAATGGTGTTTACAAAGGATTTATTGATAATTACAGTTATTTCTCTCTCCTTTTTTTCACTTGTTTTGGTGAACTATAGAAAAAACCAGGCGCGGAGGGGAAACTTGGGTAAATACCTGGTGAACTTCTGGCAATGGTAGCAAACGCAGGCGAATTCAGGGCGCCCATGGTCTTCAAATCGAATTCTGCAGGTTGGCGGCGAAATGGTCGTAAAATGCATGCAGAGAGCAGAATAGTTCTTTTGGTAAAAATGAGAAAAAACGCGAATTTTGGTGAAAATATGGACTTTTTGGCTTTGGCGCGAAAATTTGGATGACGTCAGCATGACGTCATCAAGGGGGTTGGATGACGTCAGCATGACGTCATCAGGTGATGTGGCGGCCTGTGAGTGGTCCACGGGGACTGTTGAGGTGGCGGACAGGTCGGAGCGATAGCGGGTCGGGCTCTGACGCGGCGCTGACTTGGCATGACGTGGATATGACGTAGGTGTGACGTTGGTGCGACAGGGCAGGCAGGAAACCGGAAACGGTAAGCGGTATGATATCGGACCGCTCTTTGTACGGGGGTGGTATTGGCAGGCGGCCTCCCGATATAACCTGGGAGTGACGCGTGGCACTGCCCTAACGTCACCCTCTGACATTTTTCGGGAGGTAAAGTCCGGACATCGGGGGCCGCCCGATATTAATATGGGCCGTTGGATGGGAAAGCCCAGATCCGACGGTCGACGGGTCATAGAGATAACAGGACGATATGGCAGCGGGGCGGGGAATAAACAATTATATTTCTTGAAATGTGCACCCGGGCGGGACTTTGGAAATCAAGCAGAATATGGGTTTTTTCAATGTTTTTTGTGTTCAATGCGCATTACAACCGAACTTTGGATAAGGGGCAAAAGTGGGTTATTGGCGCGTTTTTTGCAAATAGCGCGGGTTGGAGAAAATGTGGGTTTTCACAAGGTTTTTCGCAAATAATGCGGGTAAAACATTTCAAAGGGGTTGTAAAAAGAAAAAGGGGTAGGCTTAGGTTATTAAACCAACGTGGGGTTAGTTTAATCCCTGATTTTGAACAAAGCATCTTGAACCAGACTTAGATTCTGCATGGTTATCCAAAATTTGAACATAGGGCTATAATGCCAAAGGGGAGGGAATATACATATTTTTGGGGTTTTATACACCATAGTGTTATAGTAGTAGGGAAGGGGAAACATAGGGAGTTAAGTATAGATAGAGTTAGTAGTTAGTTTTGGAGGGGAATGTGGATGGGAAGTGATAGATACTAAGTTTTCAGGAAACAAACTTAGTTAGGGAGTAGATCAAAATGAAAAGAATTTTACACAGGAAATGTGGCTCTTTATGCAATATGGATCAATCCATGAATCTGATTTGTCTCATGAGCAAAGGTGGTATTTGGATGTTAGCAAGGAATGTGATGGGGGATGATTGGGAAGTTAGATATGCTTCATATTGCTGCTACAAAACTGCTGAATAGGAAGTTCTGCACTGACCCCATGTTTCCCTTTGCTTAGGCCAGTGAAATGTCATAAATCATGCTTCTGCAACCCCATCTACCTACCCCCTCTATTGCCTAGCATTTTTTGTTACTTCAAGGAGGGTGCACTTAGACTTGCAAACCTTCATGTGCCTTTTCTTTTCCTTTGGCTTTTTCCTTTTGATTTTCTATCTAATGCTAGCCTTATTACTTCCAAGGCCCCAGATTAAACAGTTGGGAACCTTCATTCTCTACCTAACTACTTTATCTGCCAAGATTTAACAGTTTGGACAGATTTCTTTCTCTAATCTACAACAAAAAATTGAAACATGGCATGACCCAGCTTAGACTGTTGGATCACCCATTCAGAAGTAGGACAGCATCAACCAACTGCAGATATGTGTCTTTCACAAGAATATGAGATCTTTGCATCACCAAAGTAGATCATATTGGCACTTTCCCTGCCAATCATGAAAAATGAAACCTATTGGTATAGGTAGCTAACAGCATGCACCAACCTGCTCTTGCCACTGTTCTACTATTTCATACAATTTTCAAACTAAAAAAAGAGGCATATACAATTATGAAAATACCAATGATGCTGATTATAGAAACAACTTCTGCTTTCAGTCCATTGATGTTTGACAGACTCATCTTTGTCTCATACGGCTGCTCTTTTCTAGCTACTCACAGTAACATATCCTCAACACTCTACCTTCCCTCACATAGGCTCTCTATTGCACACTCTTCAGATTTTCTTTCCCTATTTGTCTCACAACACTCTCTCTTCTCTCGATGCTCAACGCACTCTCTACTCACACATCTTTCACTCCTCAACACTTCAAATATTCTCTTCTCCCCACATTTTTCAATGGAAATTGATGGTTTTGATCTTGTAATGCACTCCGCACAATGTTGTCTCTACTGCTACGTTTCATGTGTCCATACTTTCTAAGTGTACCTTAGTATGGCTCCTCATGTTGCTATTGTGTTTGTTGGTTGTGTTAGGGTCCTATAAATTATAGTAATCAATTGATGATCATCTGGTTATTTATTTTTTGGAATCTGCTGATAAAATTTAGCCTACAAATACACCAGGTCTTAAAGTCTAAATTATCTTTGTATAGAGGTCCCTAGGGGGGTCATCATTGAGATGTCATGAGTCAACTGTTAGAATCCACCCTTTCCATTGCTAACCATTGCTAAAAGATGAAATGTCCCTAAAGTTATTTTTAATAGTTTTGATTTTAAGTGAGTTTTAATTTTACAAAATATATATGTATTTTGTAAAATTATTTATTTGAAAGTATTAAACTTAAATTTAAAATAACTTAGAAAACCCAAATTCTAAACTATGGAACCATATTTTCCTTCATGCGCCACCCAACAATAAATTTTGGATTAAAAAATCCAAAAGTCAAACAAATGGTTGTGACCCCACCCCATATTTAATGCATTAATTTTCCCTAGTGTTAAAAGCCTTGAGATATGTGAATGAATAAATCGATGGTTAGTGATGGAGCCTTTTCGGTAGTTAACTAAGAGGGGGGGGGGTCTGAAAATATGTTTTTCACTTTACCGGGTTTTACAGTTGTCAATTTCTTTTTCGACATTTAACTTTGGGGGGGTCTAAAAATATGTTTTTCACTTTACCAGGTCTTACAGTTGTCAATTACTCCTTCATTTTGAACCCCCCTCCTAAAACCATTTACTACCTACTGCCCCCCCCCTCCCCCCCCCAAACCCGGAAAACCATTATTTACGATGATTTAAATATCATTATATATGGCGGGAAGGACATTTATGATATATGGGGGGAAGGTCATTTTCCATTTGATTAATTGAATTTCTTTCTTGGATATGAAATTAATTTACAGGTGAAATGAAATGGAGAATTTTATGGTGATATATTTTTGAAATGAGGTTACAGGTGAAAGGAAAAAGGAGGTTGAGTAAAAAATGAAATATTTACAGAGGAAAAAGACATGTTTTTGGCTATGATATAAAAAGGAGAAATGCACAAGATATGAATTTGGATAAATACTTATCCAAAGGAAAAAAAAATTACAGGAGTAAAAAGGGAAAGTAAAGATACTTTACCCAACCAAGGAAAAACAACACATGGGTTTCAAATCCACGAGATAGAAAAACATGACATGGTTTCTAAAATCCATGGGAAGCGAAAACAACACATGGATTTGAAAACAAGATGGTTTATTAAATCATTCAAATAAATACGTTGAAATTTTAATTATGAAATTCATTTACACATTTAATCACAATATTCCCAAATATTGCTCAGAATATATATTTTTCCCAAATATTTTGTGACAATAATGAAGTATTCAAAAGATGATGAAAGTAAAAAAACAGATAGAAATAGAACTCAAGGGACAACTAGTTGATACATGTGGCAGAGTTAATCAGATTTGAGAGGTCAGCTAGAAAGTTCTGTGAATACAACTTCAACCTTTCCAGAGTCCAAGGCAGAAAATCAGTAGCTCTAAGTTTCAAGGGCATGAAGATATCATTAGTCTAAGACACTTAGCATCAGAAGATCCATAGATTGAGGATCATTTTGCACATTTCCAGCATTCAGTGAACCAATTCCAGATTTTAACGCAAAGTTCAATATTTCCAGCAGATAAATTGGAGATATTATTTCATTTTTAGTTATTATTCGAGATTTTGTTCCAGAATTATTGTAACAGTTTAGGTGAGTTTTATTCTATATATTGGTTCATTTGTAATAAAAAAGGGTTGGAACCTGGATGAAGAAGGCAAGCTATTGATGTAAATTTGTTCACTGACCTGAAAGTGATCATTTCTTTAAAACAGAAATTTGTTCCAGGATTCTTGTGTTAGGTGAACTGTGATGTTTTTCTTTTGTAAACTTGTTGTATCTTTGTTTTCCATATGTTATTCTCATCTACATTGTTTAAAGAAAATGAAAGACTGAATTTTTTTAATTACACTTTGTCTTGGCTTATAAAAAATATCTATGTATTCAAACTGAAATTAAATATAGAATTCTTAACTGCTCTATGTTTAACCGAACCTTAATATTTTCCTCTCTATCACTCCATCCAGCTATGAAGATCCAATAGCCTGCCTACCTTGCCCTGTTACATATGTTCTAATATTTCTGCATCTGATCACTCAAAGGCCTTTGACTCCATTTTCGAAATGGCCTTTCTCTGCAATTTCAACCAAATAATTCAAAAATCCAAACTTTGAACCTTACATCTAGCCTAAAATTCTAAAGCAACAAAGATGAATCTGACAGAGAGATCCCTCTTAGAGTTTAGAATGGCTAGGTTATAAACTTAAAAGTGGTTTTTTGTTTACCTCCACAATTCCTTTACAACCTAGGAAATTACGGAGTGATAACATCTTGGTGACCATATTGGGGAAGAAATATTTTATCTTCCTTGGGAAAGATTATTAAATTTCATATATGATTGCTGGTGGTGGACAACAATCAGACACATGAAGGTTGTACCTTCTCACCTAGCGACTCCAATAAGCTTCAAGCATATTCAAAGCACTCCTTTTGTCATTGAAGTTGCAACTTCACTCGTTTAAGATGGATTCCAAATTTGCAAGGTATGCTCCTATGAATCGTGCTCTATATTCCAAGTTTTCCAAATCGCATGCCTTGTGTAGATTGACAAACATATTTACCCATATTCAGAGATCAGGAAGGAAATGATGCTATTCTTCACTTAGTCAAGTTTCACATGCATGTACATAGACTGACAAATCATTTTCTTGAAGACTTCTTAATGAGGATGTTTATGACAACTTTGGAGGGAAATGCAAGGTCTTGTTATGAAAATTTTCCAGCTACTAGTATATGTTCTTTAAAGCATTTTCATACTATATTTCCTGAGAAATACAAAGAAATTATCCATCTTTGTTGCTGGTTAAAAAACTATTGTGATCATTTTGAAATTTTTATTCAATATTTGGAATGTTACTATGAAGATGACCAGTTGATGGACGAAGAGATAATAGAGGCTTTGGATGAAAATCATTTTCAGCATCATGACCAAAATGTAGAAGCTAACTGCCATAATAATCATGAAAATTCTCAGATATTAGTTTCTTCCTTGGTTGTTGATGAAATAATACAACATACTATTGAAAGTTATGTTCCTTCACTTGAATTTGATGAAATTTTGCAGCTATGTTGCAAGATTTTGTGTGACCAAGTTAGTGATGATGGTAGTTAATCAACTCTTTCTGCTCTTCATTCATTTTTTGACTCACTCATTGAAAGAGAAGAGGTTATCTCAGATCCTTTTGAATGTCAGGATGAAATTTCAACGTATTTATTTGAATGATTTAATAAACCATCTTGTTTTCAAATCCATGTGTTGTTTTCGCTTCCCATGGATTTTAGAAACCATGTCATGTTTTTCTATCTCGTGGATTTGAAATC